>Ga0209490_10000235_pt1 | contig 59634 bp, 43 predicted proteins | sample MAT06_FD_187209 | JGI IMG/M metagenome (GOLD analysis project Ga0209490, IMG submission 187209) | Freshwater microbial communities from Lake Fryxell liftoff mats and glacier meltwater in Antarctica - MAT-06 (SPAdes) (version 2) | ecosystem: Environmental > Aquatic > Freshwater > Ice > Liftoff...
CGCCGCAGGTGGTGTATGCGCCGATCTTGGTGTCGAGCTGCGCACTGCCCTGGGTATCGAACTGGTACACGCCACCATCAGGGGCGGCGGTGAAGTCGAACCAGACCCCACGCTGAACCCCGCAGGCAGTAGCCGTTTCATCGGGGTTAGAGACCGCCAAACTGTTGTCGCCGAATGCTGCGGGCTGGCCAAGCGTGACCGTGATGGCCGAGGGACAGATGTCGTTGGATGGCGGCTGCGGACAGGGGTTTGAAGAACAAGATGTTCCATCGCCCCGATACCCGCCGACGAAACCGCAGGTGCCGTTCGGCACCAAGGTGCATGTCCCGGTCGAGGTGTTGCAGCACGCGCCAGATGCTACCCGAGCAACGTTGAGCACGAACCCGCCGGGCGTGACCGTCCCGAACGTACCGAGAAGGACCTTGATGTTCTGGCCAGGCGTGAGCGTGAGTGTCATCAGGGAACTATTTGGCGGGCTGATGCCGCTGTCGTCGTTGCAGCCGAGGAGTGCGCCGCCGCAGGTGGTGTATGCGCCGATCTTGGTGTCGAGCTGCGCACTGCCCTGGGTATCGAACTGATACGCGCCACCATCAGGGTCGGCGGTGAAGTCGAACCAGACCCCGCGCTGAACCCCGCAGGGAGGAGCTGTTTCTTCAGGGTCAGAGACCGCCAAGCTGTTGTCGCCGAAGGCTGCGGGCTGGCCAAGCGTGACCGTGATGGCCGAAAGACAGGTGTCGTTGGATGGCGCCTGCGGACAAGGATTCGGCAGACACGTCGTTCCGATACCTCTAAAGCCGCCGATGAATCCGCAGGTGCCGTTCGGCACCACGGTGCATGTCCCGGTCGAGGTGTTGCAGCACGCACCGGTGCCGCAGGGAATCGCCCCGCAGACAGACCCATCGCCCTGATACGTGAACACGCACGAGCTGGATGGGGCGATGGAACAACTGCCGGTGCTGTTGTCGCAACACGCACCGCTCGTGACGCGGCCGATGTTGAGCACAAAGCCGCCAGCCTGAGCAGTTGAGAAGGTGCCGAGCAAGACCTTGATGTTCTGACTCGCGCCGAGCGTGAGCCTCATGAGCGAACTGGCCGGCGGGCTGATGCCGCTGTCGTCGTCGCAGCCGAGGAGGGTGCCGCCGCAGGTGGTGTATGCGCCGATCTTGGTGTCGAGCTGCGCGCTGCCCTGGGTATCGAACTGGTACACGCCACCATCAGGGGCGGCGGTGAAGTCGAACCAGACCCCACGCTGAACCCCGCAGGCTGGAGCTGTTTCATCGGGGCTAGAGACCGCCAAGCTGTTGTCGCCGAATGCTGCGGGCTGGCCAAGCGTGACCGTGATGGCCGAAAGACAGATGTCGTTGGTGGGGGCCGGCGTGCAGGGGTTGGGAGAACAGACGGACCCATCGCCCTGATACCACGCGGCGTTTCCGCAAGTACCGCTGACAACCAGGACACATTGCCCGGGCGGGGTCGAGGGAATGCAGCAGGCGCCTGGCAGCGGGCAGGGATTCGGCGTGCACACGGTACCATCGCCCCGGTAGCCGCCGATGTGCGTGCATGTGCCGGTGGCGACGAGCGTACACACCGCACTGGAGCCATCGCAGCACGCGCCCTGCGGCGCGATTGATACGGTCAGCGTGAAGCCGTCCCCCACGAACACTTGGTCGTCGTGGCCGACGCGAATCACGACCAGCGTACCAGCCATAAGTGTGCCCGAGTCGAACTGGGATCGGTTCCCGCACGCATTGTCGTTGCACGCTGTGCCGAATGCGCCAGCATAGTTTTCTGGCCGCGCAGGACAACCCGTGTGGATCGAGAGCGTAGTGTCGATGTTGTTCACGCTCGAGCAGGTTGAGAACCGGTACGAGGCCGTGACCGCGGGCGTGAAGTAAAAGTAAACGTCCTGATCATCGACGCCGCAGCCGCTGCTGGCACTGAAATCGGGAGAACTACCGAAGAAGTTGTCGGTGACAGTTCCGCCCACGCCGGGGATGGTGTTCGCCGCCTGGTTGTCGCCACAGGTGTTGTTGGCAGTTTGGGCAAGAGCACCCGCCGCGCCGAGAAGAACACCGGCCATACAGAGACTGAGTGACCGCCATTGATGCAAACGCATGTGAGGTTCCTGTAAAGTGAAAGGGCATCACCGCACGCGCATACATGGAGCACCGGTTCGATTTTTCAGTCTACTGGACTGGGCAGGTGAACACAAGGACTTCCGATGCAACACCTGAATAAAAAGCTGACATCGAATGCGCTCTTGACGCAACACGCACGCCGAATCAGGGACATCCGGCGAAATACGCCGTCAGGTAATCAAAGATGTCCTGCAAGGTCGGATCACCGTCGCCGTTGACATCGGCGGCGCATCGTGCGACCACAGGCCCGTTCGTGATGTCGAGGGCTCGTTCGATCGCGCGCGGTTCGGCGGCGATCCGGAAGGCGAGATCTGGCCCGACATTGCGCCAGCGAACCGGCGCGGGCGGCACGAACGACTGTGAAGTGAAGCCATGACGCGCACACGTTTCGCAGCGGCCACCAATCGCGAAGTACGTACGCGCGTTCTGGCTCCCTGTGCGATCGGCACCGGCGCTCAGCCACCAGGTTTGGTTGCCGGGCAGCGTGAGGTTGAGGTCGCCGAAGCGCAGGATGTAGCCCCGACGCTCAAGGCCGCCGATGACGAGTGTCTCGTTGGTGGGGATCACCTCCGGGTTGGTGAGCGTCACAAACTGTGTGCCGGGCTTGCGGCAGTCGTTGCGGTAAATCTCGACAAACCCGCGGATCGGGTTGCAGCTTGACCACACCCACGCATCGATCAGGCACAATCGCTCATCGTCGCAAGGCTTGATGACAAAGTCATCCGCACCGCGCGGCCGCTGCGAAGGGCTGAGGTTTTCGCTGAGAATGCCGCCGCCCGCGGCACCGAGCAGCGCGGGGCCGTTGTCCCAGATGATCGGACACGCAACACCGTGGAAGTTGTACGCCATGTTCACACAGCCGATGCAGCACTCATCGAGTTGCGCCCACGCATCGAAACTGGATGGATAGCAAGCCACACCGCTTCCACCGTAACCAAGACCATCGGCCTTCACCGGCGGCGAGCCAACGACCGGCCCGGGCGCAACAGCCCACGATGAGAGGTCGTTCGCTGTGCATGTGCCCAAACCCATGAGCGACCACCAATACGTGCGGCCGCCCTCAAGCCAGAGCTGAGTCTCCTCTTCGCAGAAGTCGAAGTCGTAGCGGACAAGGAAGAAGCCGTCGGCGTTTGGCCCGGCCAGCTCAGTCGAGACCAGCGTCTCAAAGGTGCGGATTGGTGTCCCCGAGGGGCGGCCATTGCAATCCTCGAAGAGTTCCAGCCGCGCTTTGCGCAGCGGGGCGATCAGGTCGGTGAGCATGAAGCCCTGGAAATCGAAGATGCGGTGCATGCGGCCGGGGCAGAGGTAGAAATCATCCGCCACCTTCGCGCCACCGCCGCTGTCGCGCGCGCCTCCGCCGAGGTGCGAGAGCTGGCCATCAATGCTGCTGATGTTGGCGGCGACGGGTCCCGAGTCCCAAAGGCACTGGCAGATGTCGGGGATGGTGTCGCGGTTGCAGTCGTTGGCGAGCACACGGACGACGGCCTGACAGGTGGAGACGCGGTTGTTGCAGTCGGTGACGGTGAGCGTGACGACGGTGTCGCCGACGGGGAATGGACCAGCGTTGTCGATCAAGAGTGTGACCGCGCAGGGCTGGGTGGCGGCGAATGACCCGTTGTCAATCTGCTGGGCGGTGACGGTGCGAGAGATGCAGCTGAGTCTCGAATCTAGGACAATGTTCCGGCACTTGGCAACGGGCGGGCACGGATTCGGCGTGCACGTTGATGTAAGCAGGACGCGGCCGGCGCAGGTGTTCTGCGGTTGGACCATGCACGCGCCGGTGGCAGGATCGCAGCAGGCCGCCGGGCACGGGTTGGGGTCACAGACCGTGCCATTGCCGCGGTAGTCGAATGAGCTACAGCCGAAGGGTGCGGTGATGCGGCACTGGGTGAAAAAGGAGTTGCAGCAGGCGCCGCGAGGGCACGGATTGGGTGTGCACACGACGCCGGAGAAGAAAATAATGCCGTTGCTGGAGTCGCATTGGAACCGCGGCTTGAACTCGCATGAGCCGGAGTTGAGATTGCAGCAGGCGCCGGGACACGGGCTGGGGGAACAGGTACCGGCGATGAAGGTGCCGTTGCAGGCGTCTTGGGCCACGAAGGTGCACTGGCCCCCGAGGTCACAGCACGCGCCCGGGCAGGGGTTGGGCGTGCAGGCCGTGCCCGGCGACAGCAGGGTTCCGCCGCTACTGTTGCAGTTGATAGCCGAACTCAATCGGCAGACCGACGTGGTGGGATCACAGCAGGCAGTAGCACACGTGGTAGGGGTGCAAACAGTGCCCCCGCCTTGGAACGCCTGAAAAACTGGGGTGCTGCAATCGGCGGCGACCTCGATGGTGCATGTGCCGCCAAAGACGCTGCAGCAGGCGCCGAACAAGGCGGGGCAAGGGTTGGGGGAACAGACCGTGCCCGTTGGGACCACGAGTCCGCCCGCAGTGTTGCAGTTGGAGATGGTGCTGAGGGAGCAGGTGAATGTGGTCCTGTTGCAACAGGGGGTCATACAGGTGGTCGGTGTGCAGGTGGTGTTTGAATTTTGAAAAGTCTGGGTGATGCTGTCAATGCAATCGGCGGGAAGCGTGACGGTGCATATGCCGCTGATGTTGTTGCAGCAAGCACCGGGCAAGACCGAACACGGATTGGGCGAGCAGGCCGTGCCCGGCGGCAGCAGGGTTCCGCCGGTACCGTTGCAGCTGATGACCGAACTCAGCCGACAGGAAAGCGTGATGGGATCACAGCAGGCAGTAGCACACGTGGTAGGGGTGCAAACAGTGCCCCCGCCTTGGAACGCCTGAAAAACTGGGATGCTGCAATCGGCGGCGACCTCGATGGTGCATGTGCCGGCAAAGACGCTGCAGCAGGCGCCCGATTGAGCCTGAGCGCTCGTTGCGATTGTGAGGAAGGTCAACGCCGCGGCTATGGCTGCCAAGCGTGCTCGACTACAAATATCCAAACGTGCGGCGCAGGGTGTCACGGCGATTCCTTTCGGAAACAAATCGAAAGTCTTGCCGACGATCGTGGGCGGCCAGGGAAGATCAAACCATCTAGTTAGGCGCGATGCAGCCCTCGGCGCGGCCATGAATCTCGCCGGGAAACGCACGGATTTTCTCCGTGGCGTTATCTGAACCCATTTGCGGCCCTGAAGCAAGGTTCTTGACGGATTTGGAGCGACGAATCGGATGCCAGCGGCTGATAACCAGGGAGCGGCAGACCGATTGGGCTACGAGCAGGGGGCATACGAGCGGCAAGTCCCCTCCCGCTCGGAGAGAGAACAGAGGCCCCGTTCTGCCGCGACATCACGCCCACGGGTGCTGGGGCGCAAGGGGCCACGCGAACACTTCGGTGACGATCCAGGACTCGATCATCGCGCCGCGCAGGGGTAGGCGACGAGCCGCTTGGTGGTTCGGATGCCGAGCAGCGTGCAAGCCAGCCCGGCGATCGCTGAGAGATCGCGAAAGTGTCTGATTGTTTCTAGACGCGATCGGACAGTTCAAAGTGTGACTTTGAGTGTGAAGAACATGCTCTGTTCGGCACTCGCCGGCGACGGTGCGCGAACACGGGCGGCGAACTATGCGGCGGCGGATTTCGGGGTCGGCTCGGGCAACGGCCGGATGTCTCCGCCGGACAACTCATATTCCGGCCAGTGCGTGACGTGGGCCAGCACGTCGCTGATCGTCGTGAACTTGAAGGTGTTAAGCACCTCGCGGAGCTTGTCTTCGCAGCCCTTGATGCCGACGTAGTACTTGAAGTACTTTTTCCACGGGAGTTTCAAGCGCGGCTGCGCGGGGTCGATCTCGCGCGGGTGGATGTAGCTCATGCCGGGGCGGCCAGCGGCGTGGTTCTGGCGGTAGCCGTGCTTGATGAGGGGCATGGGGAAGAGGCGGAGGTAGCCCCCGCCGCTGAACGGCATGGTTTTGCCCATGAAGTCCATTACGGAGACAGGCCAGCATTTCATGGTGGGGACAACTGGTGTAGAAAGAACGCTCCCGCTGGCACGCGCTCCCGTCTCAGAGGGGGAGGGAAGACGGAGCAGGAACGGATCGCGTGTGAATCCTGCTACGCCGCCGTGGTCGCGCGCGGCGGGGACGATGCTGACATCGATCTCGATCCCGTGCTTGGCGAGGATGGGGTAGGCGTAGCTGAAGGCCTCGCGCTTCATGCTGAAGCCGGGAGCGCGGAAGGTGTTGACCTTCTGGCCCGAGACTTCGCGCAGCACCTTGACGCAGCGGCCGATGTCGGCATCAAACTCTTCGGGAGTTTGTTCGTAGACGACACGATGATGGTAAGTATGGCAACCGATCTCATGTCCGGCATCGGCGAGCCGCTTGATGAGCGATGGGTATTTTTCGGCGACCCATCCAACGGTCAGGAAAGTGCCGCGTGCGCCAGTTTCATCGAGCAGACGCATGAGGACTTCGGTATCTTTGACAACAAACGGCGGCGCGCTGTCCCACGTAGCTGGATCGTTGTAGGGCGTGTCGGCGGCGCAGATGTGCCACCACTCTTCGAGGTCTACGCAGAAGGCATTGATGGGCGGCTGTGGCATGTGAATGTGTAGAGGATGGGTTTGATCAAAGAAGAAGGCATCAAGGCATGAGGCATCAAGGCATCAAGTGGGGCGAGGAAAGTGCTTGATGACCTTTGCCGGGTTGCCCTGCACCATCGTGTAGGGCGGCACATTGGTCACCACAACCGAGCCGCTTGTGACCACACTGGCCTTGCCGATGGTGACGCCGGGCATGATGACGGAGTTGACGCCGATGAAGCAATGGTCTTCGAGCACCACGGGCTTGAGGACAACGGGGACGAGGCCCGACTCGCGCAGGTAGTGGGGGGCCTTGATGTGCGACATGATGACGCAGCCAGCGGTGATGCGGACATCGTTGCCGATGGTGATGTTTTCGGGGAAGGCGGTCTCGATGATCGCGGTGGGGTCGATGAAGACGTCGCGGCCCATCTTTACGCCGCGCATGCGGTGGATGGGCAGGATCACGCCGCGGGGTGCCCAGCGGGCGAGATTGCCGAGGAGCCAGTTGCGCCAGAAGTAGTTCCACGCGAGCCAGACGATGGACTTGTTGCCGCGATCTTTGGCGCTGGAGGAGGCATCGCCGAGCAGGCCGCGCGTCTTGGTGGGATAAGCGCTGTTGACGGTCGCGGCCGCGACGCGCGGTTCAATCGGCGCGGCCGCCGCGATCGTCGCCGGGCTGGGCGGGGACGGATGCTCGCGCTGATGATCGGCGATGCGCGATTCAAGATGACGAATGACATCGACCTCGCGCACCAGACCCATGCCGGCGAAGATGCTCGGGGCGTCGAGTTGGTGCTCGTTGATCAGGGCCTGAGCTTTTTTGGAGAAGACCAGCGAGGCAGACTCGCGCGGGGGGAGAACGTGTGCAGAACCGTCGCGTGCGGCGGGAATTGCTTGCTGATCGGAGGCGGGTTGTACTGCCGAGACCCTCCGCCCCCCCCCCGCACTCGCTCCCACCTGCGAGCGAGAGTCGGAACCCTCGTGCTGAGCGGCACGGTCGCGCAACCTATTCGATGAGCGCGGGGGCGTCCCGTTGGCGTGCGAGGGTGGATGCGCGGCCTGAGCGCTTCCCCCCCCTCCGGCCCTCGCTCCCATCTGGGAGGGGGAGCTGACAACTCTTCCGATCAGTTCGCCGATCGGAACTTCGGTGCCTTGGGCGTGGATGATGTCGATGAAGCCTTCGGCTTCGGCTTCGACTTCGAGAACAGCCTTGCTGGTCTCGATGCTCACGACCAGCTGTTTGACGCGGCAGGGTTCGCCGTGCGCGATGTGCCACTGCTGGATCGTCACGGTGTCGTCGTTGACGGTCTCGCGCGGGACGCGGATCTCGGCGAGCTGGTTGGCCGCGGTGCTATCTGGGGAGGTTGGCGAACTCACGCACCACCTCCAGGGCTTTGGTCACGATATGGTTGGCGCCGGGCAGGCAGTGCTGCTCAAGCGGGCGCGCGGCGGGAATCGGGTTGGGCGTGGCGCAGAGGCGCTTGCACGCGAGGCCAAGGTGCCCGAAGCGTTCGGCGGCTTGAGCGATGATCTCGCTGGACATGCTGACAAAGCCCTGGCCCTCTTCGACGATGAGGAGCTTGCGGGTTTCGCGAAGACTCTCTTCGATGACACCGATGTCAAAGGGGTAGAGCCGCGTGGGCATGAAGAGGTCGGCGATGAGGTCGTCATCGTCGAAGAGGCGGATCGCGGCCTCTTCCGCGTCGATGCCTACGCCGCCGAGCGCGACAATGGTGATGTCGGCCGGTGCGCCGCCCGCGCTGATGGGCCTGAGCCGCGCGGTCGGGAAGGTTTCGTTGGTGAAGATGAGGTCGAAGCCCGGGGGCGGCTCGGAGCTGACGGTCTGCCCATACAGGATTTTGTTTTCGATGACGAGCGTGGGGCGATCAACGGTTCTGAAGAGGTCTTGGTAGAGCAGCGTCGGCGAGTAGCGGTGGTTGAGAATGAGCACCTGCGTGTCGGGGAGGCCGACAAAGTGCTTTTCGAGACTCTGCGAGTGCGTGGCCGCGTAGCCGCGTTTGCCGCCCATGGGTGTGCGGAGGATGACGGGGATGCGCACCTTGTCATTGAACATGAAGCGGAACTTGGCGGCGTGGTTGATCCACTGATCGGTGCAGAGGGTCATGAAGTCACCGAACATGATCTCCACAACGGGGATGATGCCGCTGAGCGCGAGGCCATTGCCGATACCGCTGATCGCGTGCTCGCTGATGGGGGTGTTGCGGACGCGGGTCGGGTGCTTGGCAGAAAGGCCCATCGTCGCCTTGAACGCTCCGCCGTAGGGAGACTCAATGTCTTCGCCGATGATGACGAGGTTGGGGTAGGTGTCGAGGCCGTGTTCGAGGCCCTTGCGAACCGCCGCAACGCCCTTCTCTTTTTCAAAGCTCTTGCGCTGCCAGTGGTACTCTTTGGCCGCGCCGGGCTTGTGTTCATCCATGCGGACATCGCCCCATGGCGCGGCATCGGCGGCGGCGACGGCCTCTTCGATCTCGGCCGCGATCTCGGATTCCATCGACTTCCAACGCTCGTCGTGCTCGTACCGCTTCATCAGCACGTTGATCGGGTCTTTGTCGAAGAAGGGCTGCACGTACTCCTGCGTCCGGTTGTCGTCGCCCTTGCTGTGGGCCATGAGGCGGAAGGTATCGATGCGATGCCAGGCGGGCTTGCCGGTGGCGCGCATTTCGTCGATGCAGGCGCGCATGTTGTCGAAGAGTTGCGGCCACTCCCAGGTGTTGGAGTGGTGGGTCTTGATGCCGAAGGCCTCGGCGCGGGCGTTGATGTCGCCGGCCAGGGTTTGCGTCTGGCTGGTTGATTGGGCGAAGAGGTTGTTCTCGTTGACGAAGAGAACGGGGAGTTCCCACTTGCTTGCGATATTGAGAGATTCGTAGAGCGCGCCCTGGCCCAGCGTGCCATCACCGATGTAGACGACGGCGATGCCGTTGGTCTCCTTCAACTTGTGCGCGAAGGCCTGGCCGGTTGCGACTGGGGCGATGCCGCCCTGGATGCCATTGGAGTAGAAGCCATCCTGCTGGGTGTGCTGCGAACCGCCCCGCCCGCCGCAAACGCCGACGGATTTGCCCATAATCTCGCCGATGAGGCCGAGGATGTTGCGGCGGTAGGAGAGGAAGTGGCCGTGGCCACGATGGTTGCTGAAGAGGGTGTCGGCATCGGTGAGGCAGCGCGCGACGGAGACGCCGACGAACTCCTGCCCGATGCAGGTGTGGACGGTGCCGAAGAGCTTGCCCTCACTGAACAACTTCAAGAGCCGCTGCTCGACCAAGCGGATGGTGAGGGCGGACTTGAGCTCGTGCGGGTATTGGCTGAGGGGGTCGGTCATTGGTTTGAGTGGAACCCTGAGAGCACACAGCAAGCTCAGCGGAGGATCAGGCTTGTTCAAAGGCCCGGCACTGGGCCTCTGTGATCCGACTCTGTGCTCTGTGTGTTTTCAGAGATTGAGTCGGCGATCAGCGAGCCCTCGCCTTGGCCTTGCTCGCGGTCTTCTTGTGCTTGCCATTGGCGGAGGCGGCGGGCTTGGCCTTGTGCGCCTTGCCGTTGGACCTGGCCTTGGCCGCCGCGACGGTCCTTGCGCCAGTGCCGTACTTGGCGAGGTATTCGCCCTCGATCCACTCATAGGTCTTGGCCATGCCGTCGCGCAGGCGCGTGTCGGGTTCCCAGCCGAGTACCTTTTTAATGAGCGTGTTGTCAGAGTTGCGACCGCGAACCCCCTTGGGGGCGTCGAGCTTGTACGTGCGCTCCAGCTTGATGCCCGCGATCTCTTCAGCAATGGTGACGAGCTGATTGATGCTGACCAGTTCCGCCGAACCGAGATTGATCGGCTCGAGGAAATCGGAGTTGGTGAGCTTCTGCACACCCTTGAGACAGTCGGTGATGTACATGAACGAGCGGGTCTGCTCGCCATCGCCCCAGATCTCGATCTGGTGCTTGCCGGTGTGATTCGCGTGAATGACTTTGCGGCAGATCGCGGCCGGAGCCTTTTCGCGCCCGCCTTCCCATGTGCCGAAGGGTCCATACACATTGTGGAAGCGCGCAACGCGGGCCTTCAGCCCATAGTCTTCGCGGAAGTGGCGGCACATGCGCTCGCTGAAAAGCTTCTCCCACCCATAGCCGTCTTCGGGCATGGCGGGGTAGGCATCTTCCTCTTTGAGCGCGGTCACGTCGGCCTCCTGCTGCTTGTCGCCGTTGTAGACGCACGCGCTCGATGAGTAGAAGAAGCGGCCAATCCTGGCCTCCTTCGCGGCCATGATCATGTGCGTATTGGTCAGCACGCTCAACATGCACAGGGCCTTGTTGTTCTCGATGAACCCCATGCCGCCCATATCCGCAGCCAACTGGAAGACGTATCCGCCCACGGCACCCTTCACCGCGCGCCGGCAGTTCTCAAGATCTTTGAGATCGCCCTTCGCGCCACCAATGTTCTTGACACCGCGGTGAACCTGATACCACTCATCAAGCGGTTTGATATCGACCGAGCGAATAGCCGTGTAGCCCTGACGCAGCAGGTCGGCGACGAGGTGGCCGCCAATAAAGCCGCCGCCGCCGGCGACGATGATGGGGGTGTCTTTACGAAGCCGTGGGTTGCCGATCATGACTTTCTCTCGGGAAGGGGACGAACGGATTGAACGTCATTCAGGCACAGGCCTGAATTGGAAACGGGAGTACGGAGTTTAGACCGGCTTTGTTCGCGGCCCGAGTGGTGCGGGCGTTGGGCTGGTCTGGTTTGTTGGATGGACGCGGCAGCACCCGGGCTTGCCGCAACCGGTCGGCGCGGCCGCGGTGCTTGGAACTGGCGGAGCCACCTCTGCCGTGGACGCGGCGGGCTTGGCAACAACATCAAGAGGACGATCGGCGGTGTGGGTGAGTGGCGGACGAAAGGGTGGACGCATCATGGTCGCATTCCTAAATACGAGGTATGGAAACCGGTGCATCGTCCTACGCCCCAAGACCCTGCCGGATCGCGCCCCACGGAATCTTCCAACGACTTACCCAGCATGATCTCTGGCCGCGCTGGACAACATCGGCACAGTTTGATGCCGTCTGAATCTGCCGTAAGGGATTGTGTACGGGTTGCCAACGACGACCAGCACGTCGGGCCGCTGGCCGGATCTGCTTGTTCCGCCGCGGTGGCCGGCCCGTCCGCCGAACCGCCCTTTAATAGATGAGCCTCAGGACCGGACTTGCGTCTGATAATCCCCCCGAATCGGCCAGTATTAGCCAATGTCGGGATTGGCTTATGCAGCCGACCTCATGGCCGCGAAGCGGCGAGGGCCGCGATAATTTTCGTATGCAGTTCGGGTGGTGCCACAACAACTCCCCGATTGTCTTCGAGGCCGCGCCCCTTGGAAAAATCGAGTGGCTTGTTATCGATGTCGGTGACCACACACCCCGACTCCTCGGCAATGAGTGAGCCGGCGGCGTGATCCCAGATGCGCTCGACGTACCCCGGCTTGGTCGGAAGTCGCAAATAGGCATCGGCCTGATTGCGGGCGACGACCGCGTATTTGCACTGGCTGTCGAGCCGAACGGTGCGAAAGCCCGGCGCGGCGCGGGTGAGGATGCGCGTGGCCTCGTCGTGGTCGGAATGTTCGGCCTCGACCGAGATGGCCATGCGCGCTGGGCCGCGAAGTGCGGGCAATCGGGGCTGGATGCGAACCGGATCGAACGCGCCCTTGCCGCGAATGGCGTGGATCAGCAGGCCGCGCGGATCGGGAACATCGAGGGCGGCGGTTGAGGACATCGGCAGGTTTGGGCACCCCATGACACCGATGCTCGTGCGCCCTTGCTCAATGAGCGCAAGCGCGATGCAGTATTGCTGGTTGCGGAGAAAGCCCTTGGTGCCATCGATCGGGTCGAGTGTCCAGAACGTGCCGGTCGCGGTCGGCTCACCCGCACCCAGATCGATGCAGGCAAGAACCTGTTCTGCCGCGGCATCGGGCCACGCGCCCGAATCGCGGAGCGCGCTGATGGTGGCCTGCAAATGGGCGGCGTGTTCGCGCTGGCGGAGAAACGCAGCGGATTCTTCGGCAACCAGGACGATCGTGCCGAGACGCGAAGAGAGCTCGCGGGCCACAACCGCCTGTGAGGCGAAGTCGGCGATGGTGACCGGGGAGCGGTCATCTTTGGTCATGGCGCGCAGGCGACCGAGTTGCGACTGGACGTGGCGGGTGACGATCGCGGCTTTTTCGACAGCGCGCAACGCTACCGCAACAGGCGTGTCTGCATCTGCTTTCGGCTGTCGATTCTGCACACGGTTCCCCGTCTAATCACTGTTTGCAAAAATGACGAAGAATGCTATACTGCTACTTACCGATTGTTGAAAAAATGGGAATTAATACGGATCATCGATCAGTGTCGGGCGCGATGCGCGCTTTAACCAATTGTCAGTCATGCGTTTATAGACCCAGTGCGGCTCGGTTCTGAGCGGTGATCCGTATAAGAGCACAAATGTCAAAGTTACTCCTATCTATATTTTTGAGCGGGCTCACTTTTGCGCTAATAAGCACTATTCATGTGTCGTCTGAAAGAGTTGAGGCGCAACCACCCGGTACCGTGATGGCGCCAGACATTGTGCCTCGAATACAAGAGGCAAGGCTCCGCACTGCACTTGAAGTAAGTCATGTGCTTGGCGTTGCAGGCCCCCACATTAATATTAAATGGGCAAGCCAAGCTGTGCCCACAGTTATCTGCGTACAGATCGAACCCTGTGATGACGATGGCCGCGTTGCCAACCAAGAACTTCCGCTTCCAATTCCACTTCAAGGATTGGTATTCGGGTATTTAATTGCAGTACCCGAGGGGCAGGTTGTGCTCAACCTGTCCGATGTTGGCCTACAAGGTCGGCACCTTGACAACGTGCGTGTATCGGTTTACATGGCCAAATCTCTAACGGCCAGAGTGAAGCGCCCCCCCCCCGAAAGCGATGGTCGTCGAGGCGTTGATAAACTTATTGCAACCGTTGACGTAACATTCAAGAATGCAACTACGATCGAACCATTTTGGATGTCGCCACGAGAGAGTGATTGTTTAAGGATTTGTCCAAATGCTGGAAAGCTCTTATTACTAAACGTGCCCGAGGGTGCCGTGTCCGAAGTTGATCAGCCAACGAACCACGAAGCATTCATTACCCATTTTTTCTTTTTGACACCAAAGGCACGATAATTACATGTAATTTTATCGCTTGAGCGCACTTAAGATTATTGCGTCCGTTTTGTTTGTCACCACAGGCAGCAGCTATGCACAGCTGGAGCCTTCAAAGGGGATCCCTGAATCTGATGGGGGGTTATCAGCATTTGCTGGTGGCGTTCCGGCTGTATGCAATCTCATAGAAACAACGGTGGCCGATCCGGCTTGGGACTTCGCGGTCTCGAGTGCGGTCCTCAGAGATGATACTCGAATTTGCGCGCCGGTTTGTTCGGCGCTGCAGGGAGCGAACGGATTTTTGACATGGCCGCCTCGTGTGGCCATTGATCAAAACGGGAACACCTATTCGGGACGATTGTTGAACATAGTGACGTTTGTATTCAACTCTTGCGAGTCGGACGGCTCAGATCAAACTGTTCGAACTCAGTACTTCAAGCGAGCCAATGCTGCGCCTGGCTACGCATTCACGATTGGCGATCTTGCTTCCGCACCTGCTGACAGTGTTTATGTTCGCGCTGGCAGGCCATTTCGTCTCTACAACGCCGCCGGGGCTGTTGTAATCGGAGCAGTTTCTGCACCAGCGATTGGTCCGGCGAGCTTTATGTCTGCGTGGAATGATGCGTTTGCACAGACTGCTGGATGCGCGAATATTATTCCCTCTTCTATACAGCGAATTGGAAGTATCAGCATTCCGGGAGCAGTGTTCGAATCCTATTCAATCGTGATTGGGGCAGAACCCGTAATCTTAGAAAGCGCGTGGCAGTGGTCGACTAATCAAGCCAGTTTTCATACCGACCGATATCGAATTCCGAGTCAATCAAGAATGGTTCTGCGTCGAGGTGGTGTCGCGAAACTGGACGTATTTGTACCATCCGATTTTGATACATCGTGCTACGAGGTTGGGTTAGAGTTGTCTCACACCTTTAATGGTGCAGCCGAGTTCATCAGTATTCCGCCGGTTCTTACATTATCGCAGGCTTCTTGGGGATGTCGCATCGCGTCCGTCGCCACTTTGACATCGCCAACGCCGCGTAAACGGATATCCCTCGAAGTAAATCTCCCTCCGACGGCCGCCGTAGGAGAGTACTCCGTTACGGCCAAGCTTTTCGCGCATGGAACGTCACGCGAGGTGAATCGGCATACTGTAAATCAGCTTGCTGTTATATTGTTCAACCCTTGGTCTACTGCCGACACTACTTATGCCTCCACTTCTGCCATAAATTGGTACTTGCTGAGGGAATCCGGCTATGTGTTGAAAGGCGAGGGGTATTTTGGTTGAAACTTCTCTCAATTCGATCCCACCGTTTTTAATGGTACGCTCGCTTTGTTAAGCGGACTTAACTCGACGCAGCGAGCGGATCCGATTCAAGTTTGCCGTTGGTTGTCTCGAAAAGTTAATGGCAATGGTCCAAACGCTGGCGGTGTCCTCCGCGGGGTTTGGGGTAGCGACATGACCGAAGATGATCGAATCGTATGTTTTGGAAATCGTGCATGGACAGGCGTTGAGCAGATTTTTGCACGATATCAAGCTTCGGGCAACACGGTGCGTGCTGGACAGTGTTGGAATTTTTCTGGCTTGATGGTAGGAACGATGCGGACCTTAGGAATTGTTAGTCGTCCAGTAACTTGTATCGGGTCTGCGCAGGACAAGAACGTGCCGCGAGACAACATCTACACTAAGTACTGGAAATATGCCAACCCTGAAGTTCCTGGCGACCGCACTATTATCGTCGATGGTAGTCGTCAGATCGATCAAAGATGGAACTATCACGCATGGGCCGAGGGGTTGATGGCAAGACCTGATCGGCCACAATACTCGGGATGGCAAGCCGTTGGTGGAACACCAGAAATTTTAGGATCTTCGGGTTTTTATGAACTTGGTCCCGCGCCAGTCGCCGCTGTCAAAGACCGAGCAAATGGTAATTATGATGTTGATTTTGTCACATTCGAGGTCGATCCGGTGATTGTGAACCGGTGTTTGCGAAGATCTGGCACTTCTTCTTTTACTATTTCACCTCAAACTCCCCGCTTACTTAGACAGGTGGCAACACGATATACAAACCAACTGATTACCCCCGTGGTTTCTGGCAATCCCGATCCTATGGATGTCACGAATAACTACCGAAACGTTCCATTGCCCCTTACTCAAGGACCCGCTACGCAGTTCCCACCAAGCTTGAATTTAGGGGCCGATGCAACCGGGGCCGTTGTATTGGTTAACAATGATGACGTTGAAAGAAATTATGTTTATACAGTTGCGGCGACCGCATGTGAATACAATGGTGAGACCTTAGGTACCTTGGGTACGTTTACGGGATCGGTGACGGTTCCGCCACATGGCAGCGATACAGTCAGCATTACACTATTAGCAGCTTTGCTTGTACCTTGGTTTTCGCTAGCAGATCACGTCGTTTGGGACATCGCAGCAGAATGTGCTGAGACAGAAGCGGTTGACGTCACTTCCGCCGTTTCGAGTTTTGATGCGCCCAACGTTACTGTAGCCTTGAGTACGGATACAACCATTCGACCAACAACTTGGACGCGTTCGCGAGTATTTATCACGGCACCAACTGAACATGAGCTAACGAATGTCCGACTGGTAATCAAGAGTAGTTTCACGATTCTGGTTGACGATAGCATTGAAAAAACAATTGATGTCGGAACTGTTCCCGCAGGAACGACTGTAATCGTAGAAGAATGGTGCCGAGCTTTGATACCATCACAGGTTATGTTGATCGGCGATGTGGTCTGTGATCAGCTCAGATTGCGACGAGGCGCAATCGAGATTGAGATTGCCGGATGTAGTGCGGATTTCAATAATTCAGGTACTGGATCGATCGACGATTTGTTCGCTTTTCTCGAGTCGTACTTTATCGAGTCTGTGTTGCCGTGTACAAATGGATTGAATGCTGACTTAAATGGAGATCGTTGTGTCTCCCTCGATGACTTGTTCACGTTCCTAGGGTTGTATTTTGCCGGATGCTAGGGTTGAGCAAATGTTAATCCATCTTGTAGGCATTTGCTTTTTGGTTGCTGGCCAAGTTCGTTCCTAGGCACTCTTGATTGCGTTCAAGCAAGTATTAACGCATGTTTCAACCGTCATAAGTGGTGTAAGGACGACCTCTGGATTGACGGGCGGTTCATAAGGATCATCAATCCCTGTAAAGCCAGTGATCTGCCCTGCGCGTGCTTTCTTATAAAGGCCTTTGGGGTCGCGCTTCTCACACACTTCAAGAGGGGTATCGACAAAGACTTCGAGAAAGGGAAGCGGCACCGTCGCCGACGATTCGGGAGCGGTCGGCACCACGACTCCGGCCCCTTCGCGCTGCGATGGGGAGGCAGCATGGATCGCACGCACCGCGGCACGGTCGGCGCGATAAGGGGAAATGAAACTGACAAGCGTGATGACGCCCGCATCGGCAAACAGCCGCGCAACCTCGCCGATGCGCCGAATGTTCTCGTGCCGATCGGCGGCACTGAACCCAAGGCCCGCGTTCAGGCCATGCCGAATGTTGTCACCATCAAGCCGATACGCCATCCGGCCGCAGCGAAGAAGCTCGGCCTCAAGCGCTACAGCGATGGTGGACTTGCCGGATCCCGAAAGCCCGGTAAACCAGAGCGTGCAGCCGCGACAGTTGAGCGCGGCCCATCGCTCTTCGCGGGTGAGTGCGGCGCGGCTCCACACGATGTTGGCAGTTGGTTCGGACATGGCGGGCGAGTGTAGAGCGGGGTGGAGGGTGAGGTGGGGCGATGGCTGAGCGGTGGCGATCGAGAGGGATGCGTGGATGTGCGGCTTCGGTGATGCCGCAGCCTTTCCCCTAGCCCCTTCCCGCTCGGAGGGGGGACCGGAGGTAGGCGTCGATAGTGCGGCGAAGCCCCGCCTCGAGCGGCGTGCGGGCTTGCCAACCGAGCATTTGGAGTGCGCGTGAAGAATCAAGACTGCGGCGGGCCAGCCCGTCGGGCTTTGTAAAGTCCCAGACAATTTTGCCCTGGTAGTTGCAAAGGCGTGCGATGAGTTCCGCAAGGTCCTTGATCGAAAGTTCCTGCCCAGCGCCCGCGGGAAGGCCAACCCCCGAGCCGAGGTTGATGGGCATGGGCTCCCGCATCACTTCCGCGGCACGCACGACGGCCTCGGCACAATCATCAACATAGAGAAACTCGCGTGTGGGTGTGCCGCTGCCCCAGCAGATGACCTCGGGCTGGCCAGCGCGTCCCGCATCGACAAATCGTTTGACCAACGAACCCGCGACGTGCGCGCGGGCGGGATCATCGATGTTGTCGCCGGGTCCGTACAGGTTCACGGGGATGACGTACGCACTGGGCGTTCGGTACTGCCGTGCATAGGCATCGAGCATCTGCCATGCCGCGAGCTTAGCGACCGCGTATGGGCCGCTGGCAGGCTCGGGGTAGCCCGTCCAGAGCGATTCTTCCTTAAACGGCACCGGCGCGCTGGCGGGGTATGAGGTCATGGAACCGACCTGCACAAACGTGCCGCGTTCGCGCGCTTCGGGCGATCGCTCGCACCAGTGTCGCCACCCTTCGATGAGGTTGAAGGCCATCAGCAGGTTGTCGTGAAACATGCGTCCGGGCTGATCGCGATTGAGTTGGATGCCGCCGATAAAGCCCGCGCAGTGGATGATGATGCTGGGGCGAAAGACTTCGTACAAGCGTGCGACGGCGCGCGCATCGCGCAGATCAAACTCGCGCGAGCGTACGACCAGCAGGTCAGCGGGATCAACGCCCCGACCACGAAGTCGGGCCACCACAGCGGCACCCAGAAAGCCCGCACCGCCCGTCACGGCCACGCGAAGTCCTTTCCAATCGGAAGTGGTGGCGGAGTCCGGCGTTGGAGCGGTTGTGCTCATAAGCGGTATCGCGGCGTAGAGTCGTGATTCATGGTGGACAGGCGCGATTCTGGCCCGACGATGGTAAGCCCGCCGGCCCGCATACCCGGGTCGGCATAGAAGTGAGGGAGCCCGCGTGACGCTGCAGCAACGCTACTTCGACCTTCGACGCTGGACGCTCCGGAACTTTGTGCCCGAGGCGGTCTGGCCCAAGTCAGTGAACGTTGACGGTGTGGCGATCAAGCTGCGCAACGCGCCCTACAGCTTCGGCACCAAGTGGGTGCTTAAGTAGGATGAATATGAGAAGCCCGAGCGCGAGCTGCTTCACCAGATCGTGAAGCCCGGCATGCAGGTTCTCGAACTCGGCGGGTCGATCGGCATCGTCACCTCGGTGCTGGCCAAGCTCGTCGGCCCAACGGGCCGAGTGGTGAGTGTCGAGGCCTCACCCGACCTCACCAAATATTCCAAGACCTGGCTCGAAACACCGGGTCGCGCCGACATCGTCAATGGGTACGCCTTTCCCGTCTGGTCGCTGCCCGGCGGCCTGCGGGTGGGTGGTTTCAATCAGACGTGCTCGCTGGGTGGTACGGTTGATTTTTCGGTTGATCAACAAGGCGGAAACGCGCCGAAGCCGGCGGCTTCGCGTGCGGGCGAGCCCGAAGTCTTCGACCTCTCGACGCTGTGCACAAAGTTCAACCTCCGGCCCGAAGTGCTGGTGGCCGATGTCGAGGGGAGCGAGGCCATCGTGCCTGCGCAGAAGCCCGCGCTCCCCGAGTACATGCGGTTTGTCTGCATCGAGCTGCACGAGTGGCTCTACCCCAACCGGACAACCGATGAGCAGGCCATCTCCGACGTGCTGATCCGCGAGGGATTCCGGCTGCGCGACAAGATTGAGACCGCGTGGCTCTTCGAGCGCGTGTAAGCCCAGCGCGGGCTGATCGTTCAGGCCGAAACAATATGCGAGCGATCGCCCGCGTAGTCGCGCAGGCCGTTCCGCGTGTCGATGACCAGCCGCGATGAAGCGCCGATCAGGTGCCAGTCGTAGGCCGCGTGCGCGGTGCTCACGACCACCGCGTCGTAGCTGCGCAGCGATTCGGGCGTGAGCGGGACAGAGGTCATCTTCAGATCGTACTTGCGCATCTGGTGCGTGCGCGGCACGTGCGGGTCGTTGTATTCAACAACGGCGCCCAGCGCACGGAGTTTTTCGATGATCTCAAGACTTGGGCTCTCGCGCACATCATCGATATCGGGCTTGTAGGCGAGCCCCAGGATGAGGATGCGCGAACCTTTCACCGCGCGCGAGCGGTCATTGAGCGCGTGCATGAGCCGGTTGACCACATAGTCGGGCATGGCGTGGTTGATCTCGCCTGCAAGCTCGATGAAGCGTGTAGGCAGCCCGACCTCGCGTGCCTTCCACGTGAGGTAGAACGGATCGATCGGAATGCAGTGCCCGCCGAGGCCGGGGCCGGGATAGAACGCCTGAAACCCGAAGGGCTTGGTCTTCGCGGCCTCGATCACTTCCCAGATGTCGATGTCCATCGCGGTCAGGAGGATCTTCAGCTCGTTCACCAGCGCGATGTTCACCGCGCGATATGTGTTCTCAAGAATCTTGGCCGCTTCGGCCACCTCAGCGCTCGAAACAGGAATCACCGTCTTGAACGCGGCCGAGTACAGCGAGGTCGCAAGCTGGCCGCTCTTCGCGTCGATCCCGCCGACGAGCTTGGGAATCGAAACGGTCGTGTGGTCCTTGCGGCCGGGGTCTTCGCGCTCGGGGCTGAAGGCCAGAAAAAAGCCTGAATCCGTGCCGCAGTTCAGGCCCGTACTTTCAAGTCGGGGCAAAACGATGTCGCGTGTGGTGCGCGGAAAGCTCGTCGATTCAAGCACGATCAACTGGCCCCGGCGCAGGGTTCGAGCGATGTCGTCGCTGGTGCGCTCGACGAACGACAGGTCGGGCTCAAGGTGCTTGCCCAGCGGGGTGGGAACACAAATGATGATCGCATCGGCCTCGCCCAGCCGCGAAAAGTCGCTCGTGGGCGTAAAGCGCCCACTGGTCGCCATGCCCGCGACGAAGCCCTCGCCTAGGTGCAGAAGGTAGTTGCGGCCGCGATGAAGATCATCGATCTTCGCGGGGTCGATATCGAACCCCAGCACAGGAAAGCCCGCATCGTGAAAGGCACGGGCAACCGGAAGACCGACGTACCCGAGCCCGATGATGGCGATGCGGGCGGTTCGCGCTTCGAGACAGGCGGCAAGTTCTGCGGCGGTGTTGGGCATTGCGTTAATGGTAAACACCATCCGCGTCGGCGGTGCGATCGCGCTCAGCAGGTTCCGGCGAAGTAGGCGGTGAGATAGTCGAAGAGGTCCTGAAGAGAGATGGTGCCGCTGTCGTTGAAATCGGCCCTCGGTTCGCCCGAGAAATAAGCGGCAAGATAATCAAAGAGGTCTTGAACGCTCAGCTTTCCGGATGCGTTGAAATCTCCGGGGCAGGGCGGAAGACCTGTGAGTTGAATCAAATCAATGTGCAGCGTCTGCGGTGCACCGAAAACCGTGGGTAAACAACGCAGTCGAATGTCGGCCTCGCCCACGATGTTGAACAAACTGGCCGATGGTCCGCTGGCCAGTTCGACCACGAGACGCTCGGATGTGAGTTGCACCGTTCCGAGCGGCACCCAGAAGTTCAACGCGGTTTGATCGCGAATATCGACTTGTAACTGCGCAAGGCCCGCACCCACGGCCGCTTCGATGCGTACCCGAAGCCGTGCGGGCCGCGGCGATCCGAGATTCAAGGCCATCTGGGTGGTCACCGTCAGCTCCCCTGCGGGCATCAGTATCGAGAGCCGGTCCCACAAGGCGTGCCTGAGCGATGCGAGATCGCCCGAAAGAATCTCGCCACCAGTAACCGTAACCGAGACAGGATCAAACGCCCAGACCTGGTTCAGAACATCGCGAAAATCGCGCCATTGCGAAGCGGTCCCGCCACCCGGGTTGAACAGCAGATATTCGCCGATGTCAAACGACCTCAGCAACGCCATGGTTCGATGGATATCGGCAAAGGTTGTGAAGTAAGGAACGGGGTCCGGATTGCTGTCCGGATCTGGACCGTCCGCGACATACCAGCCAACATCCATGGCTTCGCCCGGCAGCAGAATCCACGGAACAATTTCCGCAGCGTGACCGCCCCCGTATGAATGGATGATGGATTCCAGTTCATGGCGATGAACCCGCATCGAAGCATCGAAGATCGATTCGCCGGGTCGGCGGTGGTCGAAGTGAATGGGATAGAAAACCGGGGCTTGCAGGTCGTAGAACTCGACACCCCAGTTGTTCGCCCAGAACGCGCCCGCCTGCCAAGGGTCGGCAACGACGCGTCTTGAGAAGGGCGGAAGATCGGGATCGGTGAGTCCATCCAGGCTTGCTTGTCCGTAGTCGCTCACGAGGCACCCCGGCCACGCAGCATGGATCTTCCCTTGAACCGCAAGGTCCATCGCTTTATCAACGGCCTGAGAACAGACTCGACCATACCAGAGATTCCAACGTCGGTTTGCTTCCACGGTGTGAATGCAGCAGGCCTGCGGATCGGGCGCGAGGCCGCCATGGACCGCATCGGCCAGATACTCGCTGTAGAGCTGCGCGAGCGTGCGCGGCGACCCTTGACCGTCATCATTGCCGACGATCGCCCACGCCGGACTGGTTGCCTTCGGATCATTCAGCACGCCATGGAAGTTGCGCACAAAGTCGATCGAGCAGCAACCCGTGACATAGATCTCGTTATCGAAGTGGAAACGCGTGGGATCGGGGATGCTTTGTGGAGATACCAACTGCCGGACCTTGTACCGATCTATGAACTGCCCAAACCACGTTGAGGTTTCGGCAATCCCGTTGTTCATGTACGGGGTCATCCACCACATCGGCACCGTTTGATCCTCAAGCGCATCGTCGGTTTGGTAGACGAGCGCGACGCCATCCGAGTACGGGCTGCCCGGCAGCCCATCGCCCTTCCCGAAATCCTGTAGATGAATGTTCACGCGTCCCCGCGTGAGTTGCCGCTGCTGAATGATGTTGCAGACGGCATCGGCCGCTTCGACACCGGTCATTCCGCGCGCACCGACAAAGACTTTGACGCGAACGCTGCTGGTGATCAGCGGATCAATATTGTCAGGCGCGGGAGGGTCGTTCCACGTCCACATGGTCCGGTTGGTCAGGGCTTGCGGAATGCCCGAGACCGGGCTCTGCATCATCGCCACCGCCACGACCACCGCCACGATGCGACTCAACAAGTTGTACATGCTGAAATCCTCCGGGTTGAACAAGTGTGGTTCGTGTCCCCCGGATTGTCCACACGAATTCTCGGATATGCGTAAGCATTCACACAACCGTCACCACACACCCAAACCGCCGGTCATCCCCGACTCAGTCGCCGCCGCTCGCGCTCACCAAGCACGGCCGCGACAGCATCGGGAATCGCAAGTTCGAGCTTGTCGTTAACGATGAACTTGTCGTAGATCGGGCGGCCACCGGTCTGGCTGGTTCGGGCGGTCAGGATTTCGCGCTGGGCCTCGGCAAATCGCTTCTGGATCGCCTCCTCACACTCGCGCTTGCGGGCTCGAAGCCGCTCAAGCAGCACCTGTTCGTTGGGTGGCAGAATGAAAACCGCGAAGGCTTCGGACATCTGCTCCTTGACCTTGATCGCGCCGACCACATCGATCTCAAGGATGACCAGCCGGCCGCGCGCCAGTTGTTCCTCGACCCACAGTCGTGGTGTGCCGTACTTCTTGCCGAACAGATCGACACATTCGAGAAACTCGCCGCGACGCTTCATGGCCTCGAACGCGGCATCGTCAACGAAGTGGTAATCGACGCCCTCCACATCGGCATCGGTCTTGGGCCGGGTTGTCGCGGAGACGGAGAAGACCGAACCGGGGATCGAACGCTCGACCGCGCGGGTGATGGTGGTCTTGCCCGCGCCAGAGGGGCCGCTGATGATGAGCAGCAGCCCATCGTCGGTATCGGTACGCAGGCGATGGCGTGGAGCGGGGTCCATAGGGCCGTAAGGATACGGACGCTCTCCCCGCGGCGGGGGGCACGGTTGCCCACAAACGCGGAAGACCCGCCCAAGCCGAGCGCGGCCGCCGTACACTCGCGCCGCGTCCACCCTGCCGCCACCACCAACACCCCTTCCTGTCTCCCCTCCCATTCCACCGGCCCACTTCACTGCTCACGTGAATCCGCAACCCTCGCCATCGCCCGATCCATCGTTCCTGCGCCAATACGCGGGTCGCTTTCTCGTGTTTGAAGGACCAGATGGATCTGGCAAAAGCACGCAGTTCCGACGGCTGACCGATCTGTGCAAATCGCTCTCACCCCCGATGTCGGTCTGCGAAGTGCGCGAGCCGGGCGGCACACCGGTTGGCGAACGGATCCGCCAGCACATCTTGCTGGCTCGCGCCGAAGAGGGCCTGGAGATGGGCGTACGGTGCGAAATGCTGCTCTACATGGCCAGCCGCGCCGAACTGGTCGAGAAACGCATCATCCCCGCCCTGCAACGGGGCGAGATGGTCCTCGCCGACCGCTACGTCGCCTCGACGCTGGCCTATCAGGGCGCGGCCGGCGGGCTGCCCACCTCGGATATCGCGGGTGTCGCCCGCGTGGCGACCCGAAACCTGCAGCCCGATCTGGTGGTGGTCTTTGATATCGACGAACAGGCCGCATCCAAACGGCTGAGCCCGCTGCTGGATCGAATGGAAGCCAAGGGCGCGGCCTTCCACCGACGCGTGCGGCAGGGATATCTGGATCAGGCCAAGAGCGACCCGGGACGATACGCGGTGGTGGATGCTTCGCGGGATGAAGACCGTGTTTGGCAGAGCTTGTTACAAGCGCTTGAGTATCGATCTCGCACGTTGCCCATACACCGGGTCGGCTAAGATCTGTCGAATCGAATCGCCGCATGATTCTTTGTTTGTTTCGCCCCCACGTTCGCGGCCATGCGGCCTTGAAACGCACACACTTCGCGAAAGCTTCAAGCTCGTGATGGGGGGCAATCCATGGACTCTCAACCGACACGCGAAAACGCACCCGATCCGCCTCAACGCGACGATGATGGTGTCCCCGGAAGTCGCGGAGATGAGTTTATCATCTCCGACGGGTACCTGATTCCGCGCACATTCGACGGTCTTCGTTTGCACACGCGGATCGGCAAGGGCGGCTTCGGCATCGTGTTTTCAGGCGAAAAAAGCCTGCCGAGACAGATGGTGGCCATCAAGATTCTCAGGCCAGACCAGGTGACCAAGTGGTGCCTGAGCCAGTTCAAGCAGGAGTCCGGGCGGCTGGCGCTTCTCACCCACCCAAACATTGTGCGGGTCCTGACCGAAGGCGAAGTTCATGTTGAAGGCCTGGTACTTCCATACTTTGTGACGGAGCTGATCCAAAGACCACTGGCCATCAATGTGTTTGTGTTTGAGCACGATCTCGACGAACCCGCGCGGATCAGGCTGATCATCAAGATTGCCTACGCCATCCAGAACATGCACGATCTCGGCCTGCGGCATCGCGATCTCAAACCCGGCAACGTTCTCGTCGGGAGCGATGGCCAACCCAAACTGATTGACCTCGGGCTCGCGCTGACCGGGCATCCCGACCAACATGCCCAGGAGTTCGGCATGTCGCCGGGCACTCCAGACTACATGGCCCCCGAGCAGATCGGGGGCGGAACCGCCGACATCACCGACCGCACTGATGTCTATGCCTTGGGAGTGATGACCCACGAACTGCTCACCGGCCATCTTCCCTACGACCTGCACAAGCGTTCGCCGGAAGAGAAGAAGCACATCATCCGCACAACAAGGCCGACGCTTCCTTCCAAGTACCGACAACTTCAGCACCCTCGAATCGATGCTGTTGTGGCGCGAGCACTTGAAAAGGACACCACGCCCGGCGGCAAACCCAAGCGCTGGGAGACCGCTCGACAGTTTGCCGAGCAGTTGGAAGAGGCCCTGAAGCCCACCGAAAGCGCGGCAGCTGGGTGGGCTCCGCCGACCCCCACGAACCCGTCGATACTTGGCCGGTTTCTCTCGCGCTCTCGCACCGTTGCGCTCGCGGCCACGTTGGCGATTCTTTCTGGCTATCTGGGCGATGGCATTGCCAGGTTAACCTTGCTTGACAAGGTGTACGAGCGGGTCCTTTTCTCAAGCCCCTTGCCCGCCGTGGCGAATGTTCGCCTTGAGCATGTCGCCATCATTCGCTTTAAAGATGAAGATGAGCCCGCCCGCATCGCGGCCTATCTGAATGTCGAGGGATTCAGCCCAACCAACAGCGATACCAATCGTGGGCTGCACGCCTGCCTTATGGAACGACTGGTCGATTGTGAAGCGGTCGCGTTGGTCTTTGATATTATTTTCTCCAGGAAAAACACGCCCTTTGATGACCGCATGGGGAAGGCCGCCGCGACGCTGGCCAGCCGCCCGAATCCCATCCCGGTCTTCGCCGGACTGAACTCGTGGCAAATCGATGCCGCAGACATTCCGATCGATAAGGCCTTGATCCCTCATTTCGGCTGGGGCGGCACAACGATGGATGTGGATGACATCAGCCGCGCTTGGCGTGCCGAGGTCGCTCTCCAGCGGGGCCAGCATCATGCCTGGCCCGGACTCGCCGCCGTGGCCCTTGCGCCAAAATTTGAAGCCAAACGCGATTGTTTGCTGTTTATCGATGCATCCCAACCGGCCTTGCAACTTCAGGCCTCTGAACGGATCCCGCAGGGTTCCGACTTACCCAGAGCATTCCTGGAACCAAGACGGTTCCCACTTACCGAGGTTGTGAGTCAGCAGCCCTCGGAGTTCGACACCCGCGAGTATGGTGTGCGACGCGGCGACCTGTGTGGCAATATTCTACTCGCCATTCCCAATGACAACATCATAGAAAGAGCGACCTATTACTACGAAGATATTATTAAGACACCGTCCGATGATCTCGAAAAGTTGTTCCGCGGAAAGATCGTCTTTATCGCCAACACCACCGTGAACAGCCGCTCGGAAACAAACAGTGAAGATTTCTTTCCCACACCCGACGGACGAACCCTCTGGGGCGTGTATGGGCACGCCCTAGCGATGGAATCACTGCTGACAGGACGAACCGTTCGGCATCCGTCCACCCCGTTGTTCTGGATGGTGGTGACCGCCGCGGGCGTTGCGGGTTGGCTTCTCGGTTTCTTCACGCGGCGGTCGGAACAACGAGCTGGCGCTCGGCGTATCATCATTCGTCGCGGGCTGACGGTCGTTCTCGGCTTGGCGATTCTGTGCGTTCTGACGTTGTTTTGTCTCTCAACAACCCGTTCCACACTTCTTTACATCCTGCCGTTCTCCCCAGCGTTTGCATTTGTCGTGCTGGCGTCGTATGGGTACCTCGGCATCGATCGATTCATCCGTGCGCGCCGACACTTCGCGCGATAAGAGGTTTCTCGATGACTCGCCTTTCCAACCTCGCCATGTTCAACTTCAGGCCTTGATCACCCGTTTGTTCTTTGAAAGGACAACGTTGAACTGCGTCCACGATCATCGTCGAGTGCGTAAAAATCTTCTCCGAACACGCACGCTCGTCATCGCGTGCGGCGGCATCGCTGCCTGCTCAACGCTCGGCCATCCGCAACGCCATCTCACGATGCTCACCTTGCCCGCACAGGAGTGTCCCCCTCCGGAACTTACCATCACATTTGAGCCCGCAAAGCTCGAACAGGACGAGGCCTTCGATGTGGCGTTCACACCGATGAACCTGTGCATGCACATTTTGCAGGACAAGGGAGACTGCGCCCACCAGACCACACGAAACTTCCGTGTCTTCTCCGGCTCCAGGTGCGCTGATGCTTCTTGCAAGGATGCCGTGGGCATCGACCGCCTCAACTCCGGAACGTGGTTCAGCACAGCGATGCATCCGAGCGAACTCGGAAAGACCACCGAGTTGGGCTCGGTCATCGCCCTCGAATATGGGTATGTGCTTCTTTCAGGAACCGGACCTATCGCCGTTGGGCGACGCGTTCGCGCCGCCAGCGATGGGACACAGTTTGCCATCGAGCGCTTGTTCGATGGCACCGAGCGGGTCTACCTGATCGAGATGGCCGACCCCCATCCGTTGTACGTCGAGCTGACTGGTGTCGATGGACCTGTCTACATCGTCATGTCGAAGAACGACGAAGGCGCTTATGTCGAAGTCAAAGCCAGTGGAGAGGTCATCAGGACCCCGACCAAGCCCAAGGCCGGCACACCCGAGGCGCACTTTCTCAAGCAGATGAACGTTCTGCTCAAGAAAGATACCCTACCAACAGAATCGACAATCGAGTTTATCAACCCGGTCCACAACCCCGAACCCATCCGGCGTGAAAGCCTCAACACCATGTTTGCGCGACGGTTCCCCAAAGCCGAAGCGGCCGCGCCCGCCCCTTGAAGAGATCAGGCTCGCGCGTCGCCACTCAGCGCTCCATCTCCACCACCACCGGCACGACCACCCGCTTCACCCACGCACTTCCACCGCCGCCGCCCCTTGACCACCAGAGCACCGACTCCGGGTCGAGCGGCGGCTTTGCGTTGATCGCGTTCGCTTCGGGCAGGACGCGGAACCTGGCCGTGTGGCCCTTGACCACGTTGATGTCTTTCAGCAATCCATCCAGTGAACGTTCATCGGCGGGCATCTGCACCAAGCGGAGTGTTCGCACCACCACCGAGTGCGCCGGCCCACCCAGCATCGGCACCGCCGATGCCGAGACTCCCGGAACAAATGTTGTCATCGCGGGCGTCGTTATCACGGGCGCAGAACCATCGTCGGCAAATGTCGGCACGGGCATTTCCGATCGACCGGGCCTGCCGGGCCATGACTTCGCCGCGGCCTCATCCTGCATCGGTGTCGCCAACGCGGCCAGTTCCTGCGGCAACGCATTCGTCTCATACGCACGCCACCGAATATCGTGATTCGCCGTGCGCGAGAGTTCCTGCAAGTGCCGCAGCGTCCCCTCATACGCGGTTGACCGAACCGTGATCACCAGTCGCCCGGCCTCCGCCATCCGCACCAACTCGGCAAGGGTCAACTCGCCGGGTTCGTTCGCCCCATCGGGCACCATCGCGCTCGGATTGGCCGCGATGGTCACATCCACGGACGGCCTCTCCGACTCATCACCAACAGCATTCGTGTTCTCGGCGCGGGCAAGGTCGGTATGGCCGGGGGTATGCGAGTCGATATCCGGCGTTGGTCGATCGGCTCGCCCATTGGCCGACCCATCGGTTGGTCGGTTGGTCGCCACCAATCCAGACATCGATGGCCATCTCTTCGCGGCCTCGCGCACCGACACATAGCCAATCCCCGCAACAATCGCCACCGATGCCGCGGTCGCAATCCGCCTTGCCCACATGTTCTCCGCGATCACGCTCACCACACTGCGGCGCATCGGCAACACCCGGCTGATCGGGATCGACGATGGAGCTTCCTCCGACGCCGCGACCAGCTCGCTGAGCGCCGCACGATTCAGCTTGGCCTCAACCGCCTCAAGCATGTTGGTTGGCATCGCAATGCGGGTGTGGGCCAACTCCGCAACCTCGGCCCGATCCGCCCGCATGTTCTTGACCAACAACCCAAGCCGCGGATGCTGGCGCAGAGCTTCGATCACCACACCCTCGCGCTCGGTCGGCAGCAGACCATCCACCAGATCAACCAAGTCGCTCTCGGTCAGACCCACAGGCAGCCCGTCGGGCAGTTCAAAAGAGTTGTGGATGGTGCCGTTGTTCACGATTGGGTGGCGGTTGGCGCAGTCGGGGGGGCGATAGGGGGGGTGGTAGGGGGGGTGGTAGCCGGTGGTTCAAGCTTCTCAATGGCCTCGCGAAGCGCCAGACGCGCTCGGAAGAGGCGAGACTTCACGGTGCCGCCCGGCACTTCCAGGGCCGCGGCGATCTGGTCATACTCCAACCCCTGCACATCTCTGAGCACCAATATGGCCCGCTGATCGGCCTCCAGCCCGGCGAGGGCCTTGGCCACAATGCGGCGGAGGGCACCATGTTCGACGTCCGAGACCGGCGTTTGTTCCCTCATCGCAGAAGTGACGCCGCGATGCGCCACTCCGGGCCTCTGCCCACCATACACCATGCGAACTTCTTCCCCCGAATCGCCCCCACGAACCAGTGATGCGGCCAGCCCGCCGCCCATCGCGTCAAGACTCGCGTGCTTCCGCAGCTTCTGGGACCTCAAATAACTCAGGCAGACGTTCATCGCCACGCGGATCATCCACGTGCTGAGCTTGGCCCGCCCGTCATAGGTCTCCAGCCCCTGAATGATCTTGACAAAGGTGTCCTGCGTCAGGTCGGCCGCGGCCTCGCGATCGCCAACCATGCGGAAGCAGACCGCAAACAGCCGGTCCTGATACCGATTCACCAGCTCACCCCAAGCCTGCCGTTCCGCCGGACCCGCGCTCCTGATCTGCTTAAGCAGCAACACCTCGCGCGCATCGTCGGGCGATGGCGGTGTCGCGGGCGGGTTGGGTGGTGGCGGATTGGGCATCAGCGGCTCAGTGATCGTAAGGATCGACAGTCCGCGGCGGCGACAAGTAAGTTTGGCGCACCCCCACCACCCATCTCCACGAAGCGCACGGGGCATGGCGGCCATAACATGCGGCCATGATCGCGATCGTTCGAGACAACCTTGAGGCCATCCGAGCCCGCGGCATTCAGCACAAGGTCAAGCTCCTCTTCCTCGTCGGGTCTGCAACCGATGACCGCTTTGATCCTTCGCGCCGCGATGTCGATTTCCTCGCGCTCTTTGAGCCACATGAACGCGGTGGGTTTGATGGTGAGTACTTCCAGCTCCTCGCCGACATCGAACACCTGCTCGGTCGAAACGTACACCTGATCGAACGCCACTGCGTCGAAAATCCATACGTGCTGGCCTCGCTTGAGCGATCCAGGGTGGCGGTGTACGCACAATGAGTCCGTACGACACCTACACCAGTCCCTTGGCCACCCGCAACGCCAGCGACGAGATGCTGCGCCTGTGGTCGGCCCGTCACAAGTTCAACATCTGGCGGCGCATCTGGCTGGCGGTGGCCGAGGCTCAGCACGAGTTGGGGCTGCCGGTGTCGGCGGAGCAGGTGGACGAGCTGCGGGCGGTGGTGAACCGGCCGGGGGGAATCACCGACGATGAGATTCGGCTTGCCGAGAAGTACGAACGCGAGCTGCGGCACGATGTGATGGCGCACGTTCACGCGCTGGGCGACTCGTGTCCGACGGCAAAGGGCATTATCCATCTGGGGATGACGAGCCAGGATGTTGTGTGCAATGCGGACTGGCGCATCCTTACCGACGCCCTACAAGTGATGAACACCAAGGTGGTTCGGTCGATCCTCTCGCTCAGCGACGCGGCGGCGCGAACGAAGAGCACGCCGACGCTCGCGTTTACGCACTACCAAGCCGCGCAGCCGCTGAGCGTGGGACGCCGATTCGCCCAATGGGGGTACGAGCTTGCTCTTTGTCAGGAGCGTGTGGTGTCCGGGATCGCCAACAACCGGCTGCGCGGGCTGCGAGGAGCGACCGGGACGCAGGCGTCGTTCCAGAAGCTCGTTGAGCTCTCGTTCCTTAACGACCCGAATGCGCATCGATCGCCGCTCTGGTCGAGGTCTGAGGCGGGTGCCGAGAACGCCATTATCGATGACCTTGAGAAAAGCGTGTTGATTTCACTGAAGTGGCAATCATACGCCTTCACTTCCAGCAGTGGGTGGGTCGCCGACGGCTCCCCGGCCTGGCACACGCTCACCACCCAAACCTACCCGCGCGTCGTCGACACCTTCATCCTCGCCGATCTCGCCTCCACCGCCGCCGTCCTTCACAAAATCGCCACCGACATCCGCCTCCTCTGCAACCGCAAAGAGCTCGACGAGCCCTTCGAGGATAAGCAGATCGGCTCTTCCGCCATGCCCTACAAGCGCAACCCCATGCGCTGCGAGCGCATCTGCGGCCTCACCCGCTTTGTCATGAACCTTGTCGGCAACGCCTACGACACCGCCGCGACGCAGTGGCTCGAGCGCACTCTTGATGACAGCAGCAACCGTCGCCTCTCACTCCCCGAGGCCTTCCTCGCGCTCGATGGTGCGCTCGACCTCATGCACAACGTCGCCTCGGGGCTCGAGGTTCACGAGGCCATGGTCCGCAAAAACCTGATGGCCGAACTGCCCTTCATGGCCACCGAAAACATCCTGATGGCGTGCGTCAAGCTCGGTGGTGCGGGGGGGCGGCAGCACTACCACGAGTTGATCCGCGTGCATGCGCAGGCCGCGGGCATGCGCGTGAAGGAAGAAGGGCTCGACAACGACCTGCTCGACCGCCTGAAAGCCGATAAGAACTTCCAGTCCAAAGCCCGCGGCGGCGCGCTCTCATCCGAGCTCGATTGGGAGGGTGTGATGGACCCGATGAAATACATCGGCCGCAGCGTCGAGCAGACCGAACGCTTCATCAATGAAGTGGCCAACCCACTGCGCGAGCATTACGGTGAGGAGATCGAAAAGCTGGGCAAGAGCGGGCCGCGCGTCTGATCGCTGGCCCACGCTCAACCCACCAACGGCCCATCAAACACACCACCCGGCAACCCCAGCGCACCATTGAGCAGCGCGGTGCGTGCATACAGCAATCGCCCATCACCCTCACGCCGACAGATCACCAATCGATCATCCACGATCAGGTGCTCAAGCCCCCCCGCATCCCCCACACCCCCCGCATCCACAACGCGCTCAACCGCCGCATCCACCACCAGCGGTATCGCCACATCATCTTCGCCAATCTCCAGCTTCAGCCGCGCGCTCGCGCTATCCCCCTCGATCGTCCACTCAAGCACGGCCCGCGAGATCTTCTCCGCCTGACCATTCATCGCCGCGATCGCCGGCAACGACGCACGACGCACCGCGCACGGGCTGATCTCCCAACCAATCACCACCGCGCACGCCACATCCTTCGCCCTTTCGGGCCGCATGAACATGCGAAGAATGTGCTCAGTCGTGGTCATCGTGAATACATCCCCCCCACCCCCCACCCACCCTACATCACTTTGCTCAACACGCTCGCCGCAAGCCGAAGCCCCTTCCCCTCCGAGCCGACAAACCGCTCACCCAGCCGATCGATCATCTGCACAAGCTCAAGCAGTTTGTCCAACCGCTCGTTGTGGGCCGCCACGGTCTCCGGATCCACAGCATCAACCACCGGCGCCGGCGCGGCGGCGGGCGCATCGCCTTCACCAGTCTGGTCACGAATCTCGTACAGCGTCGCCAGCAGCGGCATGATCTCACGCCGAAGCCGCTCGCGGATCACCGTCCGCGCCAGAGCCCACACATCCTGCTCGGCCTCGAAATACTCTTTGCGATCACCACGCTTGTGTACGCGCTGCACAATGCCCCACTCAACCAGCGACCGCAGTGACATGCTCGCGTTTCCCCGACTGATGCGCAGCCGATCCATCACCTCATCGGTGTTGAGCGGTCGCCCGGAGATGTAGAGCAGCGCGTGAACCTCCGCCATCGTCCGACTGATTCCCCAGCTCGACCCCATCTGCCCCCACGCACCCACAAAGTCGTCCTGGGCATGGACGAGTCTGGCGGCTGGTATGGCTTTCCGCGTTGGTCGCATGGGCAAGCTTACGATTGATCGCTTCCATGGACCACTGGACTTTCAGTAAACAGTGAAAGTTGCGAGTTTGTTTGTGTTTCGTTACCATGTTAAACGAGCGAATCCCAAACACCCGCCGCGCCCACAACACATGAAACAACCCCGTTGACCGTAAAGAAGGCCATGTTCAGCCCCGCCCGCCCGCGCTTCGCAAGAATGGTGTGCTCAGCGACCAACAGGCCAAAAACCATCACGCACGCCGCACCAAAGATCACGCCAAACCGCGCATCGCTTCGCCACGCCGCGATGAGCAACACCATCGCCACCGCGTGCAACACCCGGCTCACCACGATCGCCCGCTCCGGCCCAAGCTTGCTGGGAATGCTGTGCAGCCCGCGCTCGACATCAAAGCCCACATCCTGCAACGCGTAGATCACATCAAACCCCGCAACCCACACCAGCACAAATCCCGCCACAAAGTACAGCGCGGGCGTGCGCGTGAGCGATGTCGGGTCGATCGCGATGGCCGCGGCCAGTGGCGAGACCGCGAGCGCACCACCGAGAAAGACATGGCAAAGCGCGGTAAACCGCTTGGTGTATGAATACAGCGCGATCCACCCCAGCACCAGCCCCGCCAGCGCGAGGGGCCAGATGTTGCCATAGAAGACCGCAAAGAGTCCACAAACCCCGACAAACGCACCCGCCGCGCCCGCCGCGATCAGTCGCGCCTCGCCAAGCCCGAGCCGTCCGCTCGCAACAGCCCGCCGCGCGGTTCGTGGGTTGGCCGCGTCATAAGCCCGATCCGCAATTCGGTTCACCATCATCGCCCATGTTCGTGCCGCCACCATGCACGCCACCACCAGCGCAAGCTGCCCAACAAACCTCGACCACCGCGCTTCCGACGGCCGCGCCAGAAAGCTCGCCAGAATCGCAAATGGCATCGCGAAGATCGAGTGCGCCAGCTTGATGTCGCGCGCCGCCATCACGAGCTTGGCACGCAAACCCTGATCCTCTCCCCGGAGTGTCGCGCCAGCATTCATGTCGGAAACGATAGGGGCCGTTCGACACGCGCCGGGCATCCGGCGATAAGCTGCGAACATGAGCGCGCCAGCATCCTCCAGCCCATCTTCACCACGCCAACCTCACAGGCGAAAGCCCTGGTGGCTCCGCGTCCTTCTGATTCTCGTGCTGGCCTACGCCGGCTGGTGCGCGATCATCTATTTCAAGCAGGATGACATGATCTTTCCGCGCACGCTGGCCGGACCCGGCATGCCGCAACTCCCCGCACGTCCCGACTTTGAGCAGGTCTGGATCACCACCGATGATGGTGTCATGGTCGAGGGTTGGTTCTACCGCGCGTTCGGCGCGAGCGTGGCCAAGCCCGCCCCGTGCATCATCGTCCTTCACGGTAATGGCGACCTGATCGACACCATGAACGACTACGCCGATTTTTTCCTCACCCACGGGCTGAACGTCCTGCTCGTCGAGTATCGCGGCTACGCGCGCTCGGGCGGCGAAAGCACGCCCGCCGGTCGGCCGCGCGGTGAGCCCAGCGAGCAGGCCATCGTCGCCGACACGCTCAAGTTCGTCGAGTGGCTACAGAAACAACCCGTTGTCAACCCGAACAAGCTTGTGTACTACGGACGAAGCCTCGGCACGGGTGTCGCTGCACAGCTCGCCACTCGCCACCAACCCGCGGCGGTGATTCTCGAATCTCCCTTCACCAGTCTGTCCGCGTTCGCGGCGGGCTTCGGCGTTCCACCCTTTTTTGTCAAGCACCCCTTCCGAACCGATCACGCGCTCCCACCGCTCGCCGCGGCGGGCCTGCCCGTGCTCATCTTCCACAGCCGCGATGATGAGATTGTGCCCTTCTCGCACGGCGAGCACCTTGCGCACCTCATGCCCGCCGCGACATTCGTCGAAGTGACCGGCACACACAATGGCCTGATGTTGGCTCAGCCCGCGTATGAAGGTGCGATCTGGCCGTTCCTTGTCCGCGTCGGCGCGGCCAAGCCCTGACCATGCGCCATCACTATGCTTCGGCCGGCGACTCCGCCTGGGCATTGATCAGTTCGCGGCACGAAGTCTCGCAGCATCGGGCCGCATCCACACACTTGCGCAACTGCTCGTGGTTCGTGCCATCGCACCGTTCCGCTGCGTCGCGGCATATTCTCGCCGCAACCGCGCACATCTCGATGTGCCTGTGCGAACCTCGCATCATAAACGTCGCGGCCACCTGACAGGCATCCGCACAATCAAGCAGACACCGAACTCGCGTCGGATCGATATGCACTCCGCCCATATCCCGCAGGTGCGTAAGCGTCATGATGCACCCGCGCTGGCAGTGCAGGCATCGGTCGATGCACTCCTGCATCCTGGCCGCGGATGTCTGCTTCGTCGATGATGTGGCTGCGTTGCTGCTCATCCGTACACGTTCATCGGCGCGGCATCTGGTTCGCGCTAGTCAACGTGTGCCGACACGCGCGAAACCCAACCGTCTGTAACGACCGGAACGGTCGCGGCGGTCGTTGATGCCGATAATGGGCCAGGATCGTGCGGAGCGTGCCCAACCGCTTTACTATCGACCGTGCCCGACGACCCCGATCTGCCCATTGCCGACCACGAGGGCTTTCTCCCCTCGGATACGCCGCCCGCCTGGGGCAGCGAGTCCAGCGAACTGCGGCTCGCCCGCCTCTTGCGCAAAGCTCGCGCGCTCGCGCCTTCGCCGGGTGTCTACCTGATGAAGGACCACAAGGGTGTGGTCATCTATGTCGGCAAGGCCCTTCGCCTTCCCGATCGCGTGAGCAGCTACTTCATCGCGAGCGCCGATCTCGGCCACAAGAAGCAGCCGATGCTCGATCTCGTTCACGACTTCGAGACCCTCACGTGCGAGGGTGAATGGGAAGCCCTGCTGACCGAGAACCGGCTGATCAAGGACATCGGCCCGCGCTTCAACGTGCGACTGACCGACGACAAGACCTACCCCTACCTCGCCGTTACGATGCGCGAAGACTATCCGCGCGTCTTCGTCACCCGCAACCTCTCCGACCCGCTGCTGCTCAAAGGGGCCAAGATTTTCGGGCCATTTGTGGCCGCGGGTTCGTTGAGGCAGGCCGTGCAGTTGCTGCAGCGCGTCTTCAAGTTCCGCACCTGCTCGCTGGATATCGTCGCGGGCGATCCGAAGAACAAGTACTTCCGTCCGTGCATCCTCTACAACATCAACCAATGCACCGCGCCGTGCGCCGACAAGATCGAGCCCGCCGCCTATCGCGTCGATACCGAGCGTTTCGTGCGGTTTCTTGAGAGCAAGCGTTCGGACATGCTCCGCGAGATGCGCACCGAAATGACGGAAGCGAGTTCCGCGCTGGAGTTTGAGAAGGCCGCCGCGCTGCGCGACCAGATCAAGGCGATCGAACGACTCGACGAGCGCGCCCAGGGCGGACGCAAAAGCGGCTGGCAACCCGAAACCGAGATCACCTACGTTGATCCGAAAAAGGCGCTCCGCAGTCTCCAAAAGACCCTCGGACTCGATGCGCCGATCCGCTGTCTCGAAGCGATCGATATCGCCCACCTGCAAGGGGGCGAGACGGTGGGCAGCAAGGTCTGCTTCATCGATGGCCGACCATTCAGGAACGAGTATCGGCGCTACCGAATCAAGGGCGGACTTGGCGGAGCCGGTGCGGCGGGAATCAACGATGACTACGCCAGCATCCGCGAAGTGGTGAGCCGTCGCTATCGCGAAGCCGGTGTCGGGCACGAGCTCTATCCCGACATCATCATCATCGATGGCGGGCTCGGGCAACTGCACGCTGCTCAGCAGGCGTTCGAGCAGCTCGATATCAAGCCGCCAATGGTCATCTCGCTCGCGAAGAAGGAAGAGTTGATCTATGTGCAGGAGCGGAGCGAGCCGATCCGGCTCGGGCGCGACAACCTCGGGCTCAAGCTCGTGCAGGCCATCCGCGATGAGGCCCACCGGTTCGCCCAGCACTACCATCACATTCTGCGTCGCAAAAAGACCTTGGAAGAAGAGTGAACCGAATCATCGCTCAAGCCCGAGATCAAGGGAAGCACGATGCCGCAACCGCCACCGCGATCCGACTCGCCTTGCGCCATCGTGCAGCGCAGCGCGTCTGGATGCTGATTCTGCTTCAGTACCCTTTCCTCTGTCTGGCAACGCCGATGAACGGTCGCCCAACACTTGCTGAGAGCGTCGTCGCGAGTCTGATTTTCGTATCCATAATCGCTGCCCACATCGCGGCGTTCATCACCATGCTCCGACTTCAGATCGCACTCGAAAACTTCTTTCCGGCGGGCGTCCTGCTCTCAATCTTCTCCGTCATTCCACTCGTCTACCTCGCGATCATCCCCTCGCTCCGCCTATGAGGCAACCTATTGGCTGCGTCCCGTGTTCGGTCGCATTCCCACATTGGGTGTCACACGACAGATGCTCTTGGATGCCGACAAGCGACACTGCACAGAATGTGGGTATGACCTGCGCGGGCTTCCGACGGGCGTCTGCCCGGAATGTGGCCATGCATTCTATTTGCGATGAGTGCGCTCCGTTGAGTGTGCGCATCGCGCGCCCATCAACACCCCGCAAACCACGCCTCAAGAAAGTCGAAGATGTCCTCGATCTGAAACGACCCATCGCGATTGAAATCACCCTGCCCGAGCTGCCCAAACCAGTCGCCGACAAAGAGCAGAATGTCATCGACACTTTGCGTCTGATCATCGTTCATGTCGGCGGGGCAGATCGCACGTTGCAACACCTTCAAGGTGCCCTCGCCCCAGGCGCGATAGCCGGCCACCGAGAGGTGTGCGTGGTCAAGTTCACTGGTGAACCAGCCGTTCGCCGCAAACTCCGCATCGGTCGAGAGCATCGTGCCGTGGATGGCGAACGTGTTGGGATACTCGTTGGCAAGCACACTCCACTGGTCCTCGTATTCGCGCTCGCGTACAAGCCGATCTTCGCGCGGGTGATACGGGCCAAGCTGAAAGTACAGGTTGTTCGCGTCAAAGCCCGCGTACGCCCAGGCCGCCTTCATCGTGTTGATGATGCAGCGCATGTTGTCGGCGTGACCGTCGGGAAAGTCGGAACGAATACCGCCGATTGGACCAAGGCTCGGGGCAAAGTCGCCCGTATCGTTGCCACCGTGCATGATCTGCACCAGCAAAACCGGCGGCCCGTTCTGAAGCCTGGTGATCTGCCGAAGCCACTCACGCATTGATGCGGCGTTCGGCCCAACAGCCAGCAGTTCCTGACAGGCCGCACGCGCAGACTTGCCACCCTGATAGAGCAACGGCGAGAACGAAATGCCCGTGGCGCGGTTCGGATTCTCAAGCCGATTCCATATCCCGTAAAACGGCCCTTGCGCGCCAAGCCCATCGCCCGCATTGGCCAGGCAACACATGATGCCCGAGGCCGCGCGCGTGCCGGGCGGAACATCGACCGCCACATCGGCCAGCCTCGGCTGCGCCGCGGCCGTGCGCACGCCGTTCATCACCGCATAGTTGTTCATCGCGTTACCGGGAAAGCCCTCGCGCACGGAGATGTTGATCCGGCCATCTGTCGGCGTGCGAAAGAGGTAGTGCGTGAGGTGATAGCGAAGGGTGTTCTGGATCCCGATCGGATGGGTGGAATCAACCACGAACCCCGCGTTGTAATCTGATCGCGCACTCGTGTTCGGGCTCAGGTACGCGCCGCCGATCGGGAACGCGCCATTGGGAAACTCGTATTGTGCCGGCGCGGCCGGTGGATATGGCCCGTTGAATGGTGGAAACTGAATCGACGCACATCCACCGATCTGACCGCCCCACCCACCCTGGCCGCGCATCGGATCGACCCGCGTTGCGTAACAGCCAAACCGCGCGCTGAGCGCGCGGGCCATGCCATCTTCATGTCCGGAGATGATCGCGCTCCGGGTGTTGCTATCGCCGATGATCGCGATATCGACGCGCCTTGTTTCGGCAAGATCAAAGAAGCGCCGTGCAACATCCGGACGGCTGACCGCCTGTCGATCAGGATCGGCGAGTGTCGGGCTGGCCGGCTGCGCGCTCACGGACGCGGCGATCGCCAGAGCGCCAAGCATTGCTGCCGCGCACCGACGTTTGTGCAGGCCGAGACTGATTGGATCGGAAATCGACAACAAGGGCTCCTCGGGTGAACGGGCGGGGTCTGGCCACAACTGAAGACTACCCCATGATGTGCTGATATCCGCTCTTCGGTTCGGCTGGTCTGCCCGATCGGTTCATCTGGATCGAATATCCGGCCCGACATCCCGCGAAAGTGTGCTGGACATACGCCGAATCGTGATCCGCAAGTCCGTATTCGTGATCGATTCAGTTGGCCTTATCGCGATAGATCACGTGACAATCTTTACATGACGCCTGCACAACCTTGAACTTCCTGTCAAGCTCGGCCGCGACATCGCCGCGGATGATGCCCTCTTCAAGGGCCGATGCGCCAGCGATAGCCTTCTCCAACCTTTGCAGGTAATCCGTTCCGAGAAGTGCGGCGGTTGAATCCTGTCCGCTCAATCGAAAGTTGTCGGTCAACCGTCCCGCCTCAGCGGCGGGCACCAGATCGGGATGATCGGCCGGAACGTTCCACCCCGCCGCGCTGATGTGGCCGAGGTGTTCATACGCAAGATCGACCTCGACCATCGCCGCCACCATGCCGCTGGCGCGATGAATGGACGGGAACTCGCTTGATGCCCGATCGATGATCAGCTTGGGCAACGGCGCGCTGGTGGAGACGCACCTGTACAAGCCTGTGTAGCCGGGGGCCGTGCCCGCGGTCTTCATGAACCCTACACCCTCATCGGGTGTTACCTCGCCGAGCGCGACAAGGGCCGATGCCGCGGCGGCGGGACCACGGTGCTTGCCATGATGACAGTGCATGAAGATCGGCCCGGCCTCCCCCAGATCGCGCACCGCACGAGCGAGCCTGGCCTGCTGCTCCTCATTCACCTCGGCATAGGTGACGGGGATGTGGACATAACGCATGCCCCGCGCTTCAGCGCGGGCAACATCGGGCGTGGCCCCATCGACCGAGATGATGGTCTTTACGCCCATGAACTTCAACTCATCGAACGCGGCATCACCCACAGGCACCGCGCCCGAAATCAGCCGACCAAGCTTGTGAACGTTGCGCAGCGCGTGTTCGTGAGTTGGGGCTGCGATCGCGGGCACCGAAGGCGTGTTCAAATCAGACTTCACGCTTGGCGCGGATGTGATCGGCGAAGCTGGGTGTGAGCAACTGCTCAGAAAGACGAACGAGGTCGCCCACAGTCCCGACCGAATGAGCAAGTCGCCGCGCGCGAGGTTTCGATTGCGGCCTTGGTGCTTCGTCATGGTCCAAGTTTACCTGCGCGTAGGGCGCGATGTTGCAGAAAATTTCAGGCCGCACCTTCCAGAAGTTCGGGTTCTTCTTCGCGCGCGCGACCATTGATCGCTTCGCCTTCACTCAGGCCTTCGATGCGGGGCGCATCGGGCAGCGGCTTGCCCTTGCTGTCGGTGAGGGGCTTTCCATCGAGCGTCTTGACGATCGGAATGGGATTGGCCTTGTCGTGCTTGGCGAGCGCCGCTTCGAGGGCTTTCTTCTGCTCTTCGGAAACCTCGGCCCACTTGCCGCGGCCGCGACACTTGGGGAACTTGCTGCACCCCAGCCATGGGCCGCGGATGCCATTCCGAAGATTCATGGGACTCTGACACTTCGAGCAGGGCAGATCGGTCAGGAGAGGTGGCTGGCTCGGAGCGACCACAAAGCCCTTGGCATCGATATTCAAGATGCCATCGCACGGATTCTTGTCGTCGTTGTAGCGGGCGCACCCGAGGAATGGGCCGAAGCGTCCGTTGCGTTTGATGAGCGCGCCGCCGCACTTCACGCAGGCGACGTTCACATTCTCAGCCGGACGCGGCTTGCCTTCGCGATCGATCGGGCAGGCATAGGTACACGCAGGATAGTTGGAGCAGGAGAGGAACCGCCCGTTCTTGCCAAAGCGATAGACCAGGTCGCTGCCACAGACCGTGCAGCGATACTCCTTGGGCGCCGGTGTTGTCTCGGCCTTGGCGTGCGTCATGGTTCCGTGTGCCTCTTCAAGCGCGAGCTTGAACGGGCCATAGAAGCGGTGGAGCATGTCGATCCAGTCGAGATGATCTTCTTCGACCTTGTCGAGCTCGCCCTCCATGTCGCGGGTGTAGCCGATATCCATGATCTTGGGGAAGCCCTCGACCAGTTTGTCGGTCACGACTTCGCCCAGATCGGTCGAGTAGAAGCGTCGATCAACCTGTTCGGCGTACTTGCGGTCCTGAATCACCTGAATGATCGAGGCGTATGTCGATGGGCGGCCGATACCCTCGGATTCGAGGGTCTTGATGAGCGATGCTTCGCTGAAACGCGAGGGGGGCGAAGTAAACTTCTGCGCAACATCGATCTCGAACGGGCTGACGCGCTGCTTCTCGACGAGCGCAGGAAGCGTGGCCGTATCGGCTGCGGGCGGCACGCCCGAGACTTTGTAAAACCCATCGAACACCAGTGTGCGTCCGGTGGCCTTAAAGACACAAGTAGAAGCACCGCCCGGAAGGGCTGCGCCGCCTTCGATCAGGACCGTCGCCACATCCCACTGCGCGTCGGCCATTTGGCAGGCGACGAATCGCTCCCAAATGAGTTGATACAGGCGGAACTGATCGGGCTTGAGGATGTTCTTGACTTTGTTGGGCGGATAGTCGAGGCTCGTCGGGCGGATGGCCTCGTGGGCCTCTTGCGCATCCTTGTTCGAGCTGCTGAAGAGGTTTGGCTTTTCGGGCAGGTACTTGTCGCCAAACTGCTTCTTGATGAAGTCGCGCGCCATCTGCAGCGCAGGGCCGGAAATGTGCGTCGAATCGGTACGCATGTACGTGATAAGGCCGACCGGGCCTTCACCGGGGATATCGACACCTTCATACAGTTGTTGTGCGGCCCGCATGGTGCGCTGTGCGCCAAAGCCGAGTCGGCTTGACCCGGCCTGCTGCAGCGTGCTTGTGATGTAGGGCGCGGAAGGACGGATGCTGGTCCGCTTTGTTTCGATGGACTTGATCGCGTACGGCGTTGCCGGGTCGATGGCGCCGGTGACGGTGCGAACCGATTTCGCCGGGCCGCGCCCATCGGCGTTTTCGCGCACGCTGGTCTTGATGTTGGCAAGACCCGCCAGCTTGGCGAGTTGTTCGGCGCGCCGGGCCAGCCCCTCATCGGTCTTGCCATCGGTGCCGCGAAGATCGGGCTTTGTGCCGCCCACCTCGATCAGATCGGCGCGTATCGCACCCTGATCGCCCAGCCAGGCGGTCTGAACTTTCTGAGTGGGCGGGTTGCCCTTCTCATCGCGCTGGGCAAGCAGCCTGGTCCACGCAGGTCCTAGCTTTCGGGAATCCGCTTCGCTGACCGCGAACAGACCTTCGATCTCCCAGAGCTCGTCTGGGATGAAGTTGCGGATCTCGCGTTCGCGCTCGACCACCAGCCGCACCGCAACCGATTGCACACGCCCCGCGCTCAACCCACGCGCAACCTTCTTCCACAACAGCGGCGAGACTTGATACCCCACGACCCGGTCAAGAATCCGGCGCGCCTGCTGGGCGTTCACGCGGTCCATATCGATCGGGTGCGGGTTGCTGAAGGCCCGCTTGATCTCATCCTTGGTGATCGCGGCGAACATCACGCGTTTCGCAACCTCGGGCTTGATGTCCAGCTCTTCGGCCAGGTGCCACGCGATCGCCTCGCCTTCGCGATCCAAGTCGGTCGCGAACCAGACCTGCGCGGCCACTTTCGCTGCACGCTTCAGCTCGCTGATCGTCCGCGTCTTGCCGGGCAGCACTTCGTAGTGCGGCCTGAAATCGTGCTTGAGATCAACCCCCGGAACTGGTGACTTGTCACCCTTTGGGGCTTTGCTCGGAAGGTCGCGAACGTGACCGACCGAGGCGAGCACCACGTAGTCGGGACCAAGGTACTTATTGATGGTCTTGGCTTTGCTGGGAGACTCGACGATCACCAGTTGTTTACCCGTGACCGCGCTGGGTGACATGCCGATCCCACGGTCTTCACGGATGAAGTTCCGCCCACCCTTGCCCCCCTTGCCACCTTTGGCTCGCGAGGCGGGCTTGGTGGCGGTGGCGGTGCCGCGCGATCCTTCGGTGGCATCACCCGCCGCGAAAGGCGCGGCGGTCGTGCCCGTATCCTTGGCCTTGCGTGACCGAGTCGAGGGAGCCTTTTTGGTTGGTGCGGTTGTCTTGGCCATGGTTCGGCGATCACTCGGTTCTAGTTCTGGAGGTGCGAATCTGTAACGCATACCGGTCGCTGCCCAGGGCGGGTCCAGCTACCCCTATCGGCTGGCTATCGGGCGTGCCCGAGCCATTCCGAGAGTGAAATCGACCCGGTTGTTACGAACACCACACATCAGATGTCAAGAGAAACTTGATGGGAGTCTATCCGATTGTTCCGAACAAACAACGACTATTTGGATTTTGTGTGGATGTTTTTCCCTATTATGGGGGGCTGTTCGGCGCACAGCGTGCGCATAATGCGGTCAACGGCACCGCCTGGCTGGGAAGGGGGAAACTGCAGATCAATGGCGCCGGGTGTTGTCCCGAGCCTGCGGAGCCACGTTCGCTGGTTTTTGGCAAAGCGGCGGGTTCCGATCTTGATCTGCTCAATAGCCGCTTCCAAGGCCGTGGCGGGTGGGGGGGGTGGGGGCCAGAGACCCCGAACGATGGGGAGGAGCTGCTTGTACCCGAGGGCCTGGGAGGATTGAGGGGTGAAGGCGTTGGACTGGCTGAGGGCGCGGCACTCGTCGAGCAGGCCGCGATCGATCATTTGACGGACACGGGCGTTGATTCTTCGATTGAGGGCTTCGGTCTCCCAGTTCAGCGTGATCAGAAGGTATGGGGAGGGCGAGGGAGACTGCGGATCCCATTGCTTCTGAAAGCTGCTGATCGCCTGGCCGGTGAGCCTGAAGACTTCGAGGGCACGGATGGTTCGGCGGAGGTCGTTGGGATGAATCCGTGCCGCGGCGGCGGGGTCGATACGCACAAGCTCGGCGCGGCGTACAGCGGGATCCATCGCGGTCAGTTCATCGCGCAGGGTGGGGTCGGGGTCCGGACCATCAAACAGCCCATCAAGCAGGGCCTTGATGTAGAGATGAGTTCCGCCGACCACGATCGGGAGTATGCCACTCGCCCGTAAGTTGGATATTTTGTCGGTGGCAAGACGAAGCCAATCGTCAACGGTGAATGTGACCGTGCTGCCGGTTGGCACGATGTCGATCAGGTGATGGGGGATGCCCTGCCGTTCGGCGATGGTGGGCTTGGCGGTGCCGATGTCGAGGCCTGTGTAGACCTGAAAGGCATCTGCGGTGAGGATCTCGGCGGGGAGGCCGTGCCTATCGCGCAGCGCGTGGGCGATGGCGATGGCGAGGTCGGACTTACCTCCGGCGGTGGGGCCGGCGATGATGGGGGTGAGGGGGGTGAGGGGGGGCAGGTTGGGAGGGGAGGGGAGATGGGGCAACAACTCGGTGCGCAGGTTTGACACGTCGGCATTCCAGGTCGATGCGGTTTAGAAGGGTCTGAGATGAAACTCGGCTACGTGCTGTGTGGCTTTCCAGAAGAAACGCCCTCTAGCACGGGCACCTCGTGTATACAGATGCGGCAAAGCCCAAAGGAAGTACTCTACGGCCCGAGGCCCGGCAGAGTGTTTGGCAAGGCGGAACCGACTTCAATCGGCACTTCCGACATTCGCCAACATCCGCTCTTCCAAGAGCGATGTGGCTGGAGCACGGCTCTCGCCCAAGGATCATTTCTCCTTTCCAGTTGAAGAGCGTGTGATCTCCGGTTTCATCGACAAAGTAGTGACGAATGGGCGAGCGGTCCTGTTCGATGTTCGACGACATACGGCTGCACACTATACAGGCGGCGAATACGCCCTTGTGCGATACACTCTTGTGTCGTGCCCAAAGAGTCGCATTCCATCTTGAGTCGCCCATGAACCCGATCCGAGTTGGCTGTGTCAAGTACCTCAACACCCTTCCGCTGATCGAGGGTCTTCAGTCATGGAAGGATGGCGAGGTTGTCGCCGCGGTGCCCAGTCGGTTGATTGGGATGTTGCGGTCGGGCGAGGTTGATGTGGCGTTGGCGAGCGTGATTGATGCGGTGGGGGAAAGCAAGGTCACGGCGCTTTCGGTTGGGATGATTGGATGTGATGGTCCCACGCTTACGGTTCGGCTCTTCTCGCGTGTGCCGATCGAGAAGATCTCTTCGGTCGCGATCGACACCGAGAGCCACACGTCGGCGGTGTTGATGCAGGTCATACTCGCGCGGCGCTATGGGCTGCGGGCACCGGCGCTGCGCGTTGTTGATTTTGATGCACATGAGCGGGTGGTCGTCGCGGCCAGCACCAACAGCACCGATGCGATTCTGCTGATTGGCGACAAGGTCGTGACCGATGCGCTGCCGAGCGATGAGTATCCGCATCAACTTGATCTTGGGCAGGCGTGGAAGGAGATGACCGGTCTTCCGTTCGTCTATGCGGTGTGGATGTGCCGGGCTGGTGAGGAGCGGTCGGAGCGTATTCGCGCGGTGGGCGAAGTTCTTGATCGCCAGCGAAGGCACAACGCCACGCGGCTGGACTGGGTCATTGCTTCTCGGGCGGCGGAGCGGCACTGGCCGACGGAACTGGCCGCGAACTATGTGGGCACGCTGCTGAAGTACTCCGTCGGCGCGGCGGAGCGCGAAGCCGTCGAAAAGTTCATACGTTGGGCGAGTGAGTTGCAACTTTGTGCCGACGAATCCGTGCTTTGGGCGGAGTTCTAGATTCTGGGCTCGACACCGTTCATCCTTTTATCAACTTCACCCGCACGCTTGCCTCCGCATCACCAACCGCCCCATGCCCCCTCTTCCCAAGCTCAGAACGGCGGGCCTTGCCGAGCTTTCGCGGCAACTGCGATTTGAATCTCAGGTCGCGGCACATCGTCAACTCGAACGCACCGAGGCGCTTGCGCTCGAAGTGCTTGCGGATGCCGATTCAAAGCGGAGCTATCCCCTCGAATACATCGTCTTTCGCATCACGGGCTTTCGTTCCGACTCTGCACCCGCGACACCCGAGCCGGGAACAAGCCTGTTGGGGTCGGATGTCCTGATCGCCGATCTCGCGGCGATTATTGAACTGCTGAGCATCGCGTCGGGCCTGACATTGACCGACCTCGGATCTGGACCATCGAGCATAAGAACTGATGGCCGCACGCGCAAGGGACCGGAGCGTGCAACAGTCGCAGCGGTGGGTGATGGTCCGTGGGTTCGGATCGATGAACTGGCCGCGCGATGGCGTGTGAGCACGAAGACGATCGAGCGTCTTCGGCGGCATGGGCTGATTGCCCGTCGCGTGCGCGCGCCGGACAACCGCCGCGGAAGCCCGGCTCGACAGCGAGTGATGCTCTCTGAGGTGGCGATCCGGGCATTTGTGGTCACCGAGCGTGGCCCGCGTTCTGAATCGCAACGAACCAAGCCCCGGCCCAAGCCTCGACCGACCGATGCTGAACGCGTGCAGATTTTCAGGCGTGCGGCGCGATACCACCGTCGCTTTGGGTGGTCGCTGCAACGCTGCGCCAACCGCCTCGCCGCGCGATTCGGACGATCGCCGCAGGCCATGGCTCGACTTTTGCTCAAAATCAACACTGCGGCCGATCGCCCGGTGTTTGAGAGGCGCCTGCCCGTCTCGGCCCGGCTGAGGGCCACGACCGCACGCGCGGCGCGAGTTGGTGTCAAGACCACGTTTATTGCGGGCAAGCTGGACCGCTCGCGCGGCGGGGTTCATCGCTTCATCGTTTCTGAGCGTCTGGCTTTGCTTCGTTCGCTTGATCTTGATGGCCCGTGTGGTCCGCTGTTTGATCGCGAAGACGCGGCGGATGTTCTGCTTGCCTCGCGCGCTGTGTGCCGCGGGCTGGGCGCGGCAGCGCCCGCAACGGTCGATGAGACTCTGCGGCTTGCCGAGGCGATGGATGCTCCCGATGCCGCGGCGGAGACGGCGCGAGCGGTGGCCATTCTGTATCTGCGCTTTCGCGTGCGCACCTGGCTTGCCTCGGTTCGGACCAGCAGCACATCGGCCGCGAGTCTTCACAGCGCGGAGACGCAGTTGCTCTGGGCGAGCCGGCTGAAGGCCGAGCTTGTACGTTCGCAACTTCCGGTGGCGATGCGCACCATCGCCGATCGGATCAACGGGCGCGATGTGCGTTCGCTGCCTGCACGCGCCATGCCCGGGCTTGGCAGCTCTCCAGCGCTTTTGCAGGGTGCGATCGCGGGCCTGAACGAGGCCGTCGATCGGTTTGACCCGCTTCGCGGCGGAGGTGGGGTGGGGCGTCTCGCGGCGGCCTCGACCATTGCCGTCAATCGCGCGGTGCTGATGTGGCTGCGAGCGAACGGGATGGACGAAACGGGCATAACCAGGGTGGCGTCGCGAGCCGCGTCGCGCTCGAATGATGCGTCGGTTGCTGATTGGACGCGCGCGCTCGACCCGTGGCAGAAGTGGCTTGAACCACCCGAGGCCGTGTACATGTGGATCGCTCAGGGCGCCGCGATTGACCCACGGTGGGACAGCCGCGCCGAGCTGGCGCGCCGGGTTCTGCGAACGCGGTTGGGGCGCGAGGATGGTCCGCCAAAGACGCCGACGGAGACGGCTCGGGAGCATCAATCCGCGCCCGCGCGTATTGTCACGATCGAGAGGACCGCGATCGCGCGGGCCATGAAGTGTGCGCGCACTGCGCAAGGGGCCATGAATGGGTGAGTTTGAAGGAAAGCGCGTCGTGCTGTTTCATGCGGGCGCACTGGGTGATTTCATATTGATCTGGCCGCTGCTCCGCGCTCTGAGCGCGGCGACGAGCGAGATCACACTGGTTGCGCCCGCGAGCCATGCGGCGTTGGCGCGGAGTGCGTTGTTGATCGCGGCCATTTCGTGCGAGCGCTCATGGGTCTCGGGGCTGTGGCGAACCAACGATGGCACGACGGACTCTCTGCGGCCGCCCAATCTCTCCGCCGAGATCATCATCTCGTTCGTCACCGATGATCGCACCGAGGCGGGGAGCCTGTGGCAACGCAACGCCATCGAAATGCTCATCGCGTGTACGATGATCGTGGTTGGTCCACCAGGATCTGATACACGAGACGAGATGTGGCGGCGGGCCGAGGTTGAACGACTCGGCCACGTCAAAGCGCGACCCCGATGTTCCGGTCCGGTTCTGCTTCATATCGGCGCGGGCTCGCGCGCGAAGATGTGGCCGATGCCAAGCTGGGCTTCGCTCGCGGACGAACTGCATTCGGTTGGGCAAAGGCCACTGCTCATTGCCGGACCCGTCGAGCGCGATCGCCTCCGACCCGATGATCGGCAAAGCTTCCAACGACTGGGTGGCCAGTTTGTCGAGACGCTCGATGATCTCGCGGCGATGACTCGTGATGGCTGTGTGTTTGTCGGTGCCGACACCGGCCCGACCCACCTGGCCGCGCAGCTTGGTGTGCCGACGGTTGCGCTTTTTGGCCCTACCGACCCGGCGATCTGGTCGCCCGTGGGGCCATGCGTTCAGGTTGTGCAAGCGTCGGATGGGCAGATGAACACCATCCTGCCTCGCGATGTCGCGCGTATCGTCGGGGAGTTGTTGGCGGAGTCGTCCTCCTAGTCTTGCCCGCACTCGATTCCGGACGTGCACTTGAAGTTGTAAGATCACCCATGGCCGAGATCGCCCATATTCAGCTTGTTGTCGGGCTTGAGGTTCACGTCGAACTTGCGACGCGGACCAAGATGTTCAGCCGCGCGGGCAACCCCGCCTCGCCCGAGTTTGATGCCTTGGCCCACCAGCCCAACACGCTGCTTGACCCCACCGTCCTCGGGCTGCCCGGCGCTCTGCCGGTGATGAACGTCGCGGCCGTTGAGCTGAGCATGATGGTCGGGATGGCGCTTGGGTGTTCGGTTTCGCCATTCAGCAAGTGGGATCGCAAAAGCTACTTTTACCCCGACTTGCCCAAGAACTACCAGATCAGCCAGTACCAGCTCCCGCTCTGTTTCGATGGCGCGGTCGAACTTCCGCCGATCAGCCCCGGTGGTCAGATCGATTGGGATCGTGTGGCATCAGAACAGACACCCGGGCGGCGCATCGGCATCATCCGCGCGCACCTTGAAGAGGATGCGGGCAAGCTGCTGCACGAGGCGCCGGGCGGGCGCGCCATTGACCACTCGATTGTCGATTGGAACCGGGCGGGCACACCTCTGCTTGAGATTGTCACGCAGCCCGACTTCCGCAACGCCGACGAGGTGATCGTCTTCGCGCAGATTCTCCGCAACCTCTGCCGCTTTCTTGGGGCGAGCGAGTGTGTCATGCAGAAGGGGCACATCCGCTTTGAGCCCAACATCAACTGCATTCTGACGCTGTCGGATGGTCGCACGGTCAAGACACCGATCGTCGAGGTCAAGAACCTCAACAGCTTCAAGGCCGTTCGCGGCGCGATCGAACACGAGCTTCGTGAACAGCCCGGGCGATGGAGGCGTGATCGCCAGGAGTTTGGTCCGGGCACAAAGTCGACGCGCGGCTGGGATGATGTTGAAAGCACAACCTTGCTTCAGCGAAACAAGGAAGATGCTCACGACTATCGGTACTTTCCAGATCCCGATCTTGTACCGGTGGCGGTCGATGAGCCGTGGCGCGAGCGAATCCGCGCCCGCATTCCCGAACTACCCCTCAGTCGGATTCGCAAGTTTATTGGTGAATATGGCCTCTCGCCCAAAGAGGCCGCGGCGATTGCCGATGAGCGCGATGTCTGCTTCTTCTATGAGCAGACGATCGAATCGTGCGTCGCGCTCGGACTCGAGCGAGTGACCGCCGGGCGAAAGGCGGCCAACTTCATCCTGCAGAGCGGCGCCAAGCGCGCCAACGAGCGATCGGCCGCGCGGACCCGCGCGCTCGCGGCCACCAACGAATCCGCCACTTCGGTTGATACGGTGCTCGTCGGCGATCTTGGCATCTCGCCCGCGCAGCTTGGCGCGATCGTCAAGCTGCGCGAAGAAAGCGTCATCGGCTCCAACGCGGCCGACGAGCTCTTCGGCCGCCTGTGCGCGCCGCCCGCTCCGGGCATGGAACCGGGCGAGGATTCGAGCGAGCCCGATGCCTACGAGCCTCCGGGCGCCGATCCGGCTGAAGTCGCCCGGCGACGCGGCCTCATCACCGTTCGCGATGAATCGGCCCTGCTGAAGTGGTGTCAGCAAGCCATCGATGAGAACGCCAAGAGCGCCGACGATGTGCGGGCTGGCAAGCTGCAAGCGGTTGGTCGTCTGGTCGGTGCGGCCATGAAAGCTTCGGGCGGTCAGGGCGATGCCCAGGCGGTGCGCGAGAAGATTTTGAACATGCTCGGCGGCCATTCGTAACTCACGCTCGGTTTCTGGCCCTATGGAACTGGCTCTTCGCAACCTTCGCGCTTGATCGCCATGAAAAACGCCCCGGCCTTGATGGGCCGGGGCGCTTATTGCTTCGTTCACTTCACTCGCGCCCTACTTGCTCGCGGCGTCTTTAACACCCATCACTTCCGCCGCGCCCTCTTCGATCTTCAGGCTCGACCCATCGAAGCTCGACCCGACAGGCTCGCTCCGCACGCTCTGATCGCCCTTGCCCAGATGCTGAGCAAGAAACGCCTCGGCAATGGCGTAGAAACTCATGCGGTTTTCCGGGCGTGCAAAGCCGTGGCCCTCGTCGGGATAGACCACGTAGGTCACGGGAATGTTCTTGGCCTTCATCGCTTTGACAATCTGGTCGCTCTCATCCTTGTTGACGCGAGGGTCACGCGCGCCTTGCGCGATCAACAGCGGCTTCTTGATCTGATCAACCTTTGAGATGGGTGAGCGGCTGAGCAGAAAGGCCTTGCCCTCTTCGGTCGTGTCATCGCCGACCATCTGGCGCATGTTGTTGAGAAAGGGCTTCCAATACGCGGGGATCGTCTTCATGAACGTTGTCAGGTTTGACACACCGACGATATTGACGCCGCAGGCGAACGTGTCGGGCGTGAAGGTCAGACCGACGAGCGTTGCGTAACCGCCGTAGCTGCCGCCGACAATCGCGATGCGGGCCGGATCGGCGATCTTGCCATCGACGACCGTCTTGACGGCGTCGAGCAGATCGTCGTGCATCTTGCCGCCCCACTCGCGCTTGCTCGCCATGATGTGCTTCTTGCCGAAGCCGGTTGATCCGCGATAGTTGACGCTCAGCACGGCGTAGCCACGGTTGGCGAGCCACTGATGCGTCGGGTTAAACCCCCACACATCGCGTGCCCATGGCCCACCGTGAACATAGAGCACAAGCGGCAGCGGACGATCGGGCAACTTGTCCGCGTTCATGTCGCTCCCGACCGGCAGCGTCAGGTAGCACATCATCTCCAACCCGTCGCGGCTCTTGAAGCTCACCGGTTCCATCTTCGCGAGTGCGTATCCCTGCAACGCCGGGCGCGAGACGAAGAGCATGGTCATCTTCGGCGTGCCCGCCTCGCCCGCCGTGCCCGCCTCGCCCGCCGTGCCCGCCACACCCTCCACCACACCGCGGTCGTACAAAAAAGTTCGCGATGAGGCGTTATCTGGCGCGATCTCCACGATCCAGTAGCGATCATCCATGCTGCGGCTGGGAATGGTCAGCTCGCCCTCGCCCGAGTTCTTTCTGATGAACTGCCAGTCCTTCTCGAGAGCCTTGTCGAGCAAGCCCCACTTGGGCTTGTCGAAGTTGTAGACCACGGCCTGAACGGTTCGTTCGGTCGGGTGCATCAGCACCGTGCCGGCATCGGTCCGGTCATCTTGAAACATCAGGGTCGATTTATCCGTCGTGAGGTCAACCGCCATCACGGCCCCGGTGTTGCGGCCGCGCGTATCGATCACGTACCGTACGTTCCCGGTCTTGTCAAAGCCGATGGTGCTTGTTGATTTCACATCTTCGAACGGGATGGTTCCGTAGTTTTCAAAGACCCGTTGGCCGTCTTTCTCTACCGCCTTGAACTCTTCCACACCGCCATCGAGATTGGTCTTCTGCGCGAAGCGAATCTTGAAATCCTGATCGACATCAAAGCCGAGGTACTCGTCGTTGCGAATAAGCTCAGACCGCGCGCCCGTTCGCACATTGACCCTGTAGAGATCGTGGTACGACGGGTTTCGGTCGTTCATCCCGATCACTACCTCGTCGGCAAAGCGCGGGCTAACCCCTTTAATCTGCGCCGAGACCTTCTCATAGGGTGTCAAATCAGTGATCGTGTTACCTGAAAGGTCCACGCTGAAGGCGTGCCAGTTTTCATCGCCGTTGTTGTCCTGTAGATACACCAGGTGCCCGCTGGTGTGCGCCCAGAAGTATCGGCGCACACCGCGCTTCGTCTCCTTGGTCACGGGTGCGGCCTTGGAAAGATCCGACACCGGCCCCACCCAGATGTTCATCACCCCGCCCGTTCCCTCCTGCCCACCTACGGGTGCCAGGAACGAGATCTTTGTTCCATCCGGCGAGATCTGTGCGCCGGCCTTCTCCGGGTTGCCGAAAATGGCCGCGCGCGGAATGAGCTTTGCCGGTCCCTTCACGACCTCCTCGGCCGGACGCGGCGGCTGAGCGGGGCGCACCGAGTTTAGTTTCACGCCCGTTCCCGGCGCGGGGTTCATCACCTGTCCGATGGCCACACCCTGCAACCCCACCACCACCATCGCCCACAACGACGCTCGATTTCGCATAGTCATTGGTCTCATTCCGTTTTTCCTATCCACTCGTGGTACGGGCGGCTCGCCAATGCCACGCATGGTTCACCCACAACCCGCCACTCATCATTGTTCTCATATCGGCCGCCGCGGCCCGGGTTCCACGCGCATTTCCACGATCACCCCATTGCGCCACGCCCCTGATCTTATTGGACGCGCTCAGGACCACTCCCCGCCACCCGAGCCATCGCCCGGTTGGCCAGCAAGCCAAGGACCGCCAAAACCAGCACCGTAACCGCGATGCCCACGGGCAGATACCACGCCGGGCGCGCTGCAAAGTCCGGGTTGTTGCTCCCGGCCTTTTCCATCGCTTCCGCGATCCCCGCACCGATGATCACCGCCGCGGCCGTTCGGGGGGCCATGCCAATCGCCGTGCCCAACAAATACGGCAACCGCGGCACGCGCACCGATGCCAAAAGCAGGTTGGTCACCGCGAACGGTGAGTTGGGCGGCAATCGCAATAGAATCACGATCCCGAGCGTTTTGAGAAACCCACGCCCGACACGCTCATCCACAAATGCATCGCGCACCGCTTTCATCTTCGGGTGCTTGTTGATCGCCTGCACCACCCGATCTCCCGAGACGCGTCGCGCCACTTCATACCCAATGATCGATCCCACCACAAACCCCCCGAGCGCGGCGGGAATGCCCCGCAAAACGCCGAACGCAAACCCACCAAGCACCGCCTGCACCACCGTCGGCAGGAGTGCCAGCCCCGAGGTCAAGGCAAACGCCGCCATGTAGATGTACATGCCGTTCTCGCCCTGCTCGCGCAGAAAAGTGCTTACGGTCGTCATGTATCCGGCGAGAACCAGGCCGCTAATCCCGGGCAATGTCGCCGCGATCACCGCAAGCGGACCGGCCGGTCCCAACGTCTTCCAGATTGATCCGAGCGAAACCTCACCCGCATTCGCGCGGGCCTCGTTCGTCGATTCCGGCTTGGCATCCTGTTCGATCACCACCGACCGTAGCCACCTTCACCGCGGCGTGCGTGCAGGGCAATAGCATGATCTTCAGCAGGGCCAAAGTACGAAAGTGGCTGAGTGGCAAAGTGGACGAGTGGCAAGGGACAAGACCCTAAGTGCGAAATCAAAACGTCGCCGCGAAGCATCCCGCGTTCAACTCTCTCGAGTCACCTCTCCGCAACTCAGCCGCTCTCCTCCATCTTTCGCTCAGTTCACCCGACCCGTTCGGTCGCGGGAGCCAGCTTGCCCGCGCCCTGATTGGCAGGACCGCTCGCCACCGCGCGCGATTGCCCATGACGTTCTCCGGCCAGATGGCTTGGTATTCGATCTCTGTTCACCCTGCGATACCGGATCTGGTGGTGAAAGTGGCAATCTGCGCAAGACGCACCCTGCCCACCTGAATACCATGCGCTTGCGTCCTAGCCACCATGGCCTTCGCCCGGGCTACAAACCCGGCCCCCCGGAAGGATTGAGTCGATGATTGCCAAGCCGCCGCCCCGAGAGGGCAGCATGGGTTTCCTGCTTCTGCAGCCGTTCCGCGTTCAAGGAACGAGCATTGCCGGCGAAACCACCTGCGTACAGATCCCCGAACTCGACATCTGCTTTGACATGGGCCAGTGTCCGCGCATGGCCCTTGCCAGCAAGTTTGTTGCCATCAGCCATGGTCATATGGACCATATCGGCGGCTTGGCGTACTACTGCTCGCAGCGTCACTTTCAGGGCATGGGCGAGGGCACGATCATCTGCGATGCGCGCATTGCCCCGAACATTGAACGAATGATGGCCGGCTACGTCGATCTTGAGCGGCAGAACACGCCCTACAAACTCATCGCGCTCAAGCCCGATGAAGAGTTTCAGATTAAGAACAACATCATGCTCCGCGCCTTCGAGGTCGAGCACACCGTTCCTTCCTTTGGCTACGTGATCGTTGAAAAACGCAGCAAGCTCAAGGAAGAGTACAACGGCCTTCCCCAGGAGAAGCTCAAGGAACTCCGCGATCGCGGCGTCGAGATCACCCGCCAGCTTCAGGTGCCGCTCATTGCCTATCTCGGCGACACCGCCCCCGGCCCTCAGCTTGTGCGCGAAGATGTCCGCAAGGCGCAGATCGTCATCTGCGAATGTACTTTCACCGAACCCGAGCACAAAGAGCGCGCCCGCATCGGCATGCACATGTACGCCGAGGCCATCTCCGAGTGGCTCCGCGTGCTTGAATGTCAGACGCTCGTGCTCACGCACCTTTCGCGCCGGACCAATCTCGGCTACGCGCGCAAGCGCCTCACCGAGCTCGCCGGTCCAAACCTCATGCAGAAGGTCCAGTTCCTGATGGATCACCGCATCAACAAGGAACGGTACGAACGCCAATGCGCCGATATGGGCGAGAAGCCGCCATCCAGCGCACCGCGCCGCGATGGGCGCGATAAACGAAACGGCTGACCCTTCAACCCGCTGACCCGTCAGCGCGGTTGACTTGTATGGACCAACCTTCGTGGGCTACAGGTAGTGGCTCGGCGCGCGCATCAAGCCCACATCAACTTTGCGACTTGGCCGCAAGCCCTCTGTTTTGTTTCTCGCGAGGTTGACAACGCCAGAGAATTGATTAGCGTTGTCCCTTTGTGGGCAGGCTCGATCTTTGTGCTTGCTCAACGTGCCCGGTCGTGCGATGATCTACCATGCCTCGTCCGGGCCCATACGGTTTCAACGATCACGCAGGAATGAGTCGGGGAGAAGCAAAGAACCATGTCGGCAACTGACCGCCAGATCTGGTCGGGCATGTTGGACCACCTCAAGTCACACCACGGTGGCCTCTGCCGCCAGTGGTTTGAGGAGATCGAACCTCTGGGTATCGCCACAGGTGTGCTGCGCCTCCGCGCGCACTCCAACGTTCACCGCGATTACCTTGCTCGCCAGTGCAGCGTTCCCTTCAACGATGCGGCCCGCTCCGCCTCGCAACGCCTGCTCACTGTTCAGTTCTTCGGGCCTGATGATGAAGTCGAGCCCGCGCCCGAGGAACCACGCACCACCGCTTCCCCCACGCAGCCCGCCCCAATGGCCAACGTCATTGTCGAGCCGCACTCTCGCCGCACGCCCAACCGTGCCGCGCACGAGGCCAATGGCACCAATAGCCGCCACACCTGGCCGCTCTCCTCTGCCCAGCCCGCGCAGTTCGACCAGCTTGCCATCAATCCCGACTACGCGTTCGACAACTTTGTCCGCGGGCCAAACAACCAGCTTGCACACGCCGCGGCCATTGGTGTCGCAAACAATCCCGGGCGCGCGTACAACCCGTACTTCGTTCACGGCAATGTCGGTCTCGGCAAAACCCACCTCCTGCAGGCCATCTGCCTCAAGGTTCAGGCCGACAACCCCCAGACGCGCATCCTCTACACTTCGTGCGAAGGCTTCATGACGCAGTTCTTCGAGGCGGTCAAAGAAGGCGAAATGGCCGCCTTTCGCCACCGATTCCGCGATGTCGATGTGCTCGTGATCGACGACATTCACTTTCTCGCGAAGCGCGACCGCACCCAGGAAGAGTTCTTTCACACCTTCAACAGCCTCTATCAGGCCCACAAGCAGATCATCCTCTCATCAGATGCCAAGCCCGAGGCCATCCCTGCTCTTGAAGATCGTCTCGTCAGTCGGTTCAAGTGGGGCCTTGTCACCGAGGTCTCGCCCCCCGATTACGAGACCCGCATCGAGATCGTGAAGAACAAGGCCACGCTCCGCGGCATGAAAGTCCCCGCCGATGTCGCCGCGCACGTCGCCTCTTGCATCGATACCAACATCCGCGAGCTCGAGGGCGCGGTCGTCAAGATCCAGGCCTTCGCCGCCATGGAGAAACGCCCGATCGATCTGTCGCTCGCTGCGGCCGCGCTCGGCGAAAAGCCCGTTCGCCCTGATCGACAGGTTCAGATCCAGTCGATCATCAACGCGGTCACCGAGTACTTTGGTGTCAAGATGACCGACCTTCAGAGCAAGCGCCGCCAGCGCTCCATCGCTCTCCCCCGCCAGGTCTGCATGTTCCTCGCCCGCCGCCACACACGCTTCAGCCTTGAAGAGATTGGCGGATACTTCGGCGGGCGCGACCACACCACCGTCATGCACGCCGTGAAGACCATCATGGATCGATCAGACGTTGATGCCGAGTTCGCCAAGGTCATGGTCGAACTCGAAACCCAGCTCCGCGAGGCGGTCTCGGCCTCATCCCCCAATTAGGGCGATCTTGCTGTCGGCATCCAAGTGGACAGACTGTGGATAACTCGATGCCCGCAGACGTTGGCAGTTGCCTGAAACCTGTTGGTTGGTGACGACTCACTTCGGAAGTCGGTTGCAGTGGTCATTCGCGGCCGCGAGCCGACAGACAACCGACAGGGCTTGCACATGACCGATTACGCGGAATGGGCTTGTTTTATCGTGCTGCGGATAGGCCTCGCGGATCTTTCCACAAGTTGTCAGGCCTTAATTCTACTGCTATTGAATTCTCTAACTATTAAGTCTTTCAAACACACAATCGACGAACGCGAGCTTGAGCGCACGAACTCGGCGTCGAGCGGTGATCGCTGGTGTGAACAACGTGTGATTACTCCTGGCAATGTTCGCACCAAACGGTGGTACGTTGGGCAAGCTGTGCTGATCTGAGGGCGCGCTGGCAGGTGGGGCATGGATCTCCGCCGCGGCCGTAGACGTTGTGGGCAAACTGAAAACGTCCGGATTCGCCGTTCGCGTTCGCGTAGTCACGCAGGGTTGAGCCACCTGCGAGCACGGCCTCTTGGAGGACTGCGACTATGGCGGAGGCGAGCGTGGCCCGCTCCTGAGGGCTGAGGGCTGCTACGGGGCGTTGTGGTGCGAGCTTCGCGCGGAAGAGCGATTCGTCGGCGTAGATGTTGCCGACACCCGCGATGACGGATTGGTCGAGGAGCGCGGCCTTGATGGCGCGGGAAGAGTGGCCGAGCGCGGTGTTGAAGTCCTGGTCGGTCATGGTCAGGGCATCGGGGCCGAGTGACCCCCAGTTGTCGGTGAGCAGGTCGAGGGTGGTAAAGACGCGCAGGCCGCCGAAGCGGCGCGGATCTCGGAAGAGGAGGCGCGACTGATCGCTCATCCGCCAGAGGGCATGGACGTGTGTCGAGTCGGTCGTGCGTTCGCGCGGAGCAAGCCTGAGCAGTTGGCCGCTCATGCCGAGCTGCACACCGAGGGCGATTGGGTGACCGGTCGAGGGCGAAGTGGCGATGATGGCGAGCCGCTTGCCGCGACGGTCGATGCGCGTGATGGTTGCGCCGGCGAGAAGGTCGGCCTTGCGCGCGGTGTGGGGCGATGAGACGATGTCGCGCCGGCGGAGCAACACCGAGAGGACGGTCTGGCCGATGATGAACGGCTCGAGCGAGCGGCGGATGGACTCGACTTCGGGAAGCTCGGGCATGATCCAGTTTAGCGGATCTACCCCTCTTCCCTTTCACCGACCGATCATCGGGCGCGCCGTGTTCGGAAGAACTCTTTGAGCAACTGGGCGCACTCCGCGGCCATCAGACCCGCGATCGGTGTGACGCGGTGGTTGAGGCGCGGGTCGGTGGTGAGGTTGAAGAGCGAACCGCACGCGCCGGCCTTGGGGTCGGCGCACCCATACACGACGCGGCCCAGGCGCGCGTTGACGATCAGCCCGGCGCACATCGGGCATGGTTCGAGCGTGACGACAAGTGTGCAGGTGTTGAGCCGCCAATCGTCGAGCGCGGCCGCGGCGGCGCGAATGGCGAGCAGCTCGGCGTGGGCGGTAGGGTCGTTGTGAGTGTGGCGAAGGTTGTGGGCCTCGGCAAGGATGCGTCCGCTCGCGGTCTCATAGACCACCGCGCCCACCGGAACTTCGCCGCTGCTGGCCGCGGTGGCGGCGAGGGCGAGGGCGCGGTGCATCATGCGCTGGTCGGTGGGGGTTGGAAGATCGGCGGTCATGGAAGAGGCAAGCAGGGTATGGGGAAGGCGGCACCGACGAGCCTTCAAACAGCACGAGCCGCCATGCCCACGCCGCCTTGGACGTGGGCATGAGGTTGCACGTCGGTTGAGTCGCATCAGTCGGCGGCCAATGTGTCCCCAACGATTAACGGTTTGTCCGAACAAACGGTTCAGGACCATCGCAGATGAATCACGCACCCCGGCATGGGCACGCCCACTGCGGCGTGGCCGTGCCACCCGCCGTTCGCCACCCATGGTCACGGGGGAGCTCGGACTCAGATAGAATCTGGCACGTCAGCGGGGGGAAAGTCCAGGCCGATCACTCGGGATGCCGCAGTTATGAAATATCGACTCCTGAGCGGTCTTGTTACTGTCAGCGTGGTCGTTGCTGGTGGTGTTGTCGCATGGTCGTGGTCGTTCAGCGACCCAAGCTCCGCCATAGCGGGCCAACAACCCACCCCCACTCCGGCCGCTCAGCAGCCCGCAGCGACCTCGCCAGATGATCTGCTGGCGCGCGGCGACGCGTTGTTCACGGAGGGTCTGTTCGACCGCGCGTTGGCGCGGTACAAGGAAGCTCAATCGCTTGCGCCCTCGGACCTGCGTGTCCAGAACCGCTTGGCACAAACCCATCTCAGGCTCGGCAACCGCGGGGCTGGCCTTGCCGCTCTGGGCTCGATCTTC
>Ga0209490_10000236_pt1 | contig 59587 bp, 43 predicted proteins | sample MAT06_FD_187209 | JGI IMG/M metagenome (GOLD analysis project Ga0209490, IMG submission 187209) | Freshwater microbial communities from Lake Fryxell liftoff mats and glacier meltwater in Antarctica - MAT-06 (SPAdes) (version 2) | ecosystem: Environmental > Aquatic > Freshwater > Ice > Liftoff...
ACTCCATTGGACTATGACAGCTACTTTGACGGTATTTACCACTTCATGCTTATAAAATAGTCCAAACTACTTTATAAGCAGAATTGGTATTATCCCGAATCACGCGATGGAGATATCGGAATTCATAGGTCGAACTATTACTTTGCTCCATCGTGTAGATTCGAGAACCCCGCAGCGCATTAACCTCGAGACACTTCCAATGCGCAATGCAGGATTATCTGATGGTTTCTATTCATACATCGAGAATAGAAATCGAGAAAGTGCTTGATATCAAAGTGGGTTAGCGATGTTATAGATTTCCAAGGCGGATTCTGGGTTAAAAGAGAGAGATAAGTATTTGAACAAGTATTGTCGAAAGATCTGGGGGGTCAAATCAAAAAATATTTTCGCCTTTCAAGGTCGGGGTCTCAATATTTTCTCTAACTTTCCCATTAATTAACCAAAAAAATTAATCTTAGCTACACAAATATTGTCCGCAGACGAAAGACGAAAGACGATTGCACGTGGGCTTGTCGATTTGAGGAGTGAGCATCCTCTGGCGGGGTGGGCCCGCAAAATAAAATGTGTTCCGAGATTTTATCAGATGTTTGAACCTGTCATCCGGAAGACAGGAAGTGAAATGTCATTTCAACCTACATCTTTGTCTTACATTCCATTTTTCAATTTTCTACATGAACCGACTTTTTCTTGAGTTCATTTTACTTACATTGAATGGGTTTGCGCAAAACCTTGTGCCAAATCCTTCATTTGAGGAGTACCAGTGTATGTCCTGGCCTTGGGAGCCTACCTGGTTTCAGGCAAGCGGAAGGTTTAATCCCAATTTTGCATCACCTGATCTCTAGTCGACAACCAATATCCCTGATTGTGGAATCAATTACATCTACAACCCGGACCTCATCAATGCCGGTGAGTGGCAGTGGCCCAATTCAGGTGCAAGATATGTGGGTATGTACCACATCTACGAGACGAGCTGTACCCGCGAATATATCGAGGCAAGGATGATTGAACCCCTCAATTCAGGGCAAACGTATTGTGTAGAGATGTACATATCGCTTGCCAATAGTTCAAAGTTTTGTACGGATTGCATAGGAGTTGCATTCAGTCAAGACTCCCTTGTGAATTTCGATACTTCATGTGAACTGGGCCTAAACTTTGCGGTGATGAACGATAGTGGGATTATCTGCGATACGGTCCAATGGCAGTTGGTAAGTGGAGAGTACCAAGCACAAGGCGGAGAGCAATTCATCCTTGTTGGAAACATGAACACCAATGAAGATTGCCTTTTACAACCTACAGTGGGATCTAAGTCCACATGGAGCAATGCAGGTTATTACTTTATCGATGATGTATCAGTATATGCTTGCACAATTTCCATTTCAAGTGATGTGTCAAATTCATATAAGTTCGGTTCGCACATTTTAAACAATGCACACGGCACTGTTTCGTTTGGTCGAGGATTTAATACGTTGAATCCACTGAACAATTCTATCGCGAATTCCATGATGTTCTCAACTAGAAGTAATCTTCCTACCCTATTTATTAGCCCTTCACCCTCACTCAATAGCGCCGGCAATATTGGAGTTGGAAACATTACATCACCCACTCAAAAACTAGATGTAAATGGAACCGCAAGATTGCGCGTCATGCCCAATGAAACCGCAGATGTACTAATTGTTGGAAAAAGAGAATTGACTGATGGCGACTACTCTCTCAATTATCTTAGTTTCAACGGCGAATCTGATTCCTATCTAGCAGGCGACGGAACATGGCAACTGTTAGCAGTAGATCCCTTGTGCGAATGGGACGAAGGGGTAGATGATGAAGATCTTGTAATGGGATACTCTACTGCATGCAATGAAGGAAATGTAGGGATGGGACTAGATGATCCTCAAGCTAAACTCGAAGTATTCAAAGACAGATCGGGGCTCAATCAGCATGTCGTTGGTACACATATCGCCTTGATCGGCACAAATAATGGCGGCACGAATGAAAGCCGAGGTTTGGAAATAGATGTGACCGGTGACAACCAAGAGGTGGATTATGATCACACCGGAATAAAAGCGGATGTTCTTTACTCTCGAAGAATTAGAGGGTTAGAAGTGAATACAACGGCTGGGGTACAAACAGGCGAAAATTACGGAATACAAGATAGAGCAACATTTAGATTCACTAAAAAGGAAGCGGAGAATACATCTTTTGATTTGAGTTCATTTGAGAGCTCATTAGATATACGATGAAAATAAAAATGGAGAAAGCGCCTGGCGTTGAAGCCTTTCTGTGATGCAATAGATTCCATCTGCAAATTCTGAATTTAATCCGGTAGGGAAATCCGTACTTCTGCGGTAATAGATGACAAATCTCAGAGACCATTTGGCCAAAAAATTGTACATTTATGATGTTATTCCCGATTTGAATCTGAAATTATTACTCGCATGAATAGGAAAATATCTTTCATTTTAATCCTCGCATCCGTTTTTAGCCTCCTTATACTTTCTTCCTGCGAACATCGCAAAGAAGGTAATGGTACATTGCAAGTAGCTTTTTCAGCACAGTTCAAAGGGGAGCCTTTCGTCTTGGGATCGGTATACCATGATGACATGGGAAATCGTCTTCGCGTAGATAACTTCATGAGTTATTTCAGTCTATTAAATGTTATATCTCCAGATGGCACCGAAACGCTGGTAAATGATTTTTCACTAGTCAATTTTGCAAATGGGGATGTTCATACCATCGAATTAGAAAGTGGAGATTACAAAGGGCTCGAATTCAATTTGGGCATACCAAAGGAATACAACAAAGATGTTGATCCGACTACCTATCCGAACGATCACCCACTCAGCGTTCAAGGATCACAAGGAATGTTTTGGCATTGGAATACCGGATACATTTTTACTAAATTAGAAGGGAAAGCAGATACCACAGGAGTAGAAGGAGCTGAACTACTGCATCCATTCGCCTTTCATGTAGGCGACGACCCTATGTTTCGTCAGCACGATGCGAGCAATTTTAACTTTACCATTGAGCCAGGCAGTACTCAGATTATTCATGTCATTATAGATATCGAAAAAATCATGAAAGGTGAAGATGATGAAATAGATCTTGCCACAGATTTCATCACACACACTTCAGGAAACACCGTATTGGCGAGTCGATTCATGAACAATTTCAACAAGGCTATTCGAGTAGAATGAGGCTAACCGCCGTCTTATGTGCCACCGTGGTATTCGCTTTTTCGTGTAATGAAGGAACGAAAACTTCGAATGAAACTGTTCGATATAAAATACCACGGGGTTTTGAAGATCCCGCTATTCCTGCTGAAAATCTTCCCACTCCTGCCCGATTAGAATTAGGGCGACGACTTTTTTACGACAAACGTATGTCTCTGAATGATGATATATCATGTGGTTCGTGTCATGCGTTATCGAGTGCATTTACAGATGGGAAAAAAGTGAGTAATGGATCATCAGGCAAATCAGGCAGACGCAATTCACCAACCCTTGCGAATATGGCATGGTATCCCTATTTCATGGCCGAAGGAGGAGTTCCGACCTTAGAAATGCAATCACTGGCGCCTATTCACGACACGGTAGAAATGGGGATGAATGTTTTGGCACTTTCTGAAAAGCTCAAATCAGACAAACGGATGAATGCACTGAGCCAACGCGCATACAACCGCGATATTGATCCTTATGTCATAACACGAGCACTAGCCTGTTTCCAGCGGTCTTTCATCAGTGGTGATTCACGGTACGATCGTTATTTGATCGATTCGGAAAAATTTCCGCTCACAGAAGCAGAGGAGCGCGGCAGAAGGCTCTTTTTCTCCAACAATACCGCTTGTTCTGTTTGTCATAGTGGGTATTTGTTCACCGATTTCGGCTTTTACAACGTTGGATTGTATGATCATTATGAAGACAGTGGTAAAGAGCGTGAATCCTATTTGCCGGCAGATTCAGGCAAGTTCAAAACACCCACATTGCGCAACATTGAACTTACAGCGCCATATATGCATGATGGAAGTATGAACAATTTGGAGGATGTAATGCGACATTACAATGAAGGCGGAAAAGCCCATTCTTCGAAGGATTTAAGAGTACGGCCTCTCAATTTGAGTGAAGAACAAATAGTCGATTTGATCGCTTTTATGAAGACACTCACGGATTGGAATTTTGTACAGAATAAAGAATTACTACCTTTGGAATAAGTTGAAAAAAAACAGATCATATCGTCAAATCTATATTGCAGGGATTATCTCTCTATTAGTTGTGGCTTGCAGTCCGGATGAAAAGGAGGATACGCCTCTTGCAACTGCATTTCAAGCCACTCCATACAATCTCGTTATACCTCCGTTCTTTCCACCAATGGATATTCCCGCCAACAATCCTTTAACAGTAGAAGGCATTCAACTCGGGCGATTTTTATTTTGGGATAAAAAATTAAGCGGCAACAACACGATGTCTTGCGGTACTTGCCATTTGCCTGAGCATTCCTTTTCCGACAACAATCAATTTAGCACAGGCATAACTGGGGCTGTTGGAAATAGGCAAGGTATGGCTTTGGTTAATTTGGGATGGGCCTACAATTATTTTTGGGATGGAAGATCCATCACTTTGGAAGATCTGATAGTAGAGCCCGTAGAAAATCCCATAGAGATGAATGAGGATTGGAATGTGGCTTTAGCAGAACTTCAGTCAGACCCTATCTATCCACCGATGTTTGCTTTGGCCTATGGGACTTCTGAGATAACGAGGGATAAAACTGTAAAGGCCATCGCATCATTTCTCAGAACAATGATCAGTGCAAATTCCAAATTCGATCAACAGAGAATAGGCACATACACATTTACACCCTCAGAAGAAAACGGCTTCAATCTTTTCCTGGCTGAGGGAGGTAGTCCTGAAGACGTTCCGGGAGGTGCATTCGGAGCAGATTGCTTCCATTGCCACGGTCATGGTGCTATGCAAATGACTGACTATCTTTTTCACAACAATGGTTTGGATGCCACGTTTGCCGATCTTGGGGTTGGAGGAATTACGGGAAATGAATTAGATATGGGTAGATTTAAAACACCTTCATTGCGCAACATAGAATTGACAGCACCCTATATGCACGACGGACGTTTCAACACACTTGAAGAAGTTATAGGCCATTACAACAGTGGAGGAGTGGCGTCACCAACGGTGGATCCATTTATGAAGTACTCTGTTGGAGGATTGCAGTTGACCGAGCAGTCTAAATTGGACTTATTGGCGTTTCTGAAATGTCTTACCGATACCTCATTTATTAGCAATCCACATTTCAGCGACCCACATTGAGGGAAGCTACAAAATAACATGGAAGATCGTTATCGGGAGTATTTGCATCAAGCGAGCAGCAATCGCAAGGAGAATAAAAAGCTGTTGCAGCGTTGGGGCAAAAATCCCCCGAATAATTTAGACCAGCAATTTCATGTTCAACATGACAAGGCATTTGAAGAGATTGAATGTCTCCAATGTGCGAATTGTTGCAAGACAACAAGTCCGATATTTCGAAATGTAGACATTGATCGGATCTCTCATCATCTGGGAATAAAACCATCTGCATTTACGGAAAAATATTTGCATGTAGATGGCGACGGCGATTGGGTGTTGAATTCTGCACCTTGTGCCTTTCTGGGTTCGGACAACTACTGCAGTATATATGAAGATCGTCCGAAAGCCTGTCGTGAATATCCACACACCGATCGGAAGAACATGTATCAGATCATGGACCTCACCTACCGCAATTCATTAATATGTCCGGCGGTGGCGCGGGTGGTTGAGAAGATGAAGGCTTTAGTATGACCATTTCCATTTCAGGAATACTCATTGTCAACCTGCACTAGTCTAATTAACATTTGTTCAATTCTCCAATAGTTTCCTTACCCCATCAAAGAGAATCCTAAACCTTAGGATGTACATTGGAGAAGTAAACTGCTGATCTATTTCCCTATTGTTTTTCAGCATTAAGCGATAGCCCACTCCCCCACCAATTCCAAATATTCCTAGTACCTGATATTCCACAATCATTGATGGCTCATATAAAACAATGTTGTTTCGCTCGACTACGTATCTAGCGCCATACTTCTCGTAGGTCAAGAAACTCCTTCCAAAACCAATTTGAACCGGTATATCTGCTTGCCAGTTGTTCTTTTTATAAAATACATACTCCACAAATGGAGCGAGATATTGAAACCGGATATCGGCTTTCACGGACCCCTCATTGGTTTGAACACTTTCCAAAAAGTCGGTATTCAACCAATTGTATCCTAGACCTAGGATCATCCTATTCCCAAAAGATACACCAACCTTCACCCCTCTGATTTGAGCGCTTTTGCCTGTAATAAATGAATTACGGGAATCAAGCTTACCTGTAAGAGTCGGCTTTTTTGTGAACACATTTTTTAATGAATCAGAGAGATTCACAGATTGAGCATAGCCCTCAAAAGTGCTACCTATCAACAGAAGAAATAGAAAAAAAAAGAAAGTCCGCATTTTTATCCTTGAGGTATAAAAATACGGACTTGCTGAATACTTTTTGAAGACTTCCTTAGTGTCCGTGTTCTCCGGCCTTTAGAGGGACGTTTTGAGGCACGAAATCCTCTTCATGTTCGGGATTGCTATAATCATATGCCCAACGATGTACTTCAGGAATGGCACCTGGCCAGTTTCCATGAATATGTTCTACAGGCGTGGTCCACTCGAGTGTATTTGAACCCCAAGGATTTTGAACAGCTCGCTGACCGTAGAAAATGCTATGGAAGAAATTGAACAAGAATAAAATCTGAGCCGCCCCTCCAACAATTGCGAACACAGAAATAATAGGGTTTAGATCTGCAGTCCACTGAATCATGTCGATGTAGCTATTTTCATAATATCGGCGCGGAGTTCCCGCCATTCCGATAAAGTGCATCGGGAAAAACACACCGAAACCACATACCAATGTCAGCCAGAAATGTGCATATCCGAGCTTTGTATTCATCATTCGTCCAAACATCTTCGGGAACCAATGGTATATGCCTGCAAACATTCCAAAAATCGCTGACAATCCCATTACAATGTGGAAGTGGGCGACGACGAAATAAGTATCATGCACAGTTACATCCAAAGCTGAGTCAGCCAGGACGATACCTGTAAGACCACCCGTTACGAAAGTTGAAACCAAGCCAATCGAAAACAACATGGCCGGTGTGTAACGAATATTACCTTGCCACAAAGTAGTAATGTAGTTGAAGGCCTTTACAGCCGAAGGTATTGCAATCAATAGCGTTGTAAACACGAATACCGAACCTAAAAATGGGTTCATACCGGTGATATACATGTGGTGACCCCAAACAATAAATGACAAGAAACCAATGGCGAGGATTGAACCCACCATCGCCTTGTATCCAAAGATCGGTTTGCGTGAATTGGTGGCAATAACTTCTGAACTAATTCCAAGAGCTGGAAGCAATACGATGTACACTTCAGGGTGTCCTAGGAACCAAAATAGGTGTTGAAACAAAAGCGGCGAACCACCGGTGGCCTCAAGAGCACCTACAGCGGCATTCGGGTCTGTAGAGTTGTTGGTTGCAATGTAGATGTCAGATAAATAAAATGCCGTTCCAAAACTTCTATCCATTACCAACAATACTGCGCAGGATACAAGCACAGGGAATGACAGAACCCCTAGAATTGCTGTTACCAAAAGAGCCCAAATTGTTAGTGGAAGTCTAGTCATAGACATTCCTTTGGTACGTAGATTAATGATGGTTACGATATAATTCAAACCTGCCAAAAGTGATGAGGCAATAAACAATACCATCGACACGAGCCAAACGGTCATACCTGCACCAGATCCTGGAATTGCTTGAGGAAGTGCTGAGAGCGGTGGATAAATTGTCCAACCACCAGAAGCGGCACCACTCTCAAGGAAGAGGGAACTTACCATCAAAACACTTGAAAGGAAAAAGGCCCAATACGACAACATATTCAAGAATCCTGAGGCCATATCACGAGCACCTATTTGCAGTGGGATAAGCAAATTCGCAAATGTTCCTGAAAGGCCTCCTGTGAGTACAAAAAACACCATGATGGTACCGTGAATAGTTACCAGAGCTAGATAAGCATTCCTATCGAGAATACCGTCTTTTGCCCAACGATCGCCAAGCATCATGTTTAGGAATTCAAATTTCTCGCCAGGCCATCCCAATTGAAGACGGAACAAAATCGATAAAACAACTGCCACAACACCCATTACAATTGCTGTAATAAGGAATTGACGCGAAATCATTTTATGATCCTGCGAAAAAACATATTTTGAAATCCAACTTTCTTTGTGATGGTGATGGCCGTGATCGTGACCATTCTCATGATTATGATCCATCGCTGCGTGTTCTCCCATTGGTCTATCTTTTAGAATCTTGTATTGTTAGGGCAGTTGCCTGAACAGTGTCTTTTTTTAGGCTATCGGAAGGAGTTGTTAATTCGGGCTCTGTGGCCGGTACTGCCACACCTCCAAAAGTCTTTTGTTTTGCCAACCATGCTGCATATTCTGCAGGCTCATCCACCACTAGTGCAATTTGCATGTTGAAGTGAGTCACTCCGCACACTTTGTTGCAGTACAACACATAGTTGAATTCGGGGTCATTGAGCTTTTGTCTCATCTCTGTCGTAGAGATTGTAGGCACCATTTTAAATCTCGTTGGCACACCGGGAACAGCATTCATCTGCGCCCTGAAGTGAGGCATAAAAGCGGAGTGTATCACGTCCTGAGATTTAAAGATAAATTCTACTTCTATGCCTTTTGGAATATGGAATTCACCTTTGACAATATTATCGTCTGCCCCGGCTGCCCAACCACTCACACCACTTAAATCAAATTCTTTTAAATCTAGAATTCTTTGCTTATGACGTTTGTGTCTATACAATTGGTCTTTCATTACTTCAACCGCACTTTCAGGAAGAGTCGAAAGCACCGCATTCGCCTCAAGTGTCGTTTCAATTTCTTGAATAAGAGAATCAATAGAATGAATTTCCAAGCTAATAGCACCTTCCGAAACCATTCCCATCGCATTCGTTGTTGAAATCAGATTCACATTAGCCGATCCAAAAACCTTGTCTGATCCTGGGTAGCGCGCAGTCCAGTCGAATTGTCTCGAGTAAATTTCTACTTGAATTGCATCTTTCCCCGCAGGCCCGGTCATGTTGTTCCAAGTGATCAAACCATATACAATTACAAAGGCCATTGTAACACCGGGAACCATAGTCCACAGCATTTCTAGTCTATTGTCGTGTACAAAGAATCTCGCCTTGCGGTCTTTCCTGTAATAGTACTTGTAAGAAACCCAAAATAGCAGACCATTCACAATGAAGAACATGATGGTGATCATCCAAATGTTCACATTCATGAGTTTGTCAACAGCTACACCATGCTCAGATGCCGCTTCGGGCAAGTAATCTTGATATTTTACATATAGCACGATTGTGAAAAAGAAAAACACAAACATCCATACAAGCATGAGTGTTGCATTCATCTTATTGTCCGCGTGGGAAATTTCTTCTTCGCGGGTCTTTCTTAGAGACCTTGTTAATTCATAGACCTTGGTTAGTTGGGCTATCGCAATGACGCCCAGAACTATGACCAGCAGTATCAGAAGTTTCATCTTATTGCTTCAAGTTTGTTAACTACTTCCTCGTTTCTTCTAACTAATTATATTTGGTGTTGTTCACTTTCCTTGATGAACGGATGGTTCACCGGAATCAATCTCACTTTGCTAAGCGCATTCAGCGTCAGGTATGTGAACAAACCTAAAAACCCTAAAAACATTCCTATTTCAAACCACCCTATAAAATGGGAGTGACCATGAGTTGTACCAGGAACAATGGCAACATATAGATCGGCAGCATGCCCAAAGAATATGATTACTCCTACACGCACGAGGTACTTTGTATTTCTCTTCGCATCACGTGCAATGAGAACATAAAAAGGTATGGCAAAGTTCACGAAAAATGTAAGTACCATAGGATACATAAAACTGTCGTAACGCTCTTTGAAATAAGCCACCTCCTCAGGGATATTGGAATACCAAATCAACATATATTGACAGAACCACAAGTAACTCCACAACATTGAAATAGCAAAAACCCATTTACCCAAATCATGAATGTGTGAATTATTCAACATTGGGAAATAACCTTTGTTCTTGAGATATACAATTAAAAGTGTCGAGAAAATCATAGTGGTCACCCACATACCGGAGAATATATACCACCCGTACATGGTAGAGAACCAGTGCACATCTATACTCATCAACCAATCCCAAGAAAGCATTGAAGAGAATACCGCAAAGAAAACAAGAAACACAGCAGACCTGCGATACATTTTGTAATGGATATCGAGACCACCTACTTGGTCTTCTTTCAAAGAGAGTTTGCGGAAATAATTCGAGAAATAGAGGAATACACCGGCATAGGCTGCAAAGCGCAACCAGAAAAACCAACTTGAGAGATAAGGCAATTTATCTGCGATCAATTTATCGTAATCAGGGTTTGCAACAGCTCCGGCTATAGTTTCATCTGCAGCGGCTTCACCTGTTGCTTCGATAATATACTCGGGATAAACGCTAGGATCCATCCAATGCCAAAGGTGATTGATATGCATTTGTCCGGCGAGAAGAATAAGTCCGATGATAGCTGTATAGACCCAAAGATTTTTGAACATCGATTCGAAGACCCTTTTTATCTGCGAAGACCATGCAACTTCGGCGGCATATTGTACTGCATAGAAAAACATTGCACCTAGCGAAATCGCAAAGAAGAAAAACGAACAGATCAACAAAATAGACCATGAATATTGTTGATGATCGGAATGATCTGTTGCGAATCCAATGCCACTGAGTACAGCACCAACGACTGTCAAAATGAGACACCAGGTTTTCAGCTTGCTGCTGAATTCGAATTGAAGTTTATCTTGTGTTGCCATGTAAATTTCCTTCGCAGTTAATCCTTGATTATAGTGCCTTTTTCGTAGTATCAGCGGTTGCTGGTGCCGCAGCAACAGGGATGATCAACATCGCGTCCTCTCCTTTGCCTTGATACGTTGGAGCAGTAATGCCTTTTTGCAAACACTTCACCCACTCAATTACTTGCCATCTTTCCTTTTTAGAAAGCAACTGCTCATGTCTTCCCATCAAACCTTTTCCGTAAGTGATCGTGTGAAACATCTTGCCCTCTTGCAGATCCTTTAGTTTAGTTGTGTAATCAGGAATACCGTTGATGAGTCCATTTTGGGAGATTTTTCCATCTCCTTTTCCTGCAACACCATGACAGTGCGTACACATTTTTGTATAAAGATCTTGACCTGCTTCGATATTTCCTTTTGAACTCTGAAGCGGGCTATGCACCTCTAGAGCAGCTCTCTCGTAATCTTCCGTTGTATTATTCAGAAAGTAAGGAAGTTCCCCACCATAAGCAATAGTTCCCAAGGGAGGTGTCATTGAAAGACGAACCGTCGAACTATCCTTTCTACGAAGGATAAGGTCCATGTTTTCCTGGTTTCCATAGTCAACATAAGCCTCAAGCGCAGGAGAACGATACATATCGGGCATGTATTCCACACCTGATGCATTTGGGTCAGTGGTGCAGGAGTGAAGCATTAATCCCAAGGTCAATGCTGTAAAAATTATTTTAGTATTGCGCATCTTCATCTCAGTATTCTTTAATGCTCAATTCGTAAACATCCGTTTCCCTAAGCATCTTTTCGATTTCTTCGGATGAACGACCATTGTTTGTGTCGAGTGTGATTTCCATTACAAACTTGTCATCAGTAGTTCTTGGATCCGGGTTGCTGGCAGGCATTCCCGGTAGAGTCTTATTTCTAATCATATAAGTAATCACCATTCCATGAGCTGCACATAGAACGCTGAACTCAAACATAATCGGTACAAATGCTGGGAAGTTTTCGACCCACGTGTCACTCGGCTTTCCACCGATATTCATTTGCCAATCATGAATCATAAAGTACCATGTTCCAAATATGGACAAAATAGTACCTGTAGTTGCGTACATGAAGGCCGTAATTGCCAGACGAGTTCTTGTAACGCCGATGATAGGATCCAAACCGTGAATTGGGAATGGAGAAAATACTTCTTTTACGCTTAGTCCATGACCTGTAACGGAGCGTGCTGCATCGAGCAACTTCTCCTCGTCGTCATACATTGCGTGGAATACTTTATTTGCCATGTCTTCCGAACTGTTTCTTCTTATCGTGATTAATGCGAATCCTTTTTCTTATAGCTTTCACCTGACAACTTCAGGATAGTCTTCAACTCGTTCAAAGCCAACACCGGAAAGTATCTGGCGAAAAGAAGGAAGAGTGTAAAGAATATACCGATGGTTCCGATGAACATTCCAATGTCGATGCTTGATGGATGAAACTCTCCCCAAGATGAAGGAACGTAGTCTCTGTGTATTGAAGTAACAATAATTACAAAACGCTCGAACCACATACCGATGTTTACGATAATCGACATCACGAAAGTGAATGACAGATTAGTACGTAATTTCTTAAACCAAAAAAGCTGCGGAGAGATAACGTTACAAGTCATCATAGCCCAGTATGACCAAGCGAGAGGTCCGGAGAAACGATTGATGAAGGCATATGATTCATATTCCACTCCGCTGTACCACGACATAAATAGCTCCGTGAGATATGCCACACCTACAATAGAACCCGTTACAATGATAACGATGTTCATGTATTCAACGTGTTTCACATGAATATACGCTTCAAGTCTCATTGTTTTGCGCATGATGAGAATAAGGGTCAGTACCATTGCAAATCCTGAGAAAATTGCGCCGCTAACGAAATATGGAGGAAAGATGGTAGTGTGCCAACCCGGTATCACCGAAGTAGCAAAGTCCATCGATACGATAGAGTGAACAGAGAATACAAGGGGAGTAGCTATTCCGGCTAGAACTAAAGATACTTCTTCAAAACGAGTCCAGTTTTTTGCACGACCTGACCATCCAAAACTCAAAACGCTGTAGAATTTTTTCCATCCCTTTTTCACCATCCTATCGCGGATAGTAGCAAAGTCTGGAATCAGACCTAAATACCAAAACACAATTGATACAGAGAAATACGTGGATATCGCAAATACGTCCCACATCAAGGCAGAGTTGAAATTAGGCCACAATGTTCCGAGTGTATTTGGGAGAGGCAAAGTCCAGTATCCGTTCCATACTCTTCCCATGTGGAAGATTGGGAAAACAGCGGCCATCATTACAGCGAAAATAGTCATGGCTTCCGCAGAACGGTTGATGGCCATGCGCCAACGTTGACGGAACAATAAAAGAACTGCAGAGATTAGGGTGCCTGCGTGACCAATACCTACCCACCAAACGAAGTTGGTAATGTCCCATGCCCAACCCACCGTTTTATTCAAACCCCAAACACCCGTTCCGGTGCTCACAAGGTATGTAATACATCCAACACCGTAGAGTGCAATAATCGTAGCAATGACCATTGCAATTTTCCAAGGCCTAGGTGCAGGTCCTTCAATAGGGCCGCAGATATCATTGGTGATATCATGGTAGGTCTTGTGACCTAAGATCAGCGGTTGACGTATACTTGATTCTTTAAACATCTTCTGGAATTAATGCTATTATGCTTCAGATGATTCTATGTTTCTCACTTTGGTCATGTAGAAGACATTCGGTTGGACCCCTATTTCTTCTAATGAATGGTATGAACGAATATTAATAGAGCGTTGGTAGTTCTCTGTGCCTACGTCGTTCAGATCGCCAAACACAATAGCGTTTGTTGGACATGATTCGGCACAAGCAGTGGTGAATGCCCCATCCTGGATTTTCGCTCCATTTTTCTTCGCTTGGTTTTTGCCTTGTTGAATGCGCTGTTGACACATGCTGCACTTTTCCATGACTCCACGCGAACGAACGGTTACATCCGGATTTAAAACCATTCGCATAGAATCGTCTTGCGCTGGATTAACAACATTGAATTTAGGATTGGACACATAGTTGAACCAATTGAACCTTCTTACTTTGTAAGGGCAGTTGTTTGCACAATAGCGGGTTCCAATACAGCGATTGTAAGCCATGTTGTTCAGACCTTCATTGCTGTGGGTTGTAGCAGCCACAGGGCAAACAGTTTCACATGGAGCGTGATTGCAGTGCTGACACATCATTGGCATGTGAACAGCCTTTGGATTCTCCGATGCGTTTTCCATATCGGCATAAGCTGCAATAGCGCCTAAACCTTTTTTCTCTGAAGTTTCATCTACAGAAGGAAAGTCCGAACTGAAATATCTGTCGATACGCAACCAATGCATATCGCGGTGTCTGATTACTTCGTCTTTACCTACTACAGGAACGTTGTTTTCGGTGTGACATGCTGTTACACAAGTACCACAACCAATGCAAGAGTTTAGGTCGATAGTTAGACCCCAACGGTGACCAATTCCTTCGACAGGGTGTGCCTTCCAAAGATCCATTTCGCGCACGTGAACTTTGTCTTGCGCGTTTATTTTTCCATCCTCATTCACATCTCTATGCACCACTAGCGCAGGCATTTTATTGAACGAAGCCTCACCTTTCTTCTTGTCTTTCTCTTTTAGGTATTGGGCAATGACAGTCTCTTTCACAACTGACTCACGACCCATTACAGTGTTCTGGGTTTGAGTGGTCGCTAGATAATAATCCCCGTCTACCTTCGATATCTGCACATCATAAACAGCTTGAACAGTGCAGCCATTTTTCACAGTTACAAATGGGAAAGCATTTTGTCCGATTGGCAATGGCTTTTCATCATCAGTAACAAGGTGAATTCCTTTGCCACCAGTTTGATAAGCTGCTTTGCCGATGTTTTCAGCACCTTTTCCGCGACCATATCCAACGGCAATTCCGATAGTTCCTCTCTTTTGACCTGGAGCAGGGAAAACCGGAAGCGTAACAGTTTTGCCACCGGCAGTAACTGTAACAACCGTAGCAGGTTCCTGCATCCCAAGATGCATATTGAACTTTTGCTCCTTCACATCCGAAGGTGCCATAGTTACATAGTTGTCCCAGGTAACTTTTGTGATTGGATCAGGAGTTTCTTGTAAGAATGGGTTGTTTGCATGAGATCCGTTTCCGATAGTCACTTTTTGATAAGTCACCAATTCCCACGCCCCACCACTTACTGAATTTACTGAGTTGATTGCCGAACTAACATCCATACTTCCAGAGGAAACAGGAATTATTTGATCAGGCAACGCAGCAGCAGGAGCAGCCACAATCTTTGAATCTGATGGTTGGGCAGTTGACGCAGTCATTGCCACACCGGCAAATGTTCCGTGTTGAACTGCTTCATTCCACGAAGTATTTGCATTCATGAGTCCGGCTGCGAAACCAGAACCATGCGTTTCTCTCACGTAATTATAGTAAGGAGTCGTATTACCGGCCCATACCAAAAAGCTCTCCGGGGCTTGACGTGTGTTGAATAACTTATTGATTGTAGGCTGTACTAGATCAACCCGGCCTTCTAGAGGACTCTGATCATTCCATGATTCCAAAAAGTGGTGATCAGGTGCTTTATAGTTACAGCGACTTCCAGTTTCATCGACATAAAGATTCATCGAAACTGATGCCCCCACCTTTGCTAGACCTGTGTTAAAGCTGTCAGCATCTATCCAATCGTATGAAGGATTGCAACCCATAACGATCAAAGCACCAACAGCACCTTGATTCATTTCAGCCACGAGGGCAGTCATTGCAGCGTCATTTCCCTGAAAAAGACTGAGAGGCCTATTTATATCGATGGTTGTTCCGTAGTTGCCCAAAGACTGATTGATTGCGTTTACAATCAACTGAACATTTGGATCATTGCTCCCAGATACGACCAACGAAGCTCCGCGATTCGACTTGAGTTGAGCAGCCATGGCAGCGACATCGACACCTTCGAAAGAAGCGGATCCACTTCCTGATACGGCTCCATACAGAGCTGCGGCTACTTTTCCAATTTCAGATGGCTTCACCGGAAAACGCACATCGGCATTAGAACCTGTTAGCGACATGCGGCTTTCCACTTGAAAGTGCTTGGTCATCCACGAACCTTCCGGTCTGCGTCTTTCAGCGTATTGTGGAATATACACGTTTGATGTAAGCCAAGTGCCGAGGAAATCAGCATCAAGACTCACTATCGTTTTTGCTTTAGAAAAATCATAAACAGGCACTACAGCTTTCCCAAAAGATTGCTGATTAGCAGAAGTGATACCGCTGTATGAAAACGCGTCGTATTGAACGTGCTTCACTTTATCTGCACCGCATTTTGTGGCAAATTCCGCTACAGCTCTTTTAGCACTTGGGCTAATTATAGTACCCGATACAATGCGGATTGAAGAGGCGGCAGAAAGTTTTCCTGACAGCTCTGAATCCAATTGAGACCAAGACACCTCAGATTCTCCGATCTTTGGATTCTGTAGGCGCGCAGTATCGTATAAAGTAACAATTGAGGCATTAATACGACTATTTAACGAGCCATTACCCAGACCAAAAGCCTTGTTGCCTTTGATGTGAACAGGGCGACCTTCACGGGTTTTCACCAACAAATTTCCGTAGTCGGTTCCATCATAATAAGTAGTAGCATAAAAGTTTGCTACACCAGGAGTGATTTCTTCAGGTTTGATAACGTAAGGAATCGACTTCACAACAGGAGTTTCACAAGCAGCTAGTGTTGCCGCTGTGAGAGAGAATCCCATAAACTTCAGGAAGTCTCTTCTACCAGTGTTGGTATCGGAAAGTTTGGGATCTGATAGAAATTCATCTACAGACTGATCCTTTTTAAATTCGGACGTTACCGCTTCCTGAAATTCCGGAGTATTGTTCAACTCCTCCATTCCTGTCCAATATTTCTTATTCATTCCCATGTTGAGGTTCGAGGTCGGGTTCTACAAAAACTTAGTAATGGCATTTTCCACATTCCCAGCCGCCCATTTCTTTTACAGTAATGGAGCCGTCTTCAAGGATCTCACGAAGCTTATCGAGTCCAAGATCTGACTGCTTATAGCGTTCGTGCATTTCCTGATAATATTCATTCGCTTTGTCGGAGGTAATGTCAATCTTGGCAGCACCGTGACATTCGATGCACCAACCCATAGTGAGGGTTTGTTTGGTCAACTTAATCAATCCGGGGACATCTGCTAAATCTTGAGCGTTGATCTCATCAATGCTAGCAATACGACCTACAGTATATCTTTGAACTGGTCCGTGACACTGACGGCAGTCGATGCCGGCAATGGCTACGTGTGACTCGTGCGGGAAGTATACGTGATCAGGTAAGTTGTGTACTTTAACCCATTCGATCGGTTTCTGCTCGTAATTTTCAATGTAGGTACCAGTAGCTGGGTCAAAACCGATGGCTGCATAAATCTTTTCGATCTCCGTGGTCCCCGAAATTGCACCCTTTTGGATGGCTTTGTGACAGTTCATACAAACGTCTACAGAAGGAATACCTGCATGCTTAGATTTTGATGCAGAACTGTGGCAGTATTGGCAATCGATTTCATTCTGACAAGCGTGAATAGCGTGTGAGAAAGCAATAGGCTGCTCCGGTTGGTATTTTTCATAAACACCAATATCCATTGCAGATTTATAACCAACTACTACAATGTAACAGAATACGAAGAGACCTATTAACGACACAAATACCTTGTGCTTCCACATCCATCTTCTGGCAATAACACCATAAGAAAGTTCCTCTTCTAATTCTTGACCGCTATTTTCTTTGATTGCGTTTTTGAGCGACTTACTGATGTTTGCTGAAGACACCGCGATAATTCCCAAAATCAAACCGATAATCACAAACCAGATAAAAGTATCTCCGCTCGATTTCGATTCACCATTCAGTTCTTCTTCTGTAAAAGGGACACATTTATTGTCTACAACTGCAGAGCCAGGAGCTGCTGCCACTTCACCCGCCTTTACATAGGCCATGATGTCTTTAATTTCGGCTTCGCTCACAGCTTGAGCAGTCATTACACCGAAACTGCCTTTATACTGCGCCATCAGTGAGGCTATGTATGCGTTGCCTGATGCGATAGCCCCAGTAGGATTTTGAATCCACTTGACCAACATCGCATCACCTTCTTTCCAACGGGCATCGATGCCCTTTAGACTAGGTGCAGCCACGATACTGCCATCAATAGAGTGACAGGAGGCGCAGTTATTCTTAAATAATGTTTTCCCGTTGTCGGCGTTGCCACCTTCGAAGATATTAGCCATCGAAGACAGGGAAACCGAGAAAACGAGGAAAAGCGCCAGAAGATATTTGGGATGTAAACTCGCTGAAAGCCGCTTCATTGCAGGAAAATTAATCAATCCTTATTATGGATCGCCGGCAAATTTACTTCACGGTAGACTTTAACATCTTTTGAGTATTCATCAAAACTCTAATTTAAAACAATTCTAAATAATGACTCTTTGGTCGATCCACCTACATTCAAATGTCACAATAGGGTCAAAAATTACCGTCTATGCTAAATGTCAGTAAGATAGCCTTGCAACAGAACTTCTCGCCTGGCGCAAGATCATGGCGAATTCCTAAGTTAGAGGACAAACGAATAGATTTCCACATACCAATTGTCAGCAATTCGATCGAAAAAAATCCACTACACTTTTTTATACCCTGAGAGGATCGATTCAAAAAGCACTTTTGTGGGAAGCTATTTGTGGGAAGCTACTAGAAAATCGACTCCCGTGAACGTTTTGCCAGACTTTGGAACGAATATTGAAAATGACAACGCTTGGATTTAAGTAATAGTCCAATTTCCTTTCAATACAATGAGCTAAATATAAATCACAACGCCATTTACCACGTCATCCTGCAGCGAATCACCCAAAACAGACTTCCAATGCGCCATATTGGAAGGACCATTTATTAAGTAACATTGGCATAACACAACGTTTTCCACCAAATTGAAAATACACTATCAAACAAACACCGTTAATCCTTTTACAAACTCAAATTCACAAGCAACTTCAACTCCCTTAGCTTTGTGATCTCAATAAATAGCTTTGAAAACTTTCATAAAAATACTTCTGATCACCCTCCTTTCCGGAGCATCGCTATTGACTTTTGGTCAGAAGGATACCTTAAAAGTGAGTCCAAAATTGAAAGATGCCTTTGGAAAGCTCCATAAAACCTCTGATACTACTTCAAATTCAAGTTCAAATAATGATGATAGCTCAGATCATGGGTTATCCGATGGTGGGAGTCCGGGTATAGTTCAATCTCCTGGTGGGCCTGCGAATCCGAGCCCATCAAATCCGGGAGAAATTGTAGTTCATGCTGATTCGCGTATCGACTCACTAGAGCACAAACACAGAAAACTAAAATTGAAGGGATATCGCATTCAGGTATTCATGGGCTCTTTTGCTCAATGTAGAGATGAGCGATCCAAGTTTCATAAAAACTACGCTGACATTCCCTCCTATCAAATACAAAACTCACCGGACTACACTGTTCGCATCGGCGACTATCGCAATTTGGTGGAAGCGATGGCTTCTCTGAAAGAAATTAAGCGGACTTATCCCGGAGCATTTATCATACCCGATTCTATTGAACCACCGAAGCTGAATAAGAATCCATAACAAGGGAAAGATGTTTTTATAAGTGCCCCTATCACTCCAGCCAACTGGTTTTGTAGGTTCCGTCTTCAATGTCTAAGGCAGCTTGCGTTACTTTCAGCGGTCGGAAAGTATCAACCATTACGGCTAATTCCGATGTTTCCTTCTGGCCTATACTTCGCTCATAAGCACCAGGATGGGGCCCATGAGGAATTCCGCCGGGATGCAAGGAAATGTATCCCTTCTCCACATGATTTCGGCTCATGAAATCACCATCTACGTAATACAAAACCTCATCGCTATCGATGTTGCTATGGTTGTAAGGCGCAGGAATGGACTTTGGATGATAATCATAGAGTCTTGGACAAAATGAGCACACCACATAATTGTGCGCTTCAAAAGTTTGATGCACGGGAGGTGGTTGATGCACACGACCGGTTATCGGTTCAAAATCGTGTATAGAAAATGCATACGGATAATTGTATCCATCCCAACCTACAACATCGAAAGGATGTGAAGCATACACCACATCATGCAGTACGTTTTCCTTTCGAATGCGAATCGTGAACTCACCCATTTCGTCGTGAGTTTCTAATTCTGAGGGCCTTCTGATATCTCTTTCACAAAACGGAGCATGTTCGAGTAATTGACCGAATTCGTTGCGATAACGTTTCGGAGTGAGGATCGGCGAAAATGATTCGACAATGAACAGACGATTTTCTTGGGTATCGAAGTTGATTTGATAAATCATACCCCGTGGAACGATCAAATAATCGCCATAAGCAAATTTTAAATTGCCAAGCAGTGTCCGCAAAGTGCCACTACCTTGATGCACAAATATCATTTCATCTGCATCGGCATTTTTATAGAAGTAAGTAGACAAATTTTGTTTTGGCGCAGCCAAGGCAATATTCAAATCATTGTTAAACAAAACATGGACACGACTTTTCAAAAAATCATTTTCCGGAGCCACATTCCAACCCTTCAACATCAGGGGTGAAATATTTTTATCGACCGCTGCAATTGGTTTGGACTCTACAGGTTTAGATATACTCTTTACCATCGTAGGACGATGTACATGATACAGCAACGAAGACATACCATGAAATCCTTCCGTTCCGAAGAGTTGTTCATAGTGTATACCACCTTTTGGTTTTTCGAAAACTGTATGTCTTTTATGAGGAATATTTCCGAGCTGATGATAAATTGGCATATCAATGGTTTTGTGCAAAAATAAAGGAAGTTCGACGTCATCCGACGATGTGAACCACTGTTCGCAAGGCGCAAACTTCGTACATTAGCAATGGACTTCCGAGTGATTTACATCAGTTCCCTTAGATTCCCATTAGAAGATTTTAATTCTCTAAATTTGTGGCTTAAATTATTAGCCTCATGAGCACTGACACGACCTCCTTGCACCTCGAAAAAGTAGTCCCCACTGCAGAAGATTTTTTACCCCTTTTGGGCACCGATTATGTGGAGCTTTATGTGGGCAATGCAAAACAGGCCTCACACTATTACATCACGGCATGGGGATTTCAGCCATTGGCGTATGCAGGACTTGAAACGGGAATGCGCGATAGAGTGTCGTATGTGCTAGAACAGGATAAAATTCGACTTGTACTCACTTCACCCCTTGTTTCCGGAGGAGAAATAAATGAGCATATCAACAAACATGGAGATGGGGTTAAAGTGATTGCCTTGTCGGTAGATGATGCAACAAAGAGTTGGGAAGAAACTACAAAACGCGGTGGAGTCTCTTTCATGGAGCCCACGACTCATGTAGATGAAAACGGCAAAGTAGTTATTTCCGCCATTCATACGTACGGAGAAACACTTCACTATTTCGTAGAAAGAGGAGATTATCGTGGCGCATTTATGCCGGGATATAAGCCTTGGAATCCAAAATTCAGGGCAACATCTATCGGACTCAAATACATTGATCACATGGTAGGAAATGTGGGTTGGAATGAGATGAATAAATGGGTGGAGTTTTATGGAAAAGTGATGGGATTTGCCCAATTGGTATCATTCGATGACAAAGACATTTCAACCGAATACACTGCATTGATGAGTAAGGTGATGTCGAATGGAAATGGGCGAATTAAATTTCCAATAAATGAACCGGCAGAAGGAAGAAAAAAATCGCAGATAGAAGAGTATATAGATTTTTACAATGGCGCAGGAGTTCAGCACATAGCCGTAGCAACAGACAACATCATTGAGACTGTAACTGCGCTTCAAAATCGCGGTGTCGAGTTTTTAAACGTCCCATCCTCATACTACGAAACTGTTTTAGACCGTGTTGGCAAGATAGATGAAGACCTAGCGCCCCTTCGTGATTTAGGCATTCTTATAGATCGAGATGACGAAGGGTATTTACTTCAGATTTTCACCAAACCGGTTTTAGATCGACCCACCATGTTTTTTGAAATCATTCAGCGCAAAGGAGCCAAGAGTTTTGGCAAAGGAAACTTCAAAGCACTTTTCGAAGCTATTGAACGTGAGCAAGAATTGAGAGGAACGCTATAGGGGTAAGGATTGAAAATTCTGAATAGGAATAAAAAGATAAAGTTGTTCTTGCTTCCATAAAAAAACCGCCCTCTTTCGAAGGCGGTTTCTAAACGAACCAATACTTAGTTCAGAATATCTATTGAACACTTACTCTCAACGAGCTGGTGTTTGCGTTGGATACAAGGTTGATCATGTATACACCGGCGTTCAGTGCCGACATATCTAGTCGATCTACATTAGAACCTGGGCTGCGCGTTCCCAGATTTTCAATCATTACTTTTTCTCCAAGTAAGTTGATTACTTCAAAACTGACAGCTCCAGCTTCAAGTAAAGAGTATTCGATGTTTAAGAAATCTGCAGTTGGATTTGGATATGCGTTTAACACCGATGCCATTGCATTTTCGATAATGCCGACAACCTCATTAACTTTAGCTGCTCCGCTCACTTCAGAGAATGACAAGCCAGCGTCTCCAATTGTGAGGATGTTTTCCATGGCTGCTCCGCCACTTGTTACTCCATATACGTTTGCATGTGCACCGGCATAAAAACCATCGCCATATTGGTCTATCAAAACAAAGCTATAGCAACCCGTTTCATCGAGATAAACATCTTCAGTCACTTGAACAGGATCTGATTGCACATCAAATTCTCCATAAGGACCACCAGTTGCCACCGCGTTCATACTGTCATCATAAATGGTCCAAGAATTATCTCCTGGATAAACATCGGTAAGAATGTCGATGTGAATATGAGTAGTCGACAAAGTAGCACCAATACTCGGCATCAAAAGGTTGTTCAAAATATTATCATCCATGTCTGTGATGGTAATAATCACGTCAGCTCCATCCACTACAGTCACATTTCCAAGATTCAATGTTTCCATTTCAAACTGATCCAAAGAACCAGTCCAATCGAAATCGATCATCGGGGATACTCCTGTCACTACAATGTTGGCAGAGGTAAGTGTGTTGGTGCCGATGTTTACGAGATCAACAATAATATCTGCATCATCGCATGTACCCACCGTACCGGAGTAGTTCAAGAGCATTCCATCATTTGAAAATACACTCTGACAAGTGCTATTCTCGATAAATGTGTAGTGGTCTGCAGCAGTTATCTGACTTGTTTCAGTAACAATACCAGTTGGGCAAATTGTATAGATCGTGGGGTAATATGCTATCTGATAGGCACTCGCAATGTCAGCATTATCAATAATCGGATAAGGTGTATCGGCAGTCCAATCTCCTTGTGTAGAGCTATTGCAATCTGTGGCACCATATAAACAGTCGGTGTTAGTAGTACCATCCCCTTCGATCATAATAACGATCACATTTCCCCCATTTTCAACACCGTGCTCATTGTGCAGCACGTGTAATGCACCCTCTCCACCTGTGCCATTGTATGCACCAGTGTGATAAGACCAACATGGTCCGCACCACGTAGCACTCACATCTAGCACTACAGTGTATCCCTGAGCGAGGTAATCATATAGATGATGTTCAACACCATTGATGTCTGTTGCCGTAAAATCGGGAGCAAAACTACCATTTGGAAGTTGAGCCTTCACCGACATGGTGCAGATCATTAATAAAGCAGTTGTGACAAGTAGGAGTTTCTTCATTTGGTTGGTTTTATTGGTTTTTAAATTGCGTGACTTACAAATATAACAAATTCAGTAATTTACACCCATTCTCCGAACTAAATAGTCCATCTTGCATTGCGCATTTGAAGTCAGTTTTGGGTAATGCGCTGTAGGATATTGCATGCATGAAGTGGCAAAAGCAGTGCGAGTAGCTGTTATAGTGTAATGGAGTGAAACGGAATTGGAATATTACAGATACATAAATAGTATTACATGCCGTATTTCCTGAGAATTCCAGTGCCTTTCTATTCAATAACAGCGAGAAAATTAATGACCCCTTTTACCAAACACCCGTTCCTTTCACATCGAATATAGCTATCTTCGCTCCTACAGGAAAAATATGGAAGAACTAGTAAATGTTTACATAGGCTATTATTCAAGCTCAATAATTCTTCCTCGAGCGGAATTGGACGCTGCGGGCATTTATAATTCCACAAAAGACGAGCTAACGGCCCATGTTCAACCATTCTACTCGAGTGCCATTGGCGGTATAAAATTGCAAGTACGAGAATCGGATTTGAACGCTGCTCGAAAAATCCTAATCGAAGCCGGGTATCTCACTGAAGAAAATCCAGCAGACCTTGATAAGGTAACATCAACCCAGAAATTGATTCACCGTTTTGAGAAAAGTACGAGCCGCATTCCCGTCGTTAGGAAATGGCAGTTGGCAACAAGACTTTTCGCAATATTCATTCTAGCAATTGCTGCCATAAGTGTAACAGTGTACTTTCTCACTCAAGGGAACCTCTAAGCTTGTCTTTGTAATTTCCATTTTCGCATTAGGTCTTCCCATTCCATTCAAATCGAAAAAATCTCGCTGTTTCGAATGTGGTCATACTTTCAGCACGAGGGAAAAATTTTTACCCCAATTAGAGCATTGAACTATACTTTTCCGAGATAATTATTCAATTACTTCTCGCTCAATGTTAAGGGAATCTCTAAAAACCTCTTTCACGTTTCGACCAAATTCCAAATTATAGCACATTCCGATAAATTCACTCGGGCCAAATCCCGTTAGCCGAACGAACAATATTCACGGGAAGCTATTCGCGGGATCTATCTTCGCGACCTGAGTTGCAATCAGAACAAACCAATAAGTAATACCTTTTATGCTTATAGAATAGTTTAGACTATTGAATAAGCAGAATTGGTATAATTTGTCATCATAATGAAAAACACAAAAATGAAATACATTCTTTCGGTTCTACTTCTAGTGGTTACCTGCACTATGCAAGCGCAAAGTTTGGAGTCGATTACATACTCAAGTGACGGGCAATCTTTCACAGCCTACTATGCCAAACCCATAAAAATTACTCCTAAAACGAAAACCATTTTGATTGTGCATGAGTGGTGGGGGCTCAATGACTATCCGAAAACGAGAGCCCTTCAAATTGCCCAAGAAGGCAATATTGGATTCTGTATAGATATGTATGGAACGGGTAAAATTGTAGATAATCCTACGGATGCTCAAATTCTTGCTGGTCCCTTTTATCAGGATCCACAGCTTGCATACAATCGCTTTATGGCAGGTTACAATGAAGCGTTGAAGATTGAAGGAGTAGATCCATCAAAAGTTGCGGCAATTGGATACTGCTTTGGAGGATCCATCGCATTGAACGCAGCTAAAAAAGGAGCGCCAGTTGACGCTGTGGTGAGCTTTCATGGAGAATTAGTAGGTATTCCGGTCGATAAAACCAAACTCACTGCATCTGTATTGGTGTGCAATGGTGCAGCAGATTCCTTTGTGCCGGAGGCGGATGTTGTTGAAATTAAAAAACAAATGTCAGACAATGGAGAAGACTTCACGTTTATAAATTATGCCGACGCTACGCATGCTTTCACCAATCCCAAATCTACCGAAGTAGGCAAAAAATACGGCATTCCGATCGGGTATAATGCAGCGGCTGATGCAAAAAGCTGGAAGGACTTCAAGAAATTTCTAAAGAAAAAGGTCAAGTAGCAAATTTCGAAGAAACCTCTAAAAAACCCTTCTTCACGTTTCAAAACAATTGTAAATTTTATCCCAAAACCCGCATTGGGATTCACTGTGAATTGGTATAAACCCCAAAGATAGCAAGTGCTCTCGCCAGATATTTATTTGATGGTGAATATTCATACATCAAGAATAAAAATCGAGAAAGTGCCCGATATCAAGGGGGTAGCGCTGCAATAGATTTCCAATGCGGATTCTGGGATTAATCATTTATAAATAAATCGAGGCGTACTTCGACGCACAACATGCTAAGCTCAATGATATGAATTCTGCTTATAAAATAGTTCATCCCGCATTGAGCATTAGAAGTATCTTGAGGGTCTTGAACTGCGGGAAGTAATAACTCGACCAATGAACTCCTATCTCTCCATCGAGTGATTCGGCTTTATAAGCATGCAGTGTTAAATGTCGTTACAGTATCTGCAATAGATCAATAGAGGAAACGGCATTGGACCATTACATATACCCATTGCGGTATTTTCTTGTTGTTTTGCCTTATGCTCAGAACAATTCTACTAGTTTAGCCCCATTCAATTTTTCCATTATGAAACTAGTATCAGTTCTTGCGCTTACAATACTAAGCCTAACCTCCCTTGCACAAAACACAGCACAATGGCTCCGCTACTCAGCCATATCTCCCGATGGCTCCACCATTGCTTTTGCCTATCAAGGAGATATCTACGTTGTTTCAGCCACCGGTGGAACTGCGCTTCCCATTACACTTGCCGATGCATACGACTTCATGCCAGTATGGTCGCCCGATAGCAAGTCGATTGCCTTTGCATCGGACAGATATGGGAACATGGACGTATTTATCGTAGCTGCGAAAGGAGGAATAGCAGAAAGGTTGACATATCATTCATCTCCAGATCTACCAAGCGATTTCACCAAAGATGGAAAGCAAATCGTTTTTACATCTAGTCGATTGGATCTGGCTACCTGCCAATTAGGCCCTTCTCCAGCACTTCCAGAACTGTATTCTGTTCCTGCAGCCGGGGGATCCGACAAACAGATTCTGACCACACCAGCACTATGGGCGAGATATAGCAGCACTGGAGACCAACTGGTATATCAGGATCAAAAGGGTTATGAGGATGAATACAGAAAACACCACACCTCGTCAGTAACCAGAGATGTATGGCTCTACAATGTAGGATCCAAAACATATACGATGCTGTCATCCTTTGCGGGTGAAGATCTCAATCCTGTTTTTGCACCGGGTGATAAAGCCATCTATTACACCAGCGAACAAAATGGAACAATTAACATATTTCGAATGGAACTGTCGGATAAAATAACCAGGCAGATCACTACACATGTTGATCATCCTGTTCGACACATATCCTGCAGCAATGACGGAACATTATGTTACAGTTTTCATGGAGAACTTTATACCATTCGCGAAGGTGGGATTTCAAAAAAAATAAATATTCAAATTGCAAGCGATAGCAGATATTCTACCGAAAAAATAATACCCGTAAAAGGTGCCGAAGACTTGGCTGTTTCCCCCAATGGAAAAGAAATAGCGTTTGTATCCAGGGGCGAAGTATTTGTTGCTTCCATAGCGGAGGGAACCACAAAGAGAATTACCAACACACCAGAACAAGAGCGCTCTATTGAATTTAGTCCCGATGGAAGGTCTATTATTTATGCCGGCGAGCGCAATGGGTCTTGGAACCTCTATCAATCATCAATTGAACGAAAAGAAGAGGAGTACTTCTTTTTGGCAACCTTGATTAAAGAAGATGTGATACTCAATACACCTGAAGAAACGTTTCAACCGAGCTACTCTCCCGATGGGAAAGAGGTAGCCTTTCTCGAGCAGCGCACGTCGTTAAAAGTAATTAACCTAGCCAACAAAGCAGTTCGTGAAATAATGCCGGCCACTTCCAATTATTCGTATTCCGATGGCGATCAGAACTATGATTGGTCACCTGATGGCAAATGGTTTTTGCTCAACTATCTGCCGGGACAACAATGGATAGATCAAATTGGATTGATCTCTTCTGATGGAAAAGGAACAGTGCGCAACCTAAGCGAAACAGGATATGGAGCCTATGGCCCTGATTGGATGATGGATGGTAAAATGTACCTCTATTACAGTTCACGCGATGGCATGAAAAATCATGCAAGTTGGGGTGGAGAAACAGATGTGTACGCCCAATATTTTACACAGGAGTCATGGGACGAATCGAATATGACCGAAGAAGAATTCACTTTGTTTAGCGAAGCGAAAAAAAAGAAAGAAGAAGAAGAAAAGAAAAAGAAAGAAGAAGCAGAAGCGAAAAAGGACGACAAGAAAAAAGGGGATAAAGGAAAAGACGCTGGCAAAAAGGATGCTGAGGATAAAAAGAAAGAAGAAATAAAACCAGTGGTAATAGACTTCGAAAATTTAGAAGATCGAAAAAAACGTTTAACGATTCACTCTTCTGAACTCAGTGCAGCGTATGTTTCAAAAGACGGAACTAAGCTGTTCTACCTAACCAAGTTCGAGAAGGGTTTTGATTTATGGCAAACAAATCTGCGAACCAAGGAAACTAAAGTGCTGGCAAAGCTTGGTCAAGGTGGTGGTGTTTTGGTTCCTGATAAAGAAGGCAAGTTCCTTTTTGTAATTGCAGATGGTCAGATCACCAAAGTTGACATCGAGAAAGGCGAAACGAAGGCCGTTCCCATAAAAGGCGAAATGATACTAAATGAAAATGCAGAACGCGTTTATCTATTCGACCACATTTGGAGACAAGTGCGCGAAAAGTTCTATGTGAAAGATCTTCACAACGTCAAATGGGATTTTTACAGATCCGAGTATGCCAAAACGCTACCTTCAGCAAACAACAATTACGATTTCGCTGATATGATGAGCGAAATGTTGGGTGAGTTGAATGCATCACACACGGGCGCTTTTTACAACAACCAAAATCCGAATGGGGATCAAACAGCAAGTCTCGGATTATTCTATGATGAAAGCTACACAGGAAATGGTCTCAAGGTGGTTGAAGTAATGGACAAGAATCCTGTATTCAAAAGCGGAACGAAAATAAAAGCAGGCATTATAGTTGAAAAAATTGATGGTGTTTCGATAACTCCTCAGGTCAGTCACTATCGTTTTCTCAATCGCAAGGCCGGAACGAATACATTGATCTCGCTATATGACCCAGCAAAAAATGTGCGATGGGATGAAGTTGTAAAACCCATCAACATCGGTCAGGAAAATGAACTGCGCTACAAAAGATGGGTAGAAAATTGCCGCCATATTGTTGATAGTGTCTCAGGAGGCAAAATAGGATATGTGCATGTGCGAGGAATGGACGATAGAAGTTTCAGAACCGTATATGAAGAAACGCTCGGTAAAAATGCCAGTAAGGAAGCTTTGGTTGTAGACACCAGGTACAACGGTGGAGGATGGCTGCATGATGATTTGGCAACCTTTCTTTCGGGTAAGACCTATATTACTTTTATGCCACGCGGCCAAAACCTTGGTCAAGAATCACAGTTCAAATGGACCAAACCATCTGTAGTGGTGATGAACGAATTTAATTATTCAGACGCCCACATGTTTCCTTACACCTATCGCGCTTTAGGCATTGGAAAACTTGTAGGTATGCCCGTTGCAGGCACAGGAACTGCTGTATGGTGGGAAGGATTGCAAAACGGAGTTGTATTTGGAATACCCCAAGTAGGAATGGTTGACATAGAAGGCGATTATTTGGAAAACAAACAGCTAGAGCCCGATGTAAAAATTTCTTTAGAACCATCCCTTGTTATAAAAGGTCGCGATCAGCAGTTAGAAGAAGCTGTGAAAGTATTGATGAAAAAATAATACCATAATGGCTGCTGAAACAATTGACTTGTGCATCTCAATGCATCCGAGAGATGTTCAGCCCATTCTTCAAAAAATAAGAAAGACCATTCAAAAACTTGCGCCAGAAGGCAAGGAGAAAATGAATTACGGAATTCCTGCTTTTGATCTGTATGGAAACCTTGTACATTTTGGAGCATACGCCAATCACATTGGATTTTACTCACTGCTCAAAGAAGACAAGGCACTGATCAAGGCCCTAGAACCCTTCAAAACAGGGAATGGATCCGTTCAGTTTCCGCTGAGCAAACCAATACCCTACGATCTCATTGAGCGGTTTGTGAAGCAACGCATTATTGAGAATACAGAAAAGTTCAGAGAAAAATCAAAACGGACGTGTAAACAGGGACACGTTTTCTACAAGACCAGAGACTGCCCTGTTTGTCCGAAGTGTGAAGCACTCAAAAAGCCGAAAGAAGGGTTTGAAACTTTACTTGGATCCCCTGCAAGAAGAGCGCTAGAACATGCAGGGATAAAAACACTCAAGCAACTTTCTCGATATTCTGACCTCCTATTACTCTCAATGCACGGAATAGGACCTTTCTCTACTTCGAAATTAAAAAAGGCACTTGAGAACGAAGGCCTCACTTACAGAAAAAACCACTTATAGTTAAACATGCCTTCCAGGGGCAAACAGTAAAATTCGTACCTTCATCCTAACAATTGGTGTGTATGAATCGATCCTTTCAGTTTCTTGCAATCATATTTTTCATAGGAGCCTTCCTGTGGTTTGGCAAACCCTTTCTGATACCCATTGCCTATGCCCTTCTTATTGCCCTGGTTTTATATCCCATCACACAATATTTAGAAAAGCACAAATTTGGCCGTACCCTATCCGTTGTTCTTCCCATTCTCTTATTGTGCATGATCTTTTTTGGATTGGTGAGTTTATTGGCATACGAGGCCGCCCTCATAGGAGCAAAATGGCCCTTGATTCAGCAGCAATTAGATCCCTTCATGAGCAAATTACAAGCACAACTAGAACGAGACTTTGGATGGACCACTGCCGATCAGACAATATGGTTGCGCGAAAGCTTGAAGAGGATTAGTGAAAATATGGGGGCCTTTTTGAAAAACTCGCTCAAGGCCACATTTGAAGCACTCTTCAATTTGATAATCATTCCCATTTATGTTGGTCTATTGTTGCTCTTCAGGGGCCGACTCGTAACCTTTCTCAGCGACCTTACACCACAAGAATATAAAGACAGTCTTCCAAAAGTTTTGGCCGACACTGTGAAAGTTTTTTCCCGATTTATAAGAGGAATGTTGATTGTTTACCTCAGTGTTGGAGTGCTAAATTCCTTTGGAATCTGGGCACTCGGCGTAGAAGATGCTTTGCTATTTGGTATGCTTTCGGCCATTATGACCATCATCCCCTATTTTGGAATCATCATAAGTGCCTTGCTCCCTGTAACCGTAAGTTGGTTGCATACAGGTTCAATTTGGCAGCCACTTGGCGTGATTGCAGTATTCGCTTTTGTACAGTACCTAGAAGCGAATTTGATCTTTCCATACGTAGTGGGTCGATATGTGAATCTAAATACCCTCGCAGCAATATTGGCTATCTTCCTTGGGGCATTGCTTTGGGGTGTTTCCGGTATGATTCTGTTCTTGCCATTTCTTGCGGTTTTCAGAATCTTTGCCGATCATTTTCCCGCATTTAAACCTTGGGGTGATGTTTTAAAAAAATAATGTGAATCTATTTCTCGTCACAACCCATGTACTTTTATTCCGTTGATAAGAACCGACTCTCATTTTGAAAATCATGGGGCAACTAAAGAAAAATTTATCCCAGAATCCGCATTGGGATTCACTGTGAATTGGTATAAACCCCAAAGATAGCAAGTGCTCTCGCCAGATATTTATTTGATGGTGTATATTCATACTTCTAGAATAAAAATCGAGAAAGTGCTTGATATTAAAGGGGGTTAGCACTGCAATAGATTTCAATTGCGGATTCTGGGATAAGCTTTGGATCAGCAAGAATCGTTTCAATGGTTGCGGTTTTATTTAAAACACTGGAAAGGAGTGGCCGGAAATCTGGAATACGCTTTTTGTGCATTGGACGCCGAGCAAGAACCTTTCCATTGGAGATTACTGGTAGGGAATCAATGCATGGTTTCGGAGCAATCACCTCGAATGAATTCGCCAATGAAGTCGACATGAAATACAGCCTCTGACTTATGAATGATAACGGATCCGATACTCCCGTTACCTCAAATGTTTCGCTCATCCTGAAATAAATCAATTGCTGTTCGGGCTTTTTCAAATCCAGATTGCGAATGTCGATCTGACTTTGAAATCTAACGATACTCACAAGAAAAACGCAGCAAAGGCACAATCGAAGATTAATCATGGTTTGCAGGTTTGAAGATTATACCACTTCATGCTTATAAAATAGTCCCTCCTGCATTGCGATTTGGAAGTCTGTTATGGGTAATGCGCTGCAGGATCTTTCATGCATCAAGTATTAAATGCCGTTAGAGTAGCTGTTATAGGCCAATGGAGTGAAACAGTTTTCAACTCTCGCAGATACATAAACGCTCTTAAACGACAAAAAAGCTTAAATATTTCATTCATATCGCACAGCCTTTCGCACTCCGGCGCATGTCTGCAAGCTCCTGTCCAGAATCGAATAGCAACCGCCTCCTCTCACAAAGACTCATTTCCGTACCTTTGCACCTCTCAAAAATCGATTATGCATAGAAGTCATACGTGCGGCGAACTCCGCATTTCAGATATCGGAAAAACAGTAACGCTAAGCGGATGGGTGCAGCGCTCCCGCGACCTCGGTGGAATGACCTTTGTAGACCTCCGCGATAGATATGGAATTACGCAGTTGGCTTTTAATATGGAGACCCTTGACGACCTCTGTCTTCAAGCCCGTAAACTAGGTCGTGAATATGTGATAAAAGCAAACGGGAAAGTAGTAGAACGCCATTCAAAAAATAACCACTTAGCTACCGGCGAAATTGAAATTCTAGTAGAAACTCTTACTGTTCTGAATAGTAGCAAAACACCTCCTTTTACCATCGAAGACGACAGCGATGGCGGCGACGATTTGCGCATGCAATGGAGATACCTTGACTTACGAAGAAATCCCCTCCGCGACAACCTGATATTGCGTCATAGGATGGGCATTGAGACCCGAAAATATCTCGACAGTCTTGGCTTCCTGGAAATTGAAACGCCGTACCTTATCAAATCAACTCCGGAAGGTGCCCGCGATTTTGTGGTTCCAAGTAGAATGAACCCCGGTCAATTTTACGCCTTGCCACAATCTCCGCAAACATTTAAGCAAATTCTGATGGTGGCCGGATACGACAGGTACTATCAAATTGTTAGATGCTTTCGCGATGAAGATCTTCGAGCAGATCGTCAACCCGAATTCACGCAGATCGACTGTGAGATGGCATTCGTAGAACAAGAAGACATTCTGAACAACTTTGAAAGCATGGTTCGCCACTTATTCAAAGCTGTGAAGAATATTGACATCGCAAGCGTTCCTCGCATGTTGTATAGCGATGCCATGAGCAAATACGGGAGCGACAAACCGGATATTCGTTTTGGAATGGAGTTTCAGTACATCACTGAACTCATGAAAGGCAAGGACTTCAATGTATTTGATAGCGCTCAAAGCGTGATTGGTATTGTTGTTCCGGGCTTCGCATCTTATACACGCAAACAGTTAGACGAGTTAACAGACTGGGTGAAACGTCCACAAATTGGAGCGAAAGGCCTTGTATACTGCTTATGCAACGATGACGGATCTTTCAAATCATCGGTAGATAAATTCTATTCCCAGGACGACTGGAAATCTGTTGCCAATAAAATGGGAGCAGTCAAAGGCGACTTACTTCTTTTATTGAGTGGAGATGTAGATAGCACACGAAAGCAAATGAGTGAATTGCGATTGCTTATGGGGACTAGACTTGGTTTAAGGAATCCGGCGGTATTTGCACCACTGTGGGTGCTCGACTTCCCACTTCTTGAATGGAGCGAAGAAACTGGCCGTTGGCATGCAATGCACCACCCATTTACTTCACCAAAACCAGAACATATTGAACTTCTGGATACAGATCCAGGATCGGTCAACGCAAATGCTTACGATTTTGTGATCAATGGTGTTGAAGTAGGCGGTGGATCTATCAGAATTCATGATCGTGATGTTCAATCGAGAATGTTCACACTGCTTGGTTTCAGTGCTGAAGAAGCACAATCGCAATTCGGCTTTTTGTTAAATGCCTTCGAATATGGAGCGCCTCCACATGGTGGCATAGCTTTTGGTTTCGATCGGCTTTGTTCGCTCTTTGGTGGAGCGGAAGGTATTCGCGATTTCATTGCTTTCCCTAAAAATAATAGCGGAAGAGATGTAATGATTGATGCGCCCTCTGAAATTGCCAAGGAACAACTCAAGGAATTAAATATTTCAGTAAATTCATAAATTCGTGCGCATTGGGCCATTCCAAAATGAACCTAGGTGCGTATTCAAAGTGGTCGCAACAAAACAGTAAAATGATATGAAGAATAAAACAAGATATTCCCTACTCCTGATTGCACTTGCCTTCTTAACAGTGGTAGAAGGGTTCAGTCAAAACAAAGCGACGAAAACCAGCATTACCGGACAAATTTTTAATCCGGACAAAGAATACTACATGCTTCGTCATCGCGAAAATTTAGACACGATTTGGGTGGATACTGAAGGCAAATTCGCCATAGACATCAAACTCAACCAGCCCGAAGAATGTAAAATTATTGTTGGGAAAAACACCATAAGAATGTATGTGCTTCCTGGCGATATCGCTTATTGCGAATATAGCGCGGATAAGCCTAATAATCCGCCAGTATACTCTGGCAAAAGCGGCATCTACAGTCAGTTTTTCACCGAGATAGCTAAAAACGAAATGCGCTACGCACGCAATGTTCACTCGAAAGTTCTAAACCCGCTGAGTCCTGCGCGTGTATTGACAGTAGAAGATAGTATCTTGAAACTGCGCATTGAATTTGTAGAAAAATATTGCACTGATAATTCTCTTGAAGTTTCATTCCGCGAGTATCAGATTGAAGGCATGAAGTATCTTACATTAACTGAACTTTGTAACTACAGAAAAACCTCGAGCAACTACACTGCTGATTCTCTGAAGTCTGAAAGACCATCGTTTGATTCTGCCATTAACAGATTGCCAATTGATAATCTTAAGATGCTCTACAGCGATTTCTACCAGCAATTCGTTCGTTCGTATGTGAGTGGAAATGCCATGCATTCAATGACCTTCGATAGTCCTGACGATTATCCGGAGTATTACAACAAGCAAATGGATGATTGCTTGAGATTGTTGAAAAATGAGGAAGTTAGAAATTACATGATTAAAGAAATCGCAGTTGAAGCAATGCGAGAATCTGGTACTAGAGATATTTCTGGCTTCATCAAGAAATTCGAAGACAACTGCACAAACCAACTTATGAAGACTAGGGTACTTAATATCTGGTCTACATACGCCGCCATCCAACCAGGTGGTTTATGTCCTCCAACAGAATGTTATGATGCCAATGGCAAAAATATTATGTTGTCGGAATTAAAGGGTAAAGTGATCTACATCGACATTTGGGCGACTTGGTGTGGGCCTTGCAAACGTGAAATTCCAATGTTGAAAGAACTTGAAGAAGAGTACCATGGAAAAAATGTTGAGTTCGTGAGTATTTCAACTGACAAGGATATAGAGGCTTGGAAGAACTTTATTGTTGCACAAAATTTGGGGGGATTACAACTTCGCCAATCTGACAATTTTGACTTAAGTATTTCAAAGAATTTTATTGTGAATAGCATCCCTCGATTTATACTGATTGATGCCAACGGGAAAATAGTAAGTTCCGATGCACCAAGGCCTTCAAGTGGTCCAACTATTCGTGCACTTCTCGATAAAACACTCGGATAAGTTTGCACATTGAACCAAAAGGAAAAGAATTTGTTTTAATAATATCAATCCATATAAAAATGTATCCTTCAGAATTAGTAACCCCAATGCGTGATGAGCTTACCCGCGAAGGTTTTTCCCAGCTCACTACACCTGAACAAATAGACGAAGCCATAAATAGCGATGGCACAGTAGTAGTTGTTATCAACTCCGTTTGTGGATGTGCCGCCGGCAGCATGCGCCCCGGAGTTCGACAAGCCGTAAAAACTGCATCTAAATTACCCTTAAAACTCACCACTACATTTGCTGGTGTTGATAGCGCGGCAGTAGACCGAGCACGCAAACACATGTTGCCTTATCCTCCGTCTTCACCGAGCATAGGACTTTTTAAAGATGGCAAACTCGTTCACATGATTGAGCGTCATCACATCGAAGGACGCACTGCCGACATGATTGCAGAAAATTTGAAGCTTGCGTTCGAAGAGTATTGCTGAGACAAAATCAAACAGTAAATACGTAATACCCATTCTGTCTATAAACCGGTCTAAACTACTTTATAAGCATGAAGTGGTAAATCCCGTCAAAGTAGCTGTTATAGGTCAATGGAGAAGATTAGAATTGGCCCATAACAGATACATAAACGGTGCTATCCCGTTTTAGACCTAAACTTCGGATCTTATTGTATTTTGTGATCAATAATCACGCTCCCAAATTTCGACTTTGAAATTCCGGGTGTATACCTTTCCTTCGCCTCTCCACCAGAGATAAGTGTTTATAGTATCGGACGGTTTGCGCATTTCAGGAGATAAATAGTCCAGTTTAATTTTGCGCCAAACTCCGCTTTGAGCAGGCATTTCATCGACTGATTTCGTGAAATAAGAATAAACAGCTCCCTTGTGTTCTGCTGTTGCCACAATTCTCAATTCACTTTCATTCAAAGAATCAGGAATAAATACTTCCGCTTCTATACACATCCAAAAATGGTCCTTTTGAGTCCATTCATTAAATGGCTTTTTGATTCCCTTTGTAAATCTCTTGTCCTCATTCAATTCGAAAACCCTGTAATTCAAAGAATCAATGATAATAGAATCTAAAAATGGGGTCTCAGCACTTGGCAGATCTATTGTAGTTGTGAGGACGTAATCGGATCGATCTTTAAAAACCATTGATTCGGTAAATGATCTCTCTACCAATAGCAGTCTCTCCGAACTCGGATCTCTTTCTGTTTTGCCAAACATCTTCCAGAAATATGGACCTGTCATTCGATCTTTGTTGATTATTCTATACTCATATTGCCATGAAAAGAACATAGTGCTAACACTTGCAAGGAAAACCGCCGCAAATGCAATAAAACGCAGGCGCAAACCCTTTACCCCGGAAATCAAAGCACCAATCATAATTGCCATCACGGGAAGCGACTGAACCATCGATCGCTGACTAAAACACTGGGCATACCACCATCCCGACCATGACGAAAGGAAGTAAATGTTAGCCATTGAAAAGAGAAGTAAAGACCAAAACCATTCTCGATTTCTTCTCCACAAATAAATGAAACCAAAAAAGGCGACAAACATCAGTGGCGTATAAACAAACCAGCCTTTGCGATACGAAAATAGAAATTCGATTGTATGAGGAGAACCCAAATCAAAGCCTTCACCTGGGTTTGCGTAACTCATGTAAAACCAATGACCCGTAGTGATCTTCCAAAAAATAAATTGAGGCAATACAATGATCACAGCAAGAATAATCGCAGGAAACAAATTTCGGAACTCAAAAAATAATCTCCACTTATTGCGCCATACTTCCTTATTAGAAATACCATAAAAAATAGGAATCAAGACCATCACCATTTCAGAAGGTCTACTTAAACATGCCAAGGCCATCGTAGCCGTAAGAACGAAAAACCACTTGGGCTTTCCTTCCTCGACACATTTGAGCGTAGCGATTAAAACAACAGTATAAAGCAAGAAAATGTAGGTATGAGATGTCGCCAAGCCCCCTGCCACTTGAATAAGGAAATTGGATGCTACCCCAATTAGAATGATTGATATAGCAACGATTCTATCATCAAAAAGCCGGAGAAGTAATTTTCGAAGTACAAGCAATCCAGCCAATACGATCAACAAAGACCATGCATACACGCTTTTTTGATAAGGCCTCGAAAAACCATCTTGTTCTTCACCAGTCCAACCTGCTACTATATGACCAACAAAAAAAGCCGGCGAATACATGATTGCCATGCCACATGTATACTGAGGGAGAAAATTTGATTGGTCTTTTACTTTATGCAGTTGGTATAAAGTTCCGCTGAAATCGTATTTCATTCGAGCCTCCTCCATCCAAGAGATGTCTTGTCCTGTAATGTCGCTGTGAATAAATGCAGCCGGCAAATAGTAATAATAACCTGCAGAATCCCAGGTTATCAATTCTGATGAGCTTCGAAAAGAAAAAATGAAAATTGCTGTGAATACAACAAATACAGATAATAAACTGCATAGGCTCCTCATGACTTCAGACCTCTAAAAATCTCCCTTATGTTTCGCGGTCTCAGAATACAATCTTCCTGACCTAAGTCGGGAAAGACGCATAGCTGTATGCTCTGCACCTCAGGTATAGTGAAGTATTCAGGGGTAAATGTCATCAAATCAAGTGGTAGAAATTAATGCAAGCAAATCGATATACTGGAAATTTTATACCATTTACATTTGAGTATCTCCCGATCTGCTTCTCTTGTATTTCTGAAGGTATGTTCGCAGGATTTGGCCCGAATGTATTCATGGCGATTGGCTCCTATCTATGATTTAGTGGAAACGTGAAAGAGATTTTTAGAGGTTGCCTTAAGGTGTTTTCGATCCCAAATATTGTATTTCAAGATGCACCAAATCGCACGAAAGCCATCTTTCCAACCAATTTTTTTCCCTTGGGCATAAGTGCGTCCGTAATAAGAAATACCTACTTCATAAATACGTATATCAGGAATTCGCGCAAGTTTCGCCGTTAGTTCTGGTTCGAAACCAAAACGATTCTCTTTTAGCAAAAGATTCTTTATAATGTCACTCCTAACCATCTTGTAACATGTTTCCATGTCGGTGAGGTTAAAATTGGTGAGAGCATTTGACAAAAAAGTCAGAAATTTATTTCCCAACGAATGCCAAAAGAAAAGTATTCTATGGGGTTCGCCTCCCATAAAACGAGAGCCGTATACCACGTCCGCTTCACCTCTCAAAATAGGTTTCAACAAGAATTTATAATCTTCTGGATCGTACTCCAAATCGGCATCTTGAATAATCACATAATCACCTGTAGCCAATTCAATTGCCTTATGTAAAGCAGCACCTTTACCTTTATTGAAGGGTTGTGAAAAAAGCATGATGTCTAGTTCCGAATGTTCGGTTTTGTAATTTTCTAATACATATCCCGTATCGTCTGTTGAAGCATCATTCACAACAACGATTTCCTTTTGAATGCCGTCAGGAAGTTTAACAGCGGCTACTCTATCCAAAATTTTTCTGATAGAAGGACCTTCGTTATAGGCCGGAATAAGTATTGAAAGCCTTCGCATCGCTCTTGTTTAATGAGCTATTATTTATTCGCCATTACTTTCGGAACGCGGAAATAGTACATGTCCTTTTTCGGAGCATTGCTTAAGGCTTCCACTTGGGTAATATCTATTCTGGATTCATCTTCACGCAGATGATTCACCTCATCATTCATAAAAATAAGAGGCTCTACACCTTCCACATCCACCTCCGCAAGTTTGTCTACAAACGATAGCATATTGTTCATGTCTACAAGGATTTCCTCCTTCGCTTGACTATCAAATTCAAGACGTGCGAGTTCCGCCATTTTGTTTACTGTGTCCTTGTCAATCTTCATTTTCGTGTAATTTCCTATGATATTGTTGCGGAAGAGCGCTTTCAATTTGCTCAAAAACCCGGTGCCGCAAATTTACTAATTCTTGGTCACTATACCCTGTAGGAGGCACAATTGGTTCATGAATCACCACTCTCACCTTGTGTGGCAATGAAGGACTGAAGAGCTTTCCAGGATCATTCATGATTTTATAGTTCTGTACCCAAGTTACAGGCACAATGGGCACCTGTTTGTCTATCGACATTCTGAATGCCCCGTTTTTAAAGGCTTTCATGCGTGGTGTAGCGTACGGAATAGTTCCCTCGGGGTAAATGGCAATACAATCACCTCTGTCTATGGCCTCATATGCCTTTTGCAAAGATTGATACGCTTGCTTGTTGTTTTCTCTTCGCACTGGAATATCCATTGTCTTGAAAAAAAGCCGAAAAAGCGGCCATTTCAGCAACTCACCCTTTCCAATAAATAGAAAGTAATCGCTGAAAATGGCATACATAAATACAGTATCCAGATAGGAGCTGTGATTGGAAGCAATGATATATGGAGGTTTAGGCAACTTTTTCCTTTGCTCTCGACTAATCGGACAGAACATGAGCGTTCGGAGTATCCACGACCAGCATCTCTTCATAGCAAACGCAGCAGGAAACCACTTCTCTCTTGACAAAAGGAGCCAAAACACGGGGTACAAGACCATCAGACTCATCCAAAAGACGAAACCAATCCAAAGCTTGTAGAGCAGATATATGGGAGCCAGCAGGATTTTCATGAATTTATAGGCCCGCGAAGCTAACAAAAATGTGTTGAATAGACTCCTGTTTTGGTTTTCCTCAAATCCGCTCGTTCTTTGCGGTCTCAATCATTTTCTATGGCACGCATACTCACAGGCATCCAAAGCACCAACGTTCCTCACCTGGGCAATATTCTTGGGGCCATTGTTCCTGCTATTCAAGAAAGTAATAAACCCGGTAATGATGCATATCTATTTATAGCCAATTTCCATTCGCTCACACAAATTAAAGATCGGGCTGTAATGGAGTACAACACACATGCGGTAGCTGCAACTTGGCTCGCTTTTGGACTTGATACAGATAAAAATACCTTCTACCGTCAAAGTGATGTTCCCGAAGTAGCTGAGCTCACTTGGTACCTCGGCTGTTTTACACCTTATCCTATGTTAGCCAATGCGCATAGCTTTAAAGACAAATCGGATAGACTGAGTGATGTGAATGCCGGACTTTTTGTGTATCCAGTTCTTATGGCTGCAGACATTATTCTATACGATGCAGATATAGTGCCTGTTGGTAAAGATCAAGTTCAACACTTAGAAATCACACGAGATATAGCGGAGACATTCAATCGGCTTATGGGCGACACGTTTGTAGTTCCAAGTGTGCAACTCAGCGAAAGAACCATGTACATCCCGGGCACCGATGGTCAGAAAATGAGCAAGAGTTACAACAATTTCATCAATGTGTTTTTACCCGAAAAAGAACTGAAGGATGTCATCAACAAAAAGATCATAACAGATACAACACCTCTTGAAGAACCAAAAGATGCTGAGAATAGTGTCGTATACAAATTATATAAACTCATCGCTCCGTCGGAAGCTACGGCCGGAATGAAATCCAAGTTAGAGGCCGGCGGATATGGATGGGGTCACGCCAAAAAGGATTTGTTCGAAGTAATTCTCAATACTTATTCGAAAGAAAGAGAAATTTTCAATCACTACATGAGCAATCTCTCTGAGCTCGAGGAAAGATTACACACCGGTGCTGCAAAAGCACGAATTACCGCACAGTCTACATTAGAACGAGTGAGAAAAAATCTTGGGTACTAAATAAGTTTAGTTGCTGTATTTGGTCTTCCATTTTTCATACAACTTCGTTTGCTTGTTGGATAAATCTATGTTGCGACCTTGAATCCACGCATACTCGACATTATTGGTCATCATATCAAGGGCATCACCTGTTGAAATAAACAGAGTTGCATCTTTTCCTGTTTCAATAGAACCACATGTTTCGTGTACACCAAGAATTTTTGCTGTATTCAAACTAAGACACTTTACCGCTTCCTCATAAGGCAAACCATAGGCTACTGCTGTTCCTGCATAAAACGGAATATTTCTTGAACCCATGCGCTCCATATCTCCGGAGTTTTCAAAACAAAATATAACGCCGAGTTTGTGCAACATCGATGGCAACTTATAACTGAGATCTACATCGTCTTCGTTGAAGCGAGGCAAGCTGTGAACTCTTCGAAGCATAACCGGAATGCTATTGCTAATTAAGGCCGCCGAGCATAAAACAGCATCGTAGGCGCCCACAATGACCATCTGGTCAATTTGCATTTCATTTTTAAAACGGATCGCTTCTGTAATTTGTTTAACATCGTCTGCATGAACATACAAAGTTGAACCACCAGCAAAAATTGCACGTAGGGCCTCAAAACGAACCTCTGTAATGTTGCCTTTCGCTTGTGAACAATAAGCTTTTGCTTCTGAGAAAAAACTTTGGATTTCGCGTAGCTGTTGCTCGTATGTCTTTACCTTTTCGATTTTTACACTACCCTTATCGAATTGGCGATGAAAAACAGTTGGCCAATTCAAATGTACCCCGTCATCCATTTTCACAACAGCGTCTTCCCAATTCCATGCATCGAATTGGACTACACAAGATGTTCCACTTAATACACCGCCACGTGGAGTAATTTGTCCCATAAGAACACCGTTGCTCCTGACAGTTGGGATAATTTCGGACTCAGTATTGTAGGAAATAACAGAGCGAATAGATGGGCGAAAAGTACCAGCCTCTTCCAAATTGCTCGATTGACGTACCAGATCCAATTCCAATAAACCGAGGGTAGAATTAGGTGCAATAAATCCGGGGTAAACATCCTTTCCTGAAGCATCAATAATGGTGTCGTATGCACTCATGTCCATTCGAATGATAGTAGCATCGGCCACAAGCGTGAACTTGCCATCGACAAATCCAATGGCACTATTTTCAATTACACCGCCAGTTCCCAAATGTGCTCTTCCATTCATGACCAGGATCTTCTTACTTTGCTTTTCTGCTGGAGTCGGTACCTCCTGGGCTGATCCTAAAGTACAAAAGGCAAACAAAAACAAACTACAAATTGATTGATATATCATGTATCGCATATTCTTCATTTTTCTGTTGTCTTATTGTCCGAATAAATATGTTCCTGTATTGTCTAACGTATCGCAGTGGAAATGCTTCGGATGTTTATGCATAGGAGTTTGAGTTTTTTCGCCCTCCTTCTTTGCACCCATCATCTTTTGAATGATTCGATCGCGTTCCACCTGAATATCCTTTCTCAATTGAGCATCTTCCTCTACATCATACATTCTTCTCCCATCTACAAATGTCCTTTCTGCTTTCGCGTATATACTCAATGGATGGGCACTCCAGATCACCAGATCGGCGTCTTTACCTATCTCCAGAGAACCAATTCTGTGATCCAGATGGAGTAGTTTTGCCGGATTCAATGTTACAAATTTCAATGCCTCTACTTCCGGAACGCCTCCATACTTCACAGCCTTAGCTGCCTCCTGATTGAGTCGACGAGCCATTTCTGCATCATCGCTATTAAATGCAACAGTTACTCCTTGCTCCCAAAGCAAAGCACCATTGTGGGGAATGGCATCTTTCACTTCATATTTATACGCCCACCAGTCGCTAAAGGAGGAAGCTCCTGAACCATGTGTTTTCATCTTGTCGGCCACTTTGTATCCTTCGAGAATATGAGTGAACGTATTTATTGTAAAACCCATACTATCGGCTACGTGCATTAGCATATTAATTTCACTTTGGATATAGCTATGACAAGTGATAAACCTTTCCTTCTGAAGAATTTGCCAAAGAGCTTCCATCTCAAGATCTTTTCTAGGCATCACCAATTTATTGCCCTTCTTCTTGGAGCCTGCGTTGTAGCTTTTCCATGCCTCCCCATATTCACGTGCTCTAATAAAGTGATCGTAGTACAATTGTTCTACACCCATCCTCGACAATGGAAAACGATCGTCGCCAGAAGTTGAATAATTGGCATGCGTTACATTTTCACCTAAGGCAAACTTGATAAAAGGAACGGCGTCTTCGACAAGCATTTCCTCTGCATTTGCTCCCCATCTTAATTTGATTATTGCACTCTGACCACCAATCGCATTTGCAGAACCATGCAACAATTGCGCTGTTGTAACACCGCCGGAAAGCTGACGATAAATATTGATATCCTCCGGCCAAACAACGGAAGCCTCTTCCACTTCGGCACTGCTAGATTGCGCTCCTTCGTTCACGCTTAAAAGAGCAATGTGACTGTGCTCATCTATTACTCCGGGAGTTATGTGTTTACCTTGTGCATCAATCACTGTTGCGCCATCGTATCCCTTCAAATTAAGATCCTTTCCCACGGCAACTAATTTTCCACCGCTCATGAGGACCTGACCATTTTCAATTTTCCCTTGAGGACCACAAGTCCAAACAGTAGCGTTTTTAATGAACAACGTTTCCTGCTTTGGATACTCCTTCCTTCCATATACTACAAAAGGGTAGATCACCTCAGGCAAAACAACTGATTTCGCAACTGAATCCATTTTAGCCGTCTCGGCTTTTTCTTTCTCCTTGGTCCTGCTAATGGTCCAATTGATCCAATCACCTCCTGGCTTTTGGCCGGTTCCTTGCCAATTACTTTCACCACTTGCAATAGTTCCAGTAAGTCGTAGCAGTCCTGAATAATTTTTGTCCTTCGGATTAAAATTCATTGTCACAAAACGTTCTGTGACATTCATATTCACCGCTACATGAGTCGTATCCATCACATCCACAGAATCTTTTACAGCAGGAGCAATAATTAATATTTCAGCACTATTTTTTCCTGCTGAACCCGTTACTTCAAAAGGATATAAAATACCACCCACATTCAAAACATAGGTTCCACTGAGATCAGGCTTGCTGTAATTCTCGATCACGAATCTCTCACCTTGTACCCAGTTCTCGTAAATCTTTGCGCCATCTTTTGTAACCCAGTCGGACGACAAAATAAAATTGGCCCACATCCCTGTTTTCAGCGCACCTACTTCATTGTCCTTGCCAATAAGACTAGCAGGAGTATATGTAAGCGCCTTTAGCACATCTTCATGAGTAAGTCCGGAAGAGGAAATCTTTTGAAGAGATTTGAAAAAAACTGATTTGTCCGACAATCCGCTTAGTGTAAAAGCATATTTCAAATCAGCAGATTTTAACGCATAAGGATTGAAAGGAGCTTGTTCCCAGTGCATCATTTCTTCCGTGCTTACCATGCGGGTGAGAAAAGGATCACTCACATCATAGGCATCTGGAAAACTCAATGGAAGAATAAAAGAAGCACCTGTCTTTTTAATGTCCTCCAAACGTTGATATTCATTTCCCCCGCCGCGAATGATATACTGTACGCCAAATTCATCACCAATTATATCAGTCCTGAAAACATTCCATTTGTCACCTGCATCAATGAATTGCGGAAAAGATTGAATCTCATTAAATGCTTCGAGAGAAATGTTTCTCTCAGATTTATCACCACCATTTTTGTACCAAGAGGCATCCAAATAAGTCTGTCGCAAAAGAGCGATAGATCCCATGAGAGAGCTCGGGTAAGTTTGGGAACTGCTGCCTTTACTTAATGAATAGTGTGCAGCGGCATCTGTGTCTATCAAATTAATGTGATCAAGATTTCCTAGGCACACTAGAGCAGATGTGCCTCTTACAATGCCATCATGTTGATGCGTCAAAACAGTTCCGAATCCCAATCCACGTAATTCTTTGGCCATTTCTTCATCACGCGTAAACATCAACTTTGCCTTCATGTCGGAGCGAATGGCTTGATTCCATCCGAAGGCACCTTTGCGATTACTCTCCGATTGGCCTCCTCTTCTCCATTCAGGCTGAACAACTTTTGGCATCCCGTAGTCGCTATCCAGATCAATGAACGACGGATAAATATAAAGACCTTCGACATCCATTACTACCGCATTCTTTGGGATGGTTAGTCCACGTCCAGCTCCAACAACTTTTCCTTTTTCGATAATCAATGTTGCATCTTCAACATAGGTTTGATAGTCTATAAAAATATTTGCATGAATAAGGGCCACAGATGTTACATCTTTTGGCAGGACGCCATTAAATGGAAAAGTCTCTTGAGCCTTTAGCCCAAAAATACCTATACACAAAATGCAACAAGCTAAGAGCCGGTTTTTCATAAGGTCCGATTGAAGTGGTTTGAGCAAAAGTAGGAAAAGTAGGTGCAACAAATAGATCTGTATCCAAACGGTCAAGAACCTCTGCATTTGATTGCTAGGGGCACAAATGCCATAGCTCCGATAATTTATACCAATTCCACTTGTAAAATAGAACATCCTGCATTGCGCATTGGATTCTGTTTTGATTCATGCGCTGCAGGATCTTGCACGCATGAGGTGGTAAATGCTGTTAGAGTAGCTGCTGTAGGCTAATGGAGTGAAACAGTATTTGACTATTACAGATAATACCAATTCTGCTGGAAAAATTGCCCATCCTACAATGCGCATTGGAATTCTGTTTTGGTTCATGCGCTGTATGATCTTGCATGCATGAAGTGGTAAAAACCGTTAGAGTAGCTATTATAGGCTAATGGAGTGAAACAGTATTGGACTATTACAGATAATACCAATTCTGCTAAAAAAATTGCCCATCCTGCATTGCGCATTGGAATTCTGTTTTGGTTAATGCGCTGCATGATCTTGCATGCATGAAGTGGTAAATACCGTTAGAGTAGCTGTTATAGGCTGTAGGAGTGAAACGAAATTGGACTATTAATGATACCTAAACGGTATTAGATGAAATATCTGAATCAAGTTCACTCCAATTGAGAACATTACATGTCTTCAAACTGTCTTATTTTTGACGACTCAATAGAATAGATATGTCAGAAAAAAAAAGAATTCCCACCTCCCTGTATGCCGAGATGACACCTAACCCGGCTGCGATTAAATTCGTAGCGGACCGTCTGCTTATTACAGGCGGCATGCAACTTGAATACCGCAGTAAAGCCGAAGCGAAAAATTCATCGCCATTGGCAGAAGAAATTTTCAATTTTCCATTCGTAACCTCTGTATTCATCAGCGGCACATTTGTTACTGTTGTAAAGGACAACTCTCTCGAATGGGATATGATTCTTATGCAACTTCGGGAGTATATCCGCGAATGGCTCATGGACAATGAAATTGCGGTGACAGCAGTTACTAGTGAAGTACTGAACAGAGGAGCAGAGCGCGCCAATGAATTAGGGGCGGACACACCTGCATCAAAAACTTCGATAGACTATAGCGATTTCACGCCATCAGAATTTGACGAAGAAATTAAAAATCTACTCGATGAATTTGTCCGTCCGGCAGTCGAATTGGATGGTGGGGCCATTGACTTCATGGCCTACAAAGACAAAAGAGTTTTTGTACAATTGAAAGGATCATGCAGTGGATGCCCCTCCTCGACACAAACCCTCAAGGGCGGAATTGAGAATATGCTCAAAGCCAAAATGCCTGGTGTGGTGGAGGAAGTGGTAGCGGAGTCGGTTTAGAAGTAAAGTCTGCGTTTAGCTTATTATTTTCTGGAGAACAGCATTAGTTCCGTAGGAACGGCATCACACCAGTCGGCAATCAGTTTCATCTCAGTTCCGTAGCAATGTAAATGATACCATCCAGCAGTATAAATCCTTCCCAGTTCCTTATGAACGGCATCACACCAGTCGGCAGTCGGTTTCATCCCAGTTCCGTAGCAATGTAATGATACCATCCAGCCTTGCCAATTCCTTCCCAGTTCCGTAGGAACGATATCTTACCTCCAGCCTCACCAATTCCTTCCCATTTCCGTAAGAACGGCATCTTACTCCCCCAATCCTCCCCTTCTCGTGCTCATCCACAACCCGGAATTTGGAAAGAGATAAACCCGCTGGCACGCCAAACCTCTTTTACTTCGTCCATTGTGACTTGATATGGCTCATATACCGGATTGTCTGATCCCAATACAAAGCCGCGACGAGGACCTGGCTTTTCAACAAGTCTTTTATAGACTATTCCTTCCGATTCTGTGACAAAAACATAACACTGTCCTTTTTTCAAATTGAGCCAATCGGTTTCAAATTGCGTAATCACGTAACTCCCACTTTCAAGGGGCAACATACTATCTCCGGCAATTTGAAAAATCCGATAGGTAAGTGACGAGCTAATCTCTTTTAATGGCAGATCGAAAACTGGAAGTGATTCAATGTATTCCACATCACCAAAACCATTGAGATATCCAGCAGCGGCTTTCATTGGAACCACCGAAACCTTTTCATTCCCTGTTTGGGAATCCACGGGAACTGTGAGTATTCGAAGTTGTATCGGATTCTTTTTCTTTTTTCTCTTTTCCCCGCGCCACTCCTTTCTGACAAGGTCATCGAGACTCAACTTAAAAAATTCCGAAAATCGCTGAAGCGTCACCAAGCTAGGCTCCGCTCGCTTTTCTTCATAGGCCCCAATTACAGCGCGATTTAAGCCTGTTTCATCGGCGAGTCCTGTTTGGGTAAGCCCTTTCGATTTCCTGAGCTTGGCGAGATTATCTGCAAAAATGGTCATAACAATAGGGTTTTAATTCTGGATTTCGCTTTTCAAAGGTGCTAAAATAATTAGCAATCTTCAAACTTCCGAAAAAATTCTTTCACTATGTGTCGGTGGAAAAGTTGTATCTTCACGCTTAAATTCGATAGGAGACCTTTGCAAAATAACTGCATTGCACTTTCCGACTAACAAAAAACTTTTTAAAACAATCAAGATGAAGACTCAACGCCTTTGGGTAATTTGCTTATTGTATTGCCTCGTCCATGATTCGTTTGCCCAAGAACCTATTCGATTTTGCACACACAATCACACTCACAATTCTTCTTGTGGTTTGGAAGCATTGCCGGAAGATCAAAACACATTTATTCCGCCGCCTGCGAGCTATGTTCCATTTGCTCCCAGAACGGCTACAATTACGGTAAATTATACTGGTTTTACTCCCAATGCTCAAACAGCATTTCAATACGCTGTAGATATTTGGGCAAGTGTTCTCAACTCCAACGTACCCATTGTTGTAAATGCCACATATACGAGCCTTGGAGGTAGTGTACTTGGTTTTGCGGGAGCCGAAGATTTTAGAAGAAATTTTGCGGGAGCAACCCAAACAAATACTTGGTTTCCGATTGCTTTGGCCAATAAGCTGAACGGAAACGATCTTGCCCCGGGGTTTATAGATATTAATGCCACTTTCAACTCCGATTTCACTTGGTACTTTGGCACAGACGGAAATTGTCCTTCGAATCAATACGATTTCGTGACCGTTGTCCTCCACGAACTATGTCACGGACTTGGATTTCTCGGTTTCGGCAATGTAAGCAATGGTCTGGGCACTGTTCAGCAGCTCAGCAGCCCTGCTATATATGATAGATTTACAGAAGACAATCCAGGGACAGATTTAGTATCCATGCCCAACAATAGTGCAACATTGGCAACTGCTCTAACCGGAGGCCAGGTGTATTGGTTCGGTGCGCAAGGTGTTTTAGAAAACGCAGGAAATCGTCCGAGGCTATATGCCCCAGGAGCATGGAACGGTGGATCGAGCTATTCTCATTTGAATGAAAATACCTATCCATCCGGTAACGTCAATTCACTCATGACCCCTTTCCTTGGCTCTGCAGAGGCGATACATGATCCCGGTCCAATCGTAGAAGGTATGTTTGTCGATATGGGATGGTCTTTTAATTCCTGCAGCATAAGCAATGTGGGAATTGGTACTCAAACTCCATGCAACCCATCTACAAATACGTATACGCAAGAAGTAATTGTGACATATACCGATCCACCTTCTTCGGGATTAATCAATATAAATGGAATCAATTTTCCCATAACCTCTTCTCCTCAATCGTGCATTTTGACACTTGCTTCAAGTGGACTTCAAATTACTTGCTCTGTTGAATTCACTGAATCCAACGCGTGCAATTATGAAATTATGAATGCGTGGCTTGCACCTTCTTCTTGTTGCGACAATATTCGCATTACCGCAGTAAATGAAATCACGAATCAAATCACTTTGAGAAACTATGGGACTTGTCTGCAAAACATAAACAACTTTCAAATTTGTAGCAGTGGCATTTGTACAAATGTTTCTTCGACTACTTTAATAAGCGGTAATCTCATTCTCGGTTCCAATCAGTCATGTATTGTACAATGGAATGCCTTTCCTGCATCGCCAAGTTCAGGGAATATTAGTATGCACGATCCTGGTGCCGCAGTAAACGATCCGACCAAAATCCTCGACTTCATGCAATGGGGTACACCTGGCCAAGGTGCCGAAAGTACCGCTGCGAATGCCGGTATATGGATAGCAGGAAATTTTCTTACAGACATTTCTCCATTCACATATATCGGTAACGGAACGCAATATGGAATCACTTTCTGGGATGGAATTACTCCTCCTTGCGCCATCACCTCTCTCACAGGAGGTACTCAAACTACATGCAATAGTGAAACAGATTTCTTTACTCAACAAGTTGTTGTTTCTTTTGTGAGTGGCCCTACAACAGGTAATTTAACAGTAAACGGGCAGACCTTTACCATTGGCTCAAGCCCGCAAACAGTCATACTCTCCAATTTGATTTCCGATGGGCTTCCAACGAATGTCAATGCCTTCTTTAGCTCAAACAATGGATGTACACTTACTACAAACAATCTCTTTGTTGCCCCTCCAACTTGCGCCTGTTTCACTGATGTAAACAACGATAATACAACGAACATCCAAGATTTCCTTCTCCTACTCTCCGACTTTGGATGTACATCCGGATGCACCGCAGATGTAAACGGCGATGGTGTTACCGGTGCTGCGGACTTGTTGTTAATCAATAGTTCCTTCGGAATAGATTGCCCTTGAAGCATTTACTTGACATATCAACCTTTATCCTATTCCTGATTTTATCTAGTTCTGCTATTTCTCAGGTAACCATTGAACGCCAATATATAGGTACTTCCAGCTTTCAAGGAGAATTAGGTGGGAATATATCTATCTCGTCGAGTATAGGACAACCTTTCTTTACCACTATTACGAGTGGTTCAAAAGGACTAACTCAAGGATTTGAGCAGCCTTCTTTTCGCGATTGTGAAGGTGACTTTGACAACAACGGTGTAGTAAACATTACGGACCTTTTGATTTTCATTTCGTCATTCAGCTCCTATAATCCAAGTATAGATATGAATGGAGATGGCTTTGTTGGCGTTACAGATCTTATCATATTCATCACCCTGCTTGGAACAAGTTGTTCATAGGACAATCTCTAGTGATTATGGCCGTAAAAAAGAATGTAATACTAGTTCATGGATTCCTAGAAAGCGAGTCGATGTGGAGTGAACTTCTGCAAAACACATCTTCGAGACTCGCTTTTCATACCATAGCACTTCCAGGGCACAAAGGTGGTAGCGAAGTTCTGCCAGATGAACTCAGCGGATATGCAGACTACATAAGCAAAAAATTGGATGAACACAAAATCAAAGATGCATTTTTAGTAGGCCATAGCATGGGTGGGTATTGTTGTCTCGACTTTGCAAAAAGATATTCTTATCGCGTGAAAGGGATTTGTCTCTTTCACTCAAGTGCTGCTGAAGATGGCCCTGAAAAAAAACAATCCAGGTTAAACGCTATGGACCTTATCCGTGAAAACAAATCTGCTTATATAAAAACACTTTTGACTTCCGTGTTTGCGATAAAAAATCGCGAAAAATTCAAGGAGCAAATAACGACTCTTTGCGAAAATGCCGGCACAATGAAAGAAGAAGCGATCATAGCAGCACAAAACGCCATGATGAATCGAGAAGGCAGCGTTGAATTTCTAAAAGAGCGCCAGTTTCCACTCTTTTATTATGTAGGTCAGCACGACGAACTACTTCCACAGGAAAAAATGCTTAAAGAAATTCAATCTATTCCTGGATCTCTTGTACACTTTTCCGAATCAGCCGGACACATGGGACAATATGAAGATACGCTTGATGCATTTGGTTTTTTGAAACGCATTGTGAGGGCATATTGAACCCAGAATCCGCATTGAGATTCGCTATAAAGTGCTAACCCCAATGAAAGCAAGAGCTCTCGCCCGACTTTTATACCGTTTATCCCGCATTACGTATGAGGGCAATTTTTGTAGAATGCGTGCGGGATTCTCAAATCTAAGCGATAGAATACTGCATTCATCGGCAAAATTAGGGTGCAATTTTTCTATCGCTTGATTTGGGTTTATGTATCTCAAATCTCGCCTCAGCCCGGACAACAGCTACTATAGCGGCATTTACCACTTCTTGCATGCAAGATGCTGCAGCGCGTTGCCAAAAAAAACTTCCAATGCGCAATGCACCATGGACTATTTATTGTGCAGAATTGTTATAATCCCGAATCACGCGATGGAGATATCGGAATTCATAGGTCGAACTTTTACTTTGCTCCATCGTGTAGATTCGAGAATCCCGCAGCGCATCAACCTCAAGACACTTCCAATGCGGGATTATTTGATGGTGTATATTCATACATCAAGAATAAAAATCGATAAAGCGCTTGATATCAAAGGGGGTTAGCGCTGCAATAGATTTCCAATGCGGATTCTAGGTTGAGGGGGATATAGAATTGATCTGAAAGTAGAGTGGTTCGGGGTTCTGTTCAGAGTTCAAAGTTTCAGAGACACCTGTTCAGAGTTCATGGACACCAGAGTATAAACTTAACTGCGTGATCCGATACAAATATTTCATAGCCCATACCGCGCATATTGTGAGCCTTTGCGCATTCATTTGGACACGTTCTAAAACGTCAACACGTTCCTGTACCTAGCGTCGAACCAAATAGCAAAAGAACATCGACTAACCAGACAGAGGTATCTTCCCCTGTACACAGGGGCTATTCTATCACAACTCTCTCACGTTTTGTCACACCCGATTTCGAAGTCCACGAAATCATGTAGACTCCACTTGCAATATCTGTTTGTATTTCCCCATTCTCTACGTTGGCTAAAAACGACTTTGCACCAGTAATAGAATGCATTTCCACTATCCCCGTATACAAAATACCACAATCTAAGAGAGTAACCTGCTCGCGTTTCCCGGGATTTGGAAAGAGGAGGCTTTCACACAATGTTTCCTCTACTGCATTGAATTCTACAAACTCAAAAGCATCAACTGAAATCCAGGTATCCCAACTTCCGCCGGCAAAACCGTTCGAATATCCGGCCCTAATCGTAATGCGCACCTCTGTAAGTTCATTTGAACTTTGGGCGATATCCAAGCTGCTTACTTCCCATTCAGGCATGGAGGACGTAACCACAAATTCTGAAGTACTCAGTATGGCATCTTCAAATATGCAGTCGACAGTAATTGAGGCCTTATCATCGGGATCTTCATCGGGGATCAATGATTTATAGACAAATTGCAATTGATCGGGATAACTTGATGCAGGAATAGTGATACTTGCCATTTGCGGAATTCCGCCTTCAAACCCAGGCAGCACATGCACTCTCATGGCCAAATCACCCTCATAAGCAGAAGAATCCGGTGTCACTGAGTAAGTCAACTGATCATTAGAAGTTTCCCAATATTGTGGTTCGAGAGTCCATGTGTTATAAAAATCCCAAGTTTCGAAATTACCATTGGGTATCCATAACTGAGCGTTAGACTGGGCAATTAGAAAAACACCAATTGAAAGAAGGATAAATAGTTTTTTCATTTCGATAGAATTTACATATACATATATGACACGTTGCCGTTAGAAAAGTTGTATAAAGAGCAGAATGTAGTTTACTCGAAGCACAGCGGTCGGGAATTGAAAAAAGGAGGCCCCCCTTCACATAGCGCTATCAGTCACAAAAAATCAAGTGTATGCTCATAGAATTGCATTAAAAGTCGAAGAGGCTAGGGACAAGACCCGAGGAGCTTTATACTCTAGTTTATACCCATGTTATAACAATTCTGCTTATTAAATAGTCCATCCTGCATTGCGCATTGGAAGTTTGTTTTGGGTAATGCGCTGCAGCATCTTGCATGCACGAAATGGTAAATGCTGTAAAAGTAGCTGTTATAGGTCAATGCAGTGACGTGAAACTAGACTATAAGGGACCTCTACAAACCTATTTTATCCCTCATTGCGCATTGAAAGCATCTTTAGGTTAATGCGCTGCAGGATCTTGCATGCACGAAATGGTACATGCCGTTGTGATTTATGTTTAGTTTTTTTATTGAAACGAAATTGGACTATTACATAAATCCAAACGGAATTAAATATCAAAATATACATCAAGAGGAGAAATCAAAACATCCTCATCTGCCCCTTATCCGTTCCTACAAAATTCTCAAAATTCATAGGCCCTGGTTTGGGAGCCGCTATGTATTTCTTCCTTGCCACTTCAAAGAGTTGAGCTATATGATCTGCATATTCGCCTTCTCCTCTCATGCGCGTACCCCAGCGCGATTCGTTCAATGTGCCGCCATGTGTAGCTTTGACCTGATTCAGAATTTTCTCCGCCCGCTCCGGAAAACTTTTACGAACCCAGTCTTCAAAGATCCCCGCGATCTGACCATTTAGACGAACTAAAATATAAGACACCGAATAAACGCCAAGTTCCCCAACCGCTTTTACCAAATCAAATATTTCATCGCTGTTGATGCCGTATATGATCGGCGCCATGTTCACATTTACGGGTATGCCTTCCTTCACCAAGATCTCCACCGCCTTCAATCGCCGATTTACTGAAGATGTGCGAGGCTCCATCAGCCTTCTCGTTTCTTCGCGAAGACTAGTAATCGAAATAGTTACCCTCACCAAATTTTTTTCATTCAACTCTTTGAGTATATCGAGGTCGCGCAGTATCAAACTGTTTTTGGTAATTAACCCCACCGGATGACGATACTTCAAAAACAGCTCAAGCATTTTTCGGGTGAGCTCAAATTTTCGCTCTGCGGGTTGATAGCAATCGGTGTTGCCCGAGAACATCACGTGATCAGGTTCGTACGACTTTTTTTGAAAGGCTTCTTCCAACAATTGAGGCGCATTTTTCTTGATGAGAATTTTTGTTTCAAAATCAATACCCGCGCTGTAACCCCAATATTCATGGGTGTTGCGTGCATAGCAATAAACACATCCGTGTTCGCAACCGTTGTACGGATTTATCCCATATCGAAATCCGAGATCGGGAGAATTGTTTTCAGACAAAATAGCTTTTGGAAAAATATCGATGTATTGGGTACGCGGATTTTCCTCCGGTTCATCCCACGGCATTACTTGCTTTTCCTCTTCCACATATTCATTACGGAAAAAGCGATTGTGTGGATTGACCTGCGAGCCTCGACCTTTATTCAATTGATCGGTTGAGCTATGTGGTTTAATGTTTGACATCGGATCCGGGAAGTTGTTTCATAATGTAGGAGTTAAATACTTGTGTCGGAATAGGACTCATCTCTTTCATTTCGGCTTCTTTCGTATCGCGCATTCGCGTCGCCACAGCTACTTCGCTATACCGCGGATCGTCCATATAACGGAGTTTTGACATATACTCCGCTTCGATGCTGATCGCTCCAAATTCTTCGCAAACTTTTCCGCGCACCATGTAGATACCTCGACCATAAAACGGATACTTTTCGGCTACAGGAGGGAAGTGTACGGAGTCCAGAAAAAATCCATCTCGATCGATAAAATTCCCGAAGTACATGCGCTCTCCTTTCGATGTTCGCGTGGGGCGCGAGGTAACCAAATAACCGAGCACCGTCACCGTGTTGCCAATGTTGGAGGGTAAGTCGTGCGACATAAATTCTTCTTGCATATCTTGAGCCAAGAGATCAAAGGGATTGCATAGCGCAAAACCAATCAGCTCCATTTCATCGTAGGCATCTTCTATCCACGAGTGTTCGAGGGGAGGCAGGGTGAAGTGTTTGACCGGTGTTTCGAATAAAAGTTTTTCAGGTTTATTCATCTTCACTTTGCCCAATCGGAAGTGCACATCCCACAACAAATCTTTTTTACTGCGACCGGCAAAACGAAAAGCTCCTGTGCGAACAAGAATGGTAATCTGCTCGAGAGAGATATGTACCCGATTCAGAAAGTCGTCGATGGAAAGAAAGATGCCGCCTTCGTTCCTTTCGCGCAGTAGTATCTCGATGGTATGATGTTCCAGGTCCTTTACAATCCCAAATCCTAGGATGATGTGTGTTCCGTAAATGATGGCTTCTGCACTCCCTTGATTCACGCATGGTGGTTCGATCGTGGCACCGTGCATGCGCGCTTCCTGCACATATAATTCGGTACTGTAAAATCCTCCAAAATTATTGATCGTTGCCGTCATGTATTCGAGGGGATAATATGCCTTCAGAAATAAACTCTGATAACTTTCCACAGCATAACTGGCACTATGACCCTTTGCAAAGGCATATCCGGCAAAGCTTTCAATCTGTCGCCATACCTCTGCAACCATCGTGGCGGGATGACCATTGCGCTGTGCCTTTTCAAAGAAAGAATCGCGTGCCTTGTCGAACTCCTCTCGGCCACGAAACTTTCCGCTCATGCCTCTGCGCAGCGAATCTGCTTCTCCCAGATCAAGTCCTCCGAAGATGTGTGCTACTTTGATTACGTCCTCCTGATAAACCATCACGCCATAGGTTTCGGGCATGATCGCCAACATTACCGGATGAGCATTCGCGCGTTTTTCGGGATAGCGATGTCGTAGAATAAATTCGCGCATCATGCCGCTCTGCGATACACCCGGACGTATCACCGAACTAGCCGCTACGAGTCCCAGGTAATCATCTACCTGCAACTTGGTGAGCAACATGCGCATGGCGGGAGATTCCACATAAAAACATCCAATCGCTTTTGCAAATCGAAGCAGGTCTTTGATCCGTTCATCTTTTTTGAATCGCTTCATATCGTGTATGTCTATGAAGGGAGCGGTGGGTTGATTGTAACGTATAATCTCCAGCGTGTCCTTTATTTTTCCAAGTCCACGTTGCGAGAGGATGTCGAACTTGTACAACCCCGCATCTTCCGCCACTACCATGTCGAAGTGGGTAGTAGGAAAACCTTTGGGAGGCATAAAGGTGGCTGTATAGTTGTGGATTGGTTTGTCGGTGATCAGAATTCCACACGCGTGTATGCTCAGCATGTTTGGAAACTCCTGGATGTAGGCGCTGTATTGTAGTACCAGTTTTTGCATCGAATCCAGATCGCTCATGCGAAACCGTCCATCGCTAAGCATGTCGATATCATGTTTTGGCAAACCGAAAACTTTTCCGAGTTCGCGCACTACGGCTTTATATTGAAACGTGTTGTAGGCCCCGAGTAAACACACATTCGGAAAACGACTAAAAATGTACTGCGTGATATCCGCTCGATCGGTCCACGAAAAATCGATGTCGAAGTCCGGCGGATTCTTTCGGTATAGATTAATGAAACGTTCGAAGTAAAGATCCAGTTCTATCGGATCCACATCTGTGATGCGAAGGATGTAAGCCACGATGCTATTGGCGCCACTTCCTCTCCCTACATAAAAATATCCCTTGCTGCGCGCATAAGCCGTAATGTCCCAGTTGATGAGGAAGTACGACAAAAAACCCTTTTCCCGGATAAGGCTGAGTTCTTTTTCTAGCCGATCGTAGATCACTTGTTCCGGATTCGGATAGCGATACGAAATTCCTTCGTGACAGAGCTGTGTGATCAACTCAAAATCCTCGTCGTCATTGCCGGTGTAGGTCGATAGATTTTTATGTGGAAACTCAGGTCCGAAGTCGAATAAAAAATCGCTCGACGACAGAATTTTTTCCGCGTTTTCAATCAATTCCGGAAAAGCTTCGTACAAGTCCATCATTTCTTTGCGCGAGCGAATCAGATCTTCCGGGTTAGCCTCTTCACTTTTGGGTAGTTTGCTCAGCAGCGTATTGTTGTCGATGGACCGCAGCAGGCGATGCGCATTAAAATCCTTCTTATTCCGGAAACTGAGCGAAGGCAATGCCACCATTTGATCAAGATGATTTTTCCACTTCGAAAATTTGAGGCGCGTTATGTCGGAGGGTTTTACACCGATGTATTCATTGTCCTTCAGATGAAAAGATGATATATCAAGTATATTATTTTCATGCAAGTACGAAAAAGGGTAAATGACAAAAGCATTTTCGAATCTCGGAGCTCGGTTTTCGAACATTTTATCTTCGTGCAGGTGTTCCGACAGATGATCGTTCAGCTCTCTGAAACCCTCGTTGTTTTTGGCAATACCCACATACATTTGTTTCGCCCCATTTCGGAAGTCAATGCCCAATACCGGACGAATCCCGTACTTCGACGCCATCCGCACAAAGTCGAGCGATGCGGATGTATTATTGATATCTGTAAGTGCAAAACAGTCCACGCCCCCTTCGGCTACCAGTCGCATCACTTCCGCCGGAGCTATGGTTCCGTAGCGAAGGGAGTAGTATGTGTGGGTATTGAGAAACACAGGGGGGAGTATTATAAATTGTGTATGATGAGTGATGTATTATGAATCATGTACAAAACATTCTGAAGGATAAGTTATGCGAGTATGGAGAAAGGAATATGCAAATCGCTTTTCCGAGGACCAAGGTACGGTATAAATACTAAATATATTAGCAATTTGTTTTCCTTCATTTCTTTTTGGGCGTGTCCCCGGGTTCTGAACAAGTGCCCGTCTCACTTTTCCTCCAGTATTCACTCTCCGCACACACCCTGCATAGCCCCGGGTCGCGCTATCCGCTGCAAGTCCTCGCTCGTCGTGCCTCCTCGCTGTGGGCTTTCCGCTGCTATCGCTCACGCGGCGAAGAATTGCAGATCAAGGTTCGGTAGTTGAACCCAGAATCCGCATTGGAATCCAATGCGGATTCTGGGTTTAACTTGGTCGAAACGTGAAAGAGGTTTTTAAAGGTTCGCTCAAGCATTACTCGCCCATTCAAGCACCAAAACCAATAAAATTGATACTGGCAATTGAAGAAAAGTATGGTCTAAGTTCTCGGGACTTAGGTAAAATATAGACTCACAACTTTTAAAACCATGGCTACATAGAAGGCTTAAACGCCTGCAGCGCTTCGGAGCAGCGATTTAAGCCTGTGTTGAAGCAAGCTTCGAGTGGGTTGTATGCAAGATTTCGATCTATCCACTTTCAATCTTTGCGATTGAATTTTACAGTACCCCTTTGCAGAATACAAGGTGGTTTTTTTGTTTGATGGCCGTCAAGACTCATTACTCTTTCTGATCTCCAGGGGTTGGTTAAGCCGTGCCTTTTCCATCCCTTTAGATAAGAAAGCCGATGACGCTCTATTGGCTCAGGCACAGCTATGCAACTCATATACTCTAAGCCGGAACATATCTTCGCTAGATTCAGGAGTTACTTGGTCATAAAAACAGCGAGACAACCGAAATATACCCTCATGTGAGGACACATTTACTTCAAAAAATCACCTTGCCATTTGATAACCTGTGATTTCCTACTTTTAATAATAATACGAACCTCAGGTTCGTATATACTTCCGATTTTGGGTATATTGGCGAACAAAAGGTTCTTATATAAGCGAGTTATGCGTCAGCTTAAAAGACGACACGACAACATAAAAACGAACTGACAAAAAATAAAATATGATACCAGATTACCAGTCATTAATGCTCCCAATTCTTCGACTTGTTTCGGACAGACAAGAACACAAATACCGAGACCTAATTGAAAAATTGGCGACCGAATTTCAGATAACTGGCGAAGAACGCAAAGAACTTTTGGCAAGTGGCAATCAAGCAATTTTTGACAACAGAGTTGGTTGGGCAAAAACATATTTAAAAAAGGCTGGACTTCTCGACTCTCCAAAACGGGCGACATTTGTAATTACCCAAATTGGACTTGACACTTTAAAGAAAAATCCTGACCGAGTTGATGCAAAATATTTGAGACAGTTTCCTGCATTTTTAGAGTTTCAAAATGCTTCACGTAATGACAACGAAACAGAAGAAGAAACAACTGTTATTGCCGTTAGTGAACAGACACCTGAAGAAAATCTTGACAAAGCATATCAACGAATTAGAAAATCATTAGCATCTGAACTACTTCAAAATGTAG
>Ga0209490_10000237_pt1 | contig 59535 bp, 48 predicted proteins | sample MAT06_FD_187209 | JGI IMG/M metagenome (GOLD analysis project Ga0209490, IMG submission 187209) | Freshwater microbial communities from Lake Fryxell liftoff mats and glacier meltwater in Antarctica - MAT-06 (SPAdes) (version 2) | ecosystem: Environmental > Aquatic > Freshwater > Ice > Liftoff...
CGACTGCCAATATAAGAGTTTGTTTTTTTATATTTCGCTATGGGCGTTGACAGGTCGGGCAGTAATACACACCACGTCCGCCTAAATCAACACGCTCGATAATGGAATTGCAAACATGGCATGCTTGCCCGTCGCGATCAAACACCCAATGCCGATAGCGGCCAAATTTCCAGCCTTGAGCGCTGAGTTTGGCGGCGAGCGCGATATTGTTTGTAATGCCTGCAGTCTTATAAGATTGGCGGGTTAACATGAGGCATGCTACAGCCAACGCATTGCGTTTGGCTTGGCTCAAATTGCCAATTCGCGAATTGATAGGAAGCCTCGCCACAAATAAAATCTCACTGCGCAAATAATTGCCAAGGCCAGCCAGAAATGATTGATCAAGCAGTAGGGCGGCGAGTAATTTTTGACGAAACCTACGCTGATTAATTTGCTGAATAACGTCTGTCAATGTAGTCGCGACCTCTAGAAGCTCCAGACCCAGTTTGGCGATGTAAGGGTGGCTATCGATACTAGCCGTTTGCCAAACAGAAATGTCTGAGGCGCTATACAGCACGGCGGCATGGTCGTCAGTATGAATCACTAGGCGAATTTGTTTACTGGCATGGACCCGCTGCGGCTGATTGCGCGAATAAACGTGCCATTCGCCATAGAGTTGATTATGGCTATAGATAGTTTCACCATGGGCGAATGTGGTTAGCAGCGCCTTGCCACGCGGCGCAATGGCAGTGATGGAATGTCCGGCTAAACGCGTCGCCGCGCCGGCTAGGTGAGGAAACGCAAATTCAATGAGTCTTGCTGGTTTACCAACCAGCGCTAAGGAAAGCGCATCGGCGGCACGTTTGATTTCAGGACCTTCAGGCATATATAAAAACTATGCTCGCGCCTCAAACCAAGCGGCAAACTCGGCGGGGGGTAAGGCAGCGCTGTTTACATAGCCTTGCACTAAATCGCACTGCATTTTTTTTAATTCCCTGACGGTGCCGTTGTCTTCGACGCCTTCGGCAACGACCTTGAGATTAAAACTGTGCGCTAAGGCAACAATGGAGCGCACTATTTTTTGACTAGCCTCAGATTGACATAAATTTTGAATAAACATTTTGTCAATCTTTAACTCATCTAGCGGAAAATTTTTAACGTACGATAGTGACGAATAGCCGGTGCCAAAATCATCAAGTGCAATTTTTACGCCGAGCGATTTAATACGATTGAGCACGGCAATCGATTTTTCCGCGTCGCCAATAGTGGCACTTTCGGTAATTTCAAATGTGATGCGGTTAGGCGGGACGCCCCATGTGCCAATTGCTTGCTTAATGGCATCAGGCAAATCGGTGTCGGTCAAATTAACGGTAGAAAGATTGACGCTTACATCAATGGCAATGCCGCGTTTGAGCCAATCTGCCTGCTGGCGCAAGGCGCTGTTGAGCACCCAAATAGTTAACGCGCCAATCGCGCCGCTCGACTCCGCAATGCGAATCACTGTTGATGGCGCAACCACGCCATACTCTGGCGCGTTCCAGCGCAATAGCGCCTCAGCGGCGATGCATTTGCCCGTTTTCAATTCGACTTGCGGCTGAAAATAAAGCGTTAACTGGTTACTGCGAATGGCTTCGCGCAGCGGCGCTTCGAGCCCCAAGTAAATATCAGAGTCGCGCCGATCCTCGCGCTGAAAAACATGTTGAGCAACATCACGAAGTGCGGCTACACCAACCGCAATATCGGCGTGAACGATGAGCTCCTCCGGGAGTTCAGCATGATCCGGAAACGTCGCAATGCCGATTACGGGACGCACCGTCATTATCTCGCCTTCGATGGAAAAACCTTCCTCAAGAGTGGCTTTAATTTTTCCTGCTGCCAACCATGCCTGCGCGGTATTTTTTAGGTTGGGTAACAAAATAATAATTTTGTCGTCAGTTACCGCCGCAAGGCGATCAACTGATCTTAATGCGCCCGGCAGCCGCCGTATCGCGTGGCGCATCACTTCAGAAGTTGGCGTGCCGACGATCGCTTCGAGCTTATCAGGGCGCACCAGTTGCACGATGAGTAGGCCTACAAAACGTTGTGAAATTCGGGCGAACTCAATGGCATTGCCGATAGCGGTAATCAAACTGCGTCGCGATAAATACTGCGACTCAGCCCCGCCACCTTCGTCAGCGATCTCAGCGCGAAATGATGTCGTGTTTGAAAATTTGGCGTCAGTTGACATGTCCGCTAATTAAGATAGTACTCATTCGGGTCAATACCGTATGAGTTACTCGGAAGGCCGCGTCGTATATAGATGGGGCTATCAGATACGTCGTAGATCAAATCTTTAATCGTTGGGTGCTTGCGAGGGGCTTTATCTTCTTCGGTTACCACCAATACTTTTGGGCGTAATCGTTTTTGTTTATTGTGTGTGACGACTACTGCTACTTCACCTGTCGATAACTCAACCAAACTGCCGACCGGAAACACACCAATTGACTGAATAAAATGTTCGACCATATCGGCTTGGAATTGTGTGCCGCTCCAGTTGGATAACATCTGCAGCGCATCATGCGGTGAGACTGGCGGGGCGTAGGGACGTTTATGCGTGATGGCGGCAAAGGTATCTGCGATGGCGGACATCTTGCCGAAAATGCTTATCTTGTTGCCGGGCAATTGATATGGGTAGCCTGAGCCATCCATGCGTTCATGGTGTTGTGCCACGCCCTCAACAACATCCGGGTTAACGTTAGCGGTGTTATTCAAAATGTCTACGCTATAGGTCACATGCCGTTTAATTTCGGCGAATTCTTCAGGCGTTAAGCGCGTATTTTTTTCTAGTAACTCACGTGGTACGCGAATTTTGCCGATGTCGAGTAAGAGGCCTATCACGCCGAGATTAGCCAATTGGTCGCGCGGGAATCCCAAATGTCGTCCAAACGCCACCAAGTTAATGGCCACACTTAAGCCGTGTCCATAGGTGTTGGTATCTTGTTCGCGAAGCCTTGCCACCCACATCATCGCATCAGGGTTGCGCACCATGCTATTAACCATGTCTTCGATAACGCCCTCAATCATCTCGACGCGCATACCATTTCCAGCGCGAATATCTTGCACAACGTCGTGTAACAGCGCCTGCGTTTTGGTAAACGCGCTGGTTGCTGCAGTGATCTCAGACTCTACCGGCTGTTTATCTTCATAGATGGTCAGTTGCACCGTCTCCGGAATAAATGATGGACGCTCAACGGCGACTTTAGCGCTCGCATCAGCCTCGTATTGCTCAAAATTAAAATCTTCTTTTGGAGAAGATGCAAAAAGATTTTTAACATCCTGCTTGAGTTGACTAAACATGCCACCCAAGCCGGAGGATTTTTTACGAATTGTTTGGCGCGGCGGCATCAAGCCATGGTTGTTTTGAGGAGTATCAGCATCAGAGTCTTCGACGCGCCGTTGGCTGATGGGTAACGCAAATTCGGCGGGTTTTCGCGCACTCTCACCTCCGGTCTGCGGCATTTTACTATTCGGTTTACTGTTGCCGATGTTGCCAGTTTCACGGCGCGCTTTAGTCAGTGCGTCGTTATTTGCAGGGCGCGGCGCTTCACTTTTGTGAATGACGACGATAGGATCGGTGCCTAAGTCACGTTTTACAAACGGTGCTTTTTTAAGCGTGCGCTTATTGTCAAAGTCAGGGCCAACGGAGCGCATTGGGTCGATCATCACCCATTGGCAATGCGCACGTACCTGCCCCACCTGCTCAGCGTCCTCAAGCATAAAGCCTTGTAACAAGAAGGGCGTATCCATCCAAGGGCGGTCTAAGTCGGCGACAAACATGCCGATTTTCAACTCTTTGGCGGTGGTTTTTTGCAGCATAGAATTTTTTTCGCGAGACTAGGGTACGTTGCGTGGTGACGTATGTATTGAAGATGACTTAAAAGCTTCTTATTTTACGCCGCAGCGCTTCAAAAATTGTTGCTTCCAGCTATTCTCGCACTAAATAGTTTCGCATAGTTCTGCGGGCGGTGTATTTCAATTTTATATGACAGACTATCGGCTAACATTTAGCGCTGGTATTTTTTTGGGGTGCACAATTGGAATTTCAAGTCTTAGCAACGCGTCAAAATAGGCATGGTCAGGCTCGCCGTGGTCGTTTAACACTCGCCCACGGTGTGATTGAGACGCCCGTATTTATGCCTGTCGGCACATATGGCACTGTTAAAGCGATGAGCCCGCTCGAGCTAAACGAAATTGGTGCACAAATTGTACTTGGCAACACCTTTCACCTATGGCTGCGCCCGGGGCTAGACGTGATTGCGAAGCATGATGGTCTGCACCGATTTATGGCATGGCAAAAACCGATTTTGACCGACTCTGGCGGCTTTCAAGTTTGGTCACTTGGCGACTTACGCAAAATCACCGAGGAAGGTGTGGCGTTTCAATCGCCAGTGAATGGCGATAAGTGTTTTCTCTCGCCCGAAGTTTCGATGCAAATTCAGCGGACATTGAATTCCGACATCGGCATGATATTTGATGAATGCACCGCCTACCCCGCCACACACGAGGCAGCAGCGAGTTCAATGCGATTATCGTTGCGCTGGGCTCAGCGCTGTCGACGTGAATTTGATCGGTTAGCTAACCCAAATGCGCTATTTGGCATCGTGCAAGGCGGCATGTTTGAGGATTTACGCGATGAATCGCGTGAAGCACTGGCCGCGATGAATTTTCACGGTTACGCCATTGGCGGGCTATCGGTTGGTGAGCCGAAAGAGGACATGCTCCGCATACTCGAACACGTTGCGCCAAAATTACCCGCCGCCAAGCCGCGTTACGTCATGGGCATCGGCACACCGGAAGATTTAGTCGATGCCGTATCACGCGGCATGGATATGTTTGATTGCGTGATGCCGACACGAAATGCCCGTAACGGTTGGTTATTTACGCGTTTCGGTGACATTAAAATCCGCAACGCCAAGCACCGCGACGATACTCGGCCACTGGACGACAGCTGCGCCTGCTACACCTGCAAGACGGCCACGCGTGCCTACTTGCACCATTTACAACGCACCAATGAAATTTTAGGGGCTAGGTTTAACACTATCCACAATCTTTTTTATTATATGCAACTGATGCGCGATATGCGTGCAGCGCTTGATACAGACACATTTGATGCATTTTTGACCAAGTTTCATCAGGATCGTGTACGCGGCACAGATTAATGAATGTCATGTTCATTTAGTAATAATGAGCGCACCATCTTTCCAAAGTAGGCGAATCGTGTCGCCTGAAGAAAATTGCCCTTTCAGCACCGCTTGTGAAATGGGTAGTTCAAGATGCTGCTCAATTGTTTTTTGAATGGTGCGCGCGCCCGTGATGTCATCAATGCCGCTATTGGTGAGCTGGGTTAGGGTGTCGTCGCTAATGTTTAAGTCAATGCCCATCGAGGCTAGGCATGCCTCTAAGGTCACCAACTCTTGTCTGGCAACGCTCACCGTTAAGCTAGCACTGGGATTTTTATCAAAATTGGCGAGGCTGATGCTGGGGAAAATGCCGACGGCATTATCGACGCGTTTGGTATCGGCAGTTGGTGGTTGGGTAGCAAGATTTGGCATGTTAGTTGGCACCTTATGGTTGGTCATGATGTTGTTTGGTTTGTTGAGAAATTATTGTTGACTAAGTGCCGCTACTTTCGTGCATTGCGGTGTTAAAAGTCCTTAAGAAGTCCTTAAATGTTTATTAAGGATGACGGCTAAGGTTAAAATTAACGACTAACTTTTACTGGGGGCCTCGTGCCAGATTGCTATCGATTTGGGCAAATAGAGGTGCGGCCACTTCAACGTCGTGTACTGGTTGACGGGTGCGAAGTAGGCTTGGGTGCACGGGCTTTTGATGTGCTGATGATGCTTATTAAGCATCGCGCTCGTTTGGTCAGCAAACAAGAATTGCTAGACACCGTTTGGCCCGATCTTATTGTCGAAGAAAACAACTTGCAGGTGCAGGTATCAAGCTTACGCAAAATATTGGGAAACCACGCGCTGGCTACTGTGCAAGGGCATGGTTACCGTTTCACATTAACACCGGACAGTATTGACCCATCAGATTCTGCGCCGCGCGCAAATATGCCTAAACATAATCTGCCTGCATCGCTGACTAGCTTTGTTGGTCGTGAGCGTGAGATGCGCGAATTAAAAAGTTTATTGTCCAGCACCCGTCTGTTGACCTTAACCAGTATGGGCGGCACAGGCAAGACGCGGTTGTCACTTGAGTTCGGTGGATCAGTTGCCACCGATTACGACGATGGGGTGTGGTTGGTGGAGTTAGCAGCATTGACTGATGCACGTTTAGTGCCGGCTGCCGTTGCCGCCGTGTTTGGCGTGATGGAGGTTGCTGGCCGTAGCGTGATGGATGCGCTTGAGCAATTTGTCAAAGATCGAGAGCTGTTGCTCATTCTCGATAACTGCGAGCATTTGGTCGAGGCCGCCGCCATGGTTGCTAAAAAATTACTGCAAGCTGGCGGTCGCGTGAAGGTGCTGGCCTCAAGTCGTGAGCGTTTGCGAGTGTTAGGTGAAGCCATTTATGCGTTGCCCTCCCTTGAGGTGCCACGCTTACAGGTGAGAAAAAGTGCAGAGGCTAGCGAGGCGGATTTAACTGAAGAGGCGTTAGTCAAATTTAGTCAGTGCGAGGCGGTGCGACTGTGGCGTGATAGATCACGCGCGGTGGCGCCGCAGTTCGAGGTGCGTCGAGAAAATGCAGCAGCCATTGCCGACATTTGTCTGCGATTAGATGGCATACCGTTAGCCATCGAGCTGGCCGCGGCGCGCATGTACACCATGTCGGTTGACGACATTGCCGTAGCCCTCCATGACCGTTTCTCGCTATTGACTGACGGCGACATCACAGCCCTACCGCGTCAGCAAACGCTACGTGCGTCTATTGCATGGAGTGTGGAATTGTTAGGTCATGAAGAACGCACGTTATTGCAACAGTTGTCGGTATTTGCGGGTGGCTTTACGCTAGCTGCGGTGGAGGCCTTGGCCATAGATGAATCAACGTTGGTCAACACACACTTGACGCAACTGGTCGAAAAATCCCTCGTCATTAACGACATGAACAATAAGCGCTATCGATTGCTCGAAACCGTGCGCCAATACGCGTATGAGCAATTGCAGCTGCAAGATGATGTGCCTCATACCAAGAGGCAACATCTGCATTTTTATCTAGCCTTAGCGGAGTCTGCACGGCCGCAACTTGCGGGGGCTAATCAAGCTGATTGGTTTGCGCTGCTAGATCGAGAGCGCGAAAATTTACTTGCCGCGCACACCCATGCTTCTGGCTTGGCAGATGGCGCGGTACTGGGATTAAATCTTGCGTGGTCGTTAAAGCCATATTGGATCACGCGCGGCTATTTGGGCTTGGGACTGCAATTAACGTTGGAGGCGTTGTCACATGCCGGAGCAAGCGGACGTAATCTGGCGCGCTGTCGTGGCCGCTGCGATGCGGGCTGGCTATGTGTATTGATGGGTAAAAACGACATGGCGCGACTCAATTTAGAGGAGAGCCGCGCCATTGCTTTAGAGCTTGCCGACATGAAACGGGTTGCCATCGCGCTGCAGCCTCTGGGCTTGGCGGCAATGGGACAGGGCGATATGCCAGCCGCGCGCGCGTATTTAAAAGAGGCGTTGCAGCTAGCCACAACCATTGGCAACCCGCGCGAGGTCGCGGCAGCCAATAGCGTCTACGCGCAATTTTTACGTGTGATGGGTGAGCTTGACGAGGCGGCGCCGCTCTATGCGGCGAGCTTAATTATTGCGCGTGAGTTGCAAGATCATGAGTACGTCGCAATTAGCCTTCTGAATGTAGCGATGGTTTGCATCGAGCGCCAACAAGGTGACCGCGTGCCAGCGATGCTGCTTGAAGCCTTAACCATCGGCGAGGCCATCGGCTCCAAGCGCATTGGCCAAAGTACTATTGATGTCGCCATCGGTTTAGCCGCACTCAATCAAGATTGGCAATATGCGGCGCGCTACATTGGTGTGGCAGCAACTCTCGTTAGCGTCACTGGTCTGACACGTGATCCTGCTGACGAAGCCTTTGTAGCGCCACGCGTCGCACAAATACAATCAAGCCTTGCAACTAAAGATTACCAATTAGCCGTCGCCGCAGGTCGCGCGCAAAATTATGATGACGCGATAAATACGCTACAAGCGTGGCTGACCCAGCTTAGTCGTTAACTAATACCGGATCAAGCGGGGCAATGGCAGGCTTGCCTTGTAGCGTGACGGTGTATTTGTATTTGCCGGGCTTAGTGTGTTTATTCAAACATGAAAAACTTTTGCCATCCTTGGCGGGACGACAATCGACAAATTCATCCGCGGCGTTGTCGATGACCACACCATCTTTACCAAACGTATAGGCGGAACCGGCGGGAGCATGCCAAGTAACGCGTACATCTTTGACCTTTTTTGCAAAAAATATTGGTTCTTGGTTGACCACAATTTGTTTGCCATCGACAACAACCAAGCGCGGATTTAGCGCGTCAATTGATAGTCTTGATTTGGTCTGTGCGGCGACGGACGCCGAAATTAGTATGCTGATGCCAGCAATGGCTAATAGTGCTTTCTTCATATCGTTCCCCTTTGATTAAATGAAATTAAAAACACGAATATTGACGGGCGTTTTCAATCTTTTTGCTTCAAAACAGCCGTCAATAGTAGGTTCTAACTTTTTGTTGCATCCGTCCAGCAATTGGGCGTCTCGTACAGTCGTACGCGCGCAAGCGTTAGCTCATGGCCGAAGCGGTCGCGGTAGGCGTGTTCCAAAATTGTAAACGCTGCTTTCACTAAATTTTCGGCCGTGGGCACTTCATCAAGCACAACGGTTTTGTGATCCGGAATCATGGCTAAAAAATCGCGCATTACCGTATCACCGCGCCAAACTAAAAATGCGTGATCCCAGAGATTTACCAGCTTTTCGTTGGCAATTGATTTGATGTCGCCAAAATCCATCACCATGCCATCGTCACTAGCGCCTTCGTCTTTAATTATGTCAGCGGTGAGCGTTATCTCGATGGCGTAGCGATGCCCGTGAATGTTGCGACATTGGCTCTTGTGATTTGGCAGGCGATGCCCGGCGTCAAATTCGAGACGGCGGGTGACGGTGATTTTTTCGTTGGTGACGCCGTTGGTGGCGCTTGGGTTTGTTGTATCCATAACGCGAAATTATAAACGAGCGCTATGTGACGCACGGTGTCAGTCTTGTTTGTGTTTCAACGGCGTTTCGCTCAGTTTGGTCTTATCAATCACGAGACGCTAAAATGTGACCTGATTTTCATAGGCATCGTTAACTCCACCTAAACGAAAAAACCCAAAAAAATAAATGTCACTCATTGTTCAAAAGTACGGCGGCACATCAATGGGCTCCCCCGAGCGCATTCGTGAGGTCGCAAAACGCATCGCGCACTATCACGCCCAAGGTCATCAATTAGTGGTGGTGCCCTCGGCAATGTCGGGTGAAACCAATCGGCTGATTAGTTTAGCTAAACAGCTAAGTGATGTGCCGTCCCCTCGCGAGCTCGATGTGATCGCTTCCACTGGCGAGCAGGTGTCGGTAGGCTTACTTTCGCTGGCGATCCAGCAGCTAGGCCTAAAAGCTAAAAGCTATACTGGTTGGCAGGTCAAAATTACCACTGATAGTGCCTTTACCAAGGCGCGCATTTTGTCGATCGAAGATGAAAATATTCGCCGCGACTTAACCGACGGATACGTGGTGGTGGTTGCTGGTTTTCAGGGGATTGATGGCGACGGTAATATCACCACGCTGGGTCGTGGTGGATCAGACACCACCGGGGTGGCAATTGCGGCGGCGTTAAAAGCCGACGAGTGCCAAATTTTTACCGATGTTGATGGTGTTTACACGACTGACCCGCGGGTGGTGCCAGAGGCGCGCAAGCTCGATAAGATTACCTTTGAAGAAATGTTTGAGTTAGCGAGCTTAGGCTCAAAAGTGCTGCAAATTCGATCCGTCGAATTTGCCGGTAAATACAAAGTAAAGCTGCGCGTATTGTCGTCATTCACCCCGCACGACTCCGACGATATGGGCACTTTAATTACATATGAAGAAGATCTAGAGGACGATATGGAACAACCCGTCATTGCAGGTATCGCGTTTAACCGTGATGAAGCCAAACTTACCGTGACGGGCGTGCCAGATCGCCCCGGCATCGCATTTTCAATTTTGGGCCCGGTCGCGGAGGCCAATATTGATGTCGATGTGATTATTCAAAATACGTCGTCTGAAGGCATCACAGATTTTTCCTTCACTGTGCATCGTAATGATTACGTTAAAACCTTAGCGCTACTAAACGATGTAGTGAAACCCGCCGTAAACGCTAAAGGCGTTGTTGGGGACAATAAGATTGCCAAGGTGTCCATTGTCGGTATCGGTATGCGCTCGCACGCCGGGGTGGCCGCCAAAATGTTTGAGTGCTTGGCAAAAGAAAACGTCAATATCCAAATGATTTCCACCTCCGAAATCAAAACATCCGTCGTCGTCGATGAAAAATACATGGAGCTCGCCGTGCGTGCGTTACACAGCGTATTTGAGCTTGAAAAGCCACTGGTGTAGGTGCCATGCTTGACACAATCTACTACGCAACGCTTGGCTGGATGACGTGATAATGCGTCGCACTTTGATGGAGACTTATCGATGATTCGTAAAACGTTAAATACCTTTATTGGAATATTGGCAATGGCTCTTTCCGTTAGCGCAACCGCGCAAAATGACCCCAATCTTTGGCTCGAAGACATAATGGGTGATAAAGCCATTGCTTGGGTGAAAGAGCAAAATGCGAAGACACAAAAAGAGTTAGAGGCGCATCCGCAATTTGGCACTATTCGCGATAAGGTGCTTGAGGTGGTGAATTCGCGCGAGCGCATTCCAATGGTGCAAAAACGCGGTGACTATTTTTACAATTTTTGGCAAGACCGCAGCAATGTGCGTGGCATCTGGCGTCGCACTACAATGGCGGAATACAAAAAAGCCGACCCTAAATGGGAGACCGTACTCGATCTGGACGCACTCGCGAAAGAGGAGAAAGACAATTGGGTATGGCGTGGCTCAACATGTCTTTTCCCTGACTACAATAAATGCATGTTGTCGCTCTCACGCGGCGGTGCAGATGCCGTCGTCATTCGCGAGTGGGACATGGCGACAAAATCATTTGTTAAAGATGGTTTTCAACTTAAAGAGGCGAAGGGCTCGGTCGGCTGGATTGACGCAAACACTTTATTTGTGCAAACCGATTTCGGACTAGGCTCACAAACAAAATCTGGCTACGCCAGAATTGTTAAAACATGGACACGCAATACACCAATCGATGCCGCTAAAACGCTCTACGAAGGTACAGCGGATGACATCAGCGTTAGTGCATTTCAGGTGGAACAAAAAAGCTACCCCACGCGCCAATTTTTACGCCGCGGGGTAACATTTTTTACCAGCGAGACTTATTTTATCGAAGGCAATGAGCTCACCAAGATCGACATTCCTGCGGATGCGAATTTTAGTTATTTCCGCGATTGGATGGCGGTGCGATTGAAGTCCGATTGGACGGTGGGAGCCGCTACTTACAAGCAGGGCTCGCTTATCGCTATTCCGTTTGTAGAATTTATGAAGGGCGGGCGCAAATTTGACGTGCTGTTTGTGGGTAATGAGGGTAAATCGCTGACAGGTTTTGCCGCTACCAAAAACTTTATCCTTATCAATGAACTAGATAATGTAAAAAATCGCCTAGTCGAACTCAGTTATAAAAATGGTAAATGGCAGCGGCGCGCCGTGGCGATGCCGGGCTTAGGCACCGTAAATGTGGGGGCGATTGATAATGACGAGAGTGATGAATACTTCATGACGCTCACTGATTATTTGACCCCTTCAACCCTCATGCTCGCCCATGCAGGCACTGACAAACGTGAACGCTTGAAGTCGCTGCCGGCGTTTTTTGATGCATCGCCGTATAAAGTTGAACAATACACAGTCGCCTCAAAAGACGGTGAGAAAATTCCCTACTTTGTGATTAAACGCAAAGACATCAAATTTGACGCTAAAAATCCGACGTTGCTCTACGGTTACGGTGGATTCGAAGTCTCACAGTTACCGAGCTATTTAGGCAATATTGGCAACGGTTGGCTGGCACAAGGCGGCGTGTATGTCGTCGCCAACATTCGGGGCGGCGGCGAATTTGGTCCGCGTTGGCATCAAGCCGGATTAAAGGCGAATCGGCAGAAAGTATTTGATGATTTTATTGCGGTCGCGGAAGATTTGATAGCGAAAAAAATCACATCACCACGTCACCTAGGCATTTCAGGCGGCTCTAATGGTGGCTTATTGGTTGGCGCCGTGATGGTACAGCGCCCTGATTTATTTCGCGCTGTCCTCTGCACTGTGCCGCTACTGGATATGCAGCGCTATCACAAGCTTCTCGCAGGGGCATCGTGGGTGGCCGAATACGGTAACCCGGATATTGCTGCTGAGTGGGAATATATTTCTAAATATTCCCCGTATCAAAACGTGAAAGCGAGCGTGAAAATGCCACGCGTCTTATTTGTTACCTCCACTCGCGACGACCGCGTACATCCAGGCCATGCCCGCAAAATGATGGCAAAAATGAAAGAGCAGGGACACGATGTGGTCTATTACGAAAATATCGAAGGCGGTCACGCCGGCTCGGCCAATAATCAGCAGCTAGCCTATCGCACGGCATTGCAATACGCGTTTTTGCTAGGAGAATTGAAATAAATGCCCCTAGCCGCTGAAGTATGACGGGGTGTTTGCTATAATTTGCCACTCAAATGCGCAAGGAGACCTGGCCGAGTGGTCGAAGGCACTCCCCTGCTAAGGGAGCATGCGGTCAAAAACTGCATCGAGGGTTCGAATCCCTCGGTCTCCGCCAATTAGCGTTTTTGTTTAACGCGCTGCTATAATGCGTGGTGTTTTAGTAACCGATGTTTGAAACAAGTTGCGGCTGTAGCTCAGTTGGATAGAGTACTTGGCTACGAACCAAGGGGTCGTGGGTTCAATTCCTGCCAGCCGCACCAAAAATTAAAAAATGCCACCTCCGGGTGGCATTTTTATTGTCGGCGTTTGTAACTGAGTTGAGCAAGCAAATGATGTTGCGGTTGCTGATTTGGCAGACGTGAACAAAGTTGTTTCAGTGTCGTCGTTTAGCATTCCCTGACAGCAATATTAGGATCGACCCTGCGTAGTTGGCGAACAAGGACTCTGCACAGCATAAATTGCCCATCCACGAGACGTATTGATCAAATAAGCTTCACACACATCGTTCGAACGATTCAAACATCGCACTCCACCCATTTGCGAATGCTTGTGTTCCTAGCAATAGGCCTTAAAACTGTTTTCGCACCTGCACACCAACTAAACGTGGCTCGTTGAGTCGGCGCGTGGTGTTGGTGCCGAATAATTGAAATTTTTTGTCGAAAATATTTTTTGAGTAGACTGCCACTGTCCAGCCATCGACTTGAATAGCAATACGTGCATCAACTAGTTCGCGGGTGGCAATTGGTATGAGCGAAGCAAAATCACGTACACCGCCGACTTGGGTTTGGTAGGTCAAATTTGTGACGAGGGTTGAGTCGCCGATAAAGGGCATGCGGTAGTTGACGCTGGCTGAGGCAATGGTCTCTGGCAATTGCGGAATCGATTGACCGTTAAAAATGCCAGAGGTCACGCTGCCCACTTGCCGCGAAATTGCACCATTGAGCCTGAGTGATCCTTCGCCGATCCTGAATCTGCCATTGATTTCGAACTCAGAGCCTTCGATACTTGCCTTGCCCGCGTTGATTAGGAAGGGCGTTGAGGCCACAGGGCAGTTTCGATTGGATGCAGAGCAACCATTATCGTCTTGCGCCAAGAAACCATCAATTTTTGTTCGGTAGCTGGCTATAGTTATGTAAATTCGACGTGTTATGTTGCCTTTCACACCCAATTCGTAGCTAACTGTGTTTTCATTGTCGTAAGTAGGCGGTACGACTTTTGGTGCGCGCGAATCGCCAAGGTTTGTGTTGAACGCACCTGAGCGATAACCGCTGCCAATTCGTCCAAAGACCAATACACTTGGGACAACTTTCCAACCAACCGTGCCCGTGTAGGCTAAGTTTGTGGGTGTTTGACTTGCGTTGACAATGAACTGCGATCCGCCTGCTTGAAGTCCGGTGGTGCGGTCAAAGCGATTACTCGAAAACTGTTTGTCGTCCCACGTTTTACGAAGGTCTAATGTTGCATTAAGATTATTCAAGATGTCATAGCCGAGCGAGCCATATACTGCGCGGCTTTTATACTCGATTGTAGATGGAGAACGAAAACCGATGGCAGGATTGGGGGCAGTCGGTGTTCGCCCGGTGGAGCCAACCAAGTTACTCTTTTGATCTAATACTTCACCGCCGACAAGCCAGCTTAACGCACCCGTTTTGTTGCCGACCAAGTATACGTTTGCGGTAAAGGTTTTGGTGAGGTCATCGGTACGGGTGGTGGCGTTGGGGTCAGTTGTGGCTGCGCCACCTTCCGAGCGTAAGCGCGCTAGATCAGTAGCATTGAGTGCGTCAGCGTCGAATTGAAAAAATGACGTTCGTTCACGCGTTGTTGCCGCCGCATTTAAGGTGGAGCTGTCAAATTTGTAGCTGGCCTGAATGATAGATGAGGTTATGTCTTGCCCCGCTGCTGGCGGAAAATTCCAAGGGTAGGTGTACTCTGGCTGAATGTAGCCACGCGGGAAAGTTGCATTAGGTAGGATGAAAACCTGAAAGGTGACAGCAGGAACATCGCCAGTTTGCTTTTCGTATAGAAAATTAATATCGAAGCGATCACCCTCATATCGAATCTGTGCGCGACCGCCTTTGGTTTTGTTGCGATCAAAATAAACGTTGTTATCCGGGTTAAAGAAGAACCCCTTATCTTGATCGATGATATCAGCGCCGATACGCGCAGAAATTTTATCGGTTAGCGGCATATTCAGTGCCGCGCGCAACTGCTTCCGTTCAATATCAAAACCATAATTTAAGTCAACGAAACCGCCGAACGTTTTGCCTGGTTTGGTCGTCATCACGTTGATAGCGCCACCAACCGCATTGCGGCCATACAAGGCGCCCTGCGGGCCTCGCAAAACCTCCGTGCGTGAGACATCAAATAGATCCATGCGACTAAAACTGCGACCACCCAAGCCTCCACCGCCAACATAAAGACCGTCGCGATAGATGCCGACTGACGGGTCAGCATTTGTACCCCGGCTTGTGCCAGACCCGCGAATAGAAATCTCTGAGCTCACCGGTGAGGATGTATTAAAAAAACGTGCCCCCGCCGCTTCTGCCAGCAGCTCTTGCACATCCGTGATCCCACCACGTGCCAAGGCTGAAGTGTCGTCAATAACAGTTGCTGATGTTGGAATATCGCGCAGCCTTTCTGTAACACGGCGTGCTGTGACTACCATTTCCTCGGGCGCAGCTTGTGACTCTGGCTTGGGGTCGACTTTACCTTTATTGGCAACTTCACTTGATGTACTTGTTGGCGTAGATGCTGGTGCTGCTTGTGGTGTAGGGGGAGCTTGTGCTCCTGCGGGCAACTGATACACCAACAGTGCTGCATGCACGGCAACTACCATCCGCAAGAGCGAAAATTTTTTTTTCATTCATAGTCTCCAAGTAAGCGAAAAATCTAGCCGTTGCAGCGGCGTGCTGCGAGGCATGGCTCCCATCTATTTTTATTGAATCCCTATCGCAAAAGGCAAATCTGCTCAACGGGTTTAATGGTTTGAGGGATTGTGAGCCGGTAGAAGAATAATTAAAAATTAAATTTAATTAATAAAGCATATTTAATGAATATGAATCGGTTGGGCACTTTATTGTGCGGTGAGCACAACATTAATTTTCGGTATGCAGTCTAGGTTGTATCCGCTGTTTCGTCCTAGCCAGCTGAGTCAACTTAACGGCCGCAGGTAACGCAGACTTGTCTAAATTTGTTGGCATAACTTAAATTTATGAGACATCTCGAAATTGCGGATGGCTCAAATTGTTTTTTTTTGTCAACATAAGGCCGTGTGGTTGTAGCCCGCTCACCGTTAATATTTTTTGAATATAAAAATATGTCATCAAAATTACTGTTGTCAAAATTCCGTTCTCGCTTGGTGCTGCCGCCAGACACAACCCGCCGTACATTCTTGCGCAAGGTGTTGCAAGTGTCGGCGAATTCCGCTGGGGTCGTTGGTATAGTCAGCATGCTGACCTCCTGTAGCTCCTCCACTACTACCAACCGCAGCATCATCGGCAACATCGCATCAAACATCGCATCGAATGAGGAGGCAAAGCGAATTGCTGCGGATGCATTTATATGGGGCGTGCCGCTCGTGATCATGTCGCGGACAAGGTTACGTACAATGTTTCAAACCGTTGATGGTCGGCCTGCTGTCATTAATACCTTGCGCCATCAACGTAGATTGGTGGATTGGCGACGCCGGGCAGTCGTTATGCCGAATAACGACACTTTGTACTCCACCGCGTGGCTGGATTTATCAGCCGGACCGCTAGTATTATCTGTGCCGCAATTAATGGGCAAGACAGATCGTTACTTTTCATTTCAACTGATTGATTGGTACACCAATACCGTCGGTTACGTCGGCACGCGCAGCACTGGAAAAGTGGCGTCGAGCACGCTTATCGTAGGGCCTGGCTGGCAAGGCGTAGCACCAGAGAGCATGCGCTTATTGCGCTGCCCAACCAATCAAGCATGGCTGCTTGGTCGCGTGCTGGCTGACGACCCAGCAGACTTTAGTGGCGTGCATCAATTACAAAACGGCTGTCAACTTCAGCCGTTAAACATTGCCAGCTATGTAGCACCGCTAGTGGCAAGACCCGCAACCATACTCAACACACAAACACCTGCCGATGGTGGACTGTATTTTTTTGATGAAGTTGAACGCGAACTTAAAATGAACCCCGCACCAACCGCAGATGCAGCCATCGTTGCACGAATGAAAAAAATCGGTATTGGAAACGTTAGCCTGCCCTCTACTTTTCTAACGTCACACTCACTAGATGCCTCGGCCATAGAAGGGCTAAACGAAGCTAACTTAATGTTAAATGCTACCGCGGCTAAAAATACCGGCAAGGCTGGCTGGATCTATGAAGAGGTTGGCAGTTACGGTACTAATTACTTATTGCGCGCGCAAACAGCACGCTCGGGGTTAGGCGCATTAACATCGGAAGAGGCGAAGTATTTTATGTTGTTCACCGCGCCCAGTGGCGAGCCAATCACGGGTAGGGCCGGTTATCAGTTAACGATAGACTTCAAAAAGCTCCCGCCCATTGACGGCTTTTGGTCGCTCGCGGTGTATAGCGCGCGGGATTTTTTCCCAGTCGAGGCAGCCATTGATCGTTTTTCTATTTCGAATCGCACACCAGGCATTGTAATGGACGCCAATGGTGCATTTACCATTGACATTGCCGCTGAGAAGCCGCCACGTGGAATCGCAAATTGGTTACCCGCGCCACTGGAGGAATGCATGCTTGTATTTCGAGTGTACGTGGCAAGTGCTAGCTATGTTACCTTCGCACGCGTTCTGCCTGAAATTCAAATGCTAACGCGCTAGCTTTGCTTGAGACGCAAAAATCCTTAGACATCAGATAGGAAGCACAAAAAATGACATCAACACTCTCTGAAACTGCTGCACCCCAATTTTCCAAAATCGAGCAAGATGCGCTCTACCGCAAAGTGACATGGCGCATTATTCCGCTGTTATTTTGCTGCTACGTGATGGCGTATTTAGATCGGATAAATATCAGCTTCGCGCAGCTACAGATGAAAGACTCACTTGGTTTTAGTGCGGCTGTTTATGGGTTAGGCGCATCTATTTTCTTTATTGGGTATTTGCTGTTTGAAGTGCCAAGCAATTTATTGTTAAAACGCATTGGCACTAGAAAGACGTTATTGCGCATCATGTTTTGCTGGGGCATTGTTTCTGCGGGCACAATGTTTGTGACCACCCCGATGCAATTTTATGTGTTGCGTTTTTTGCTCGGTGTTTTTGAAGCCGGTTTTTTCCCGGGAATCATCTACTACTTAACGCTTTGGTATCCACCGTCACGGCGCGCATTTGTGATGGCGATATTTTTAACCGCCACCTTGTTTGCGGGCATTATTGGTGGGCCGTTATCGGGCTTGATCATCAGCAGCATGGATGGCTTAAATGGCTGGGCGGGCTGGCAATGGATGTTTTTATTGCAGGGTTTACCAAGCTCAGTATTAGGCATTGTCGCTTACCTATATTTAAGTGATTCGCCAACGATGGCACCATGGCTAACAACGCGTGAAAAAACTATTATTGATAACGATTTAGCGCCGGAGCGCAGCGCCTCAAGGGGGCCAGACGCAGGCGCACAAAGTGCGTTCAAACGTCTATTGACGAATCCGAAGGTTTATATTTTGTCGGGCGCTGTTTTTGCGATGTTAGCCGCCGCGTATTCGTTGAGTTTTTGGGCGCCGACATTGATTAGCAAGGCGGGTGTGAAAGATATTTTAAACATCGGTCTTATCTCAGCCATACCGAGTTTATGCGGTGCAATCGCGATGGTGCTCATTGGGCGTCATTCGGATAAGAAGCAAGAACGCCGATGGCATTTTAGTGTTTGTATGTTGCTGGCTGCGGCGGCGATTGCCGGACTTGGTGCGTTGAGCTTGGGTGCTAATAGCCTCTGGATGCTCATCATCTTGCTTTGTTTTGCGACTGCTGGCGTGGTGAGTGCGGTGCCTGTATTTTGGACAATTCCGCCTCGTTATCTGGCGCCTCAAGATGCGGCGGCTGGGGTGGCGCTCATCAATAGCCTTGGTCACCTTGGCGGCGTGATAGGTCCGGCGATGGTGGGCTTTGTATTGACCTCAACAGGCAGTACGGCTAACGCGCTGTTTGCCTTGGCAATCATTATGGTGCTCGGCATAATCCTGCTGTTGTTGGGTACGCGCAATATGCCATCGTCTGCTTGACACCTGAACATAAACGCTGAGCAAATGAAAGTAAATTTTTATTATGTTTTTACTATTTTCTTTACCTAGGGTTATTTTCTTTGCCTTTTTGTTTTGTCAGGCCTCGATTGTCACGCATGCTGCCACTTGGCCGACACGACCCATCACGTTAATTGTGCCGAGTGCTGCGGGCAGCGGCGCGGATGCCCTCGCTCGGATGATGGCGGTTGAGATGCAGCGATCCCTTGGTCAGCCAGTCGTAGTAGATAACCGTGCAGGGGCAAATAGCATCATCGGTACACAGGCCGCGATCCGTGCCGAGGCTGATGGTTACACGTTGTTTTTAGGCAGCGCCACCACACAGTCTGTGAACCCGGCTTTTTATGGAAGAAAGCTCAAATATGACGTGGGTAAGCTTGATGTTGTTGCAACCATTGGCGCGGGGCCAATCCTCTGGCTGGTGAACGCCACCGTCCCTGCCAAAACGCCCGCACAACTATTGCAGTGGGGGCTTAAAAACCCCGATCGCGCCAACTGCGCTAGCGGCAATACGGTAGGCCAAGTGGCGTGTGAACTCGGTGTGCGCCAAGCCAACCCAGCCGCCATCATTGCGCCATATCGCTCCACCCCACAAGCCTTAAACGATGCGGCGGCTGGTTTTGTGAGCGTGGTGTTTTCCGATATTCCACCTGCACTACCATTGATAAAAAGTGGCAAGTTAAAAGTATTTGCAGTAGCACACAATGCCCGCGTGAGCATTTTGTCGGATGTGCCCACCACCAAGGAGCTAGGCTTTACTGATTTCGAAATGCTCGCGTGGACCGCATTATTTACGCCGAAAGGGGTTGATAAACTGATACAAGAAAAATTAAATCGCGCAGTGAATCAATTTTTAGCTACGCCGGCCGCCAAACAATTTCAAGTTGATACTGGAGGACTGCAAATGAAGGGTGATATTGCATCGGCGCAAAAATTTATCGCGTCTGATCGTCTGCGTTGGCAGCAGTTGATAGCACGTAGTGGTGTAAAACCAGATTGAGGCCACTATGTTCAATTTTTATACCGTGCGCCTGGCTAGCGTCGCCGCCGTTTTTTTTCCCCTATTTTTTATCTTAGGTTGCGCAGGTACGCTGCGTAATATTGACACGACCAAGCCAGCTGTACCGATAAACGTGGCGCGCGATTTTAGTCAAATTGATGCCATCTCGATTGCCGCATTTGCGGAGGCGAAAAACTTGAGCGGCTTTACCGTTGCAATATTCGACGCACAGGATAAAAAAGTATTTGAAAAAAACTATGGTGACTTTGCCGCTAATCGCAGGGTGCCTGTTGCTTCTGCTTCAAAGATGGTGGCGGGATTAGTTATTTTGAAGTTAGTCGATGAGGGCAAGCTCGATTTGGACACGTCAACCACTAGCTCGGTCTTGGGGTGGACGGGACCAGCAGGTGACATCACTCTTCGCCAACTATTGTCGTTAACCTCTGGGTTATCCCCCGGTGGAGCATGCTTGGGCAACGCGGCTATCACGCTGGCAGAATGCGTAGAAACAATTCGGCAATCGGCAACACCAGCCAAACATCTCGCGGGCGTGCATTTTAATTACGGCGGCTCGCACCATCAAGTGGCGGCGCGCATGGCGGAAGTGGCTTCAGGCAAAACATGGAATCAACTATTTACTGAATATTTTGCCGTCCCATTGGGGCTGGATCAAATGGTTAATTTTTACACCAGCGCGTGGGGTCAGAATTTCCAACATGGAATAAAAAACCCGCGCGTCGCGGGAGGTTTTTATGCTTCAATCAATGATTTTGCGCCACTACTGGCGATTGTGTTTCATTATGGACAATATCGTCAGCAATCGTTTATTAGTTCCAACTCAATCAATCAAATGGGGCGGGAGCCAAACCCGAATGCGACCATCGGCTTGTCACCAATGGCGCGCTATGCCAAGCCGCCATTTCGCTACGGTCTGAGCGCATGGCTGGAATGTGATACGCCAGCCACTGGTTGCAACAGCGTCTCGTCACCTGGTGCATTTGGTTTCATACCGTGGGTTGACCGTGACCAAGGTTACTACGCCATGATTGGCATGTATCAATTGGCGGCAGCAAGTGACACCCGCGGATTTGATTTTGCCGCCCGCTTAGCGCAAAAATTAAAGCCTGAGATAAACCGTGCAATGGCGAATAAATCACGTTGATGTTTTGTTTGTGGCGGTAAACCCGCCTTGGGTTTGATTGGTTCGGCAATTGTGAGAGGCGCTGTATAGAGTGATAAAAATATAAGCTCCATAATTGGGGGGTGTTTACAAGCAATTTTGTTTGCAAATGCACGCCAATGCTAGGATTTATTCAAAACAGTCTAAATGACGATGCGCAACTGGCAACGGTACCAGCGTTGTTTCCCGTGCAAAATCCGCCAGTGTAGCCGCTCGTCATATTCATGGCGAGCATGTCTTCGGCTGTCGGAAATTCGGTTATCAGCCGCTCTGCAGTGTAAGCGCCGTAGAGCCATTTTGTGGCTGAGGCCATATTGGTTGGTGCAAACGCGATGAAAGTGCCATCCCCTTGGGAGCCGCTTGCGTAAACGGCATTCTGGCCCCCAATCGCCCAATAGAACGGTTGGATTACCGTTCACAAGCTGTTGCTTGCTGCAGTAGCAATCGCTGCATTACGTTGTTGCCAATATGTTTGTGCATTCGCCTAGTGTGGAGTGAAAGCATAGCTGCCTAAAGCAACTACTATGGGCAACAAACACGGAATCATTTTTTTACATTTTGTAATCACAATGTTTCTCCTCATCTTTGAAGGGTAATTACTGATTGCTTTTGCCGCGTCGAGCCTCGTTATCGCCAAACCTAGCTAATTGCGGCGGGCTAAAACGGTTGCCTAGCAATTTGATTTGTTCCGGTCACGCCATTTACGTTGTATTGCATCGCCGCTTGATTACGTGCGCCGTCAAAAAGTAGCGTTAAGCTGCCGATATTAGTCCCGCCAAATTTTGTCGAGTCGTAGCTCACGCCCACCCAAGGGGAGGCGACAGTGCTGAAGAGCGAGCCGGTAAAAGTATTGCCGTTAAATGCGCCGCCCGGCATGACAAACCATGTGGCCTGACCTTCAGCGTTATAGGTGTACCAAATGCCAAAGAGTTGCTGACCCTGCTGGGTTAGCGAGAGACCCCAACCACTTTGTAATTCGCCGCCCCACCATAAATCGGTAGTGGGCCCAACCGGACCGCTACCCGGCGTGTTTGTCGCGAAGGGCTGGCGGGTGACATTTTTTGTGCCTGACCTTGTACCGATGGTGTATGAAAGCGTGCCGGTATTGCTATCGCGAAAGGTAATCTTGGCCGTGCCTGCTGGCGCACCTGGAACAACTTGGCTGCTATTAAATTCATTAAACGGGCTGCCTGTTGGCTGATATAGCTTGCCTGAAAATTCATTGAAGGTAGCATTCCATTCACCGCCTGGCATGACATACCAAACAGGTTTGCCGGCGTCGTCATAAATATAGAGCGCGTTGAATTGGACATTGCCTTTTTGGGTGATGCTCATGCCCCAGCCGTTCTCAGCAATGCCTGCCCACCATAAGTCTTGGTAGTTGGGCGATGTGGCAGGAATATCTAGCGTGTTACCTAAGAGTGTTTGCGAGAACGCGTTATCCCCCCAATCGCCACCGCTGCCGAAGCGAACAACGACTAAATTAAGCGATGGAATAATGTACATGCGCTGACCAAATGCACCGTTAGCAATCACTACGTCCGACGGCAGATTTCGCGCGAGCCGCGAGCCAGTGCTCCACACAAATGCGAGGGGGACATTATCGTTTGAGCCGAACGTAGTGCCGACGGGGCGATTCAGCCACCAGCCCAGTCCGTAGGTGGCAAGCGCAGTATTGTTATAGGTCATGCATTCGCGTAGCCGCGCAGCGCTCAAAATTTGTTCACCATGCCATGCGCCATTCTGCAAAATAAGTTGGCCAAATTTAATCCATTCACGCGCGGTCATATTGGCACCACCCGGCAGATTGGCACGTCCGCGAATGTCACGCTGCCAGCTACCCATTGTTGCGCCGATACGATCAAGTACGCGCGTCTTAAGATAGTCTGCGGTATCTAACCCGCCAGTAACAATGCCGTTGCCGGTTAGCACGCCACCCGTCTTCAACGCAAAATATGCGCCGAATGCCTGTGAACTATTCGGCGTATAAATTGCATCTTGGCCTGGCGGAAAGGCCGAGCGAATAGTTAGCGCTTGTGCGTAACTATCAACCGCATTTAATGCCGAACCAGACGGGCCACCAGTGGCTAACCCGCTCGACATCGAGAGTAATTGCCGCGCGGTAATGCGAGACTTAAAATCAGCGTTAAGTGCCGCATTCGGGCTGCTTACGCGCCAAGTGGTAACGACGCTCGATACCGGTTCATCGAGATCAATTAGGCCGTCATCTTGTGCAGCAACTGCAATTGCACACAAAAACCCTTTGCTGCCGCTAGCCAAAAAATGCGGCACTGTACCCGAGTAGCCATTTTGATATTCCTCGAATATGATTTGGCCGTTTTGCATCGCCACGACCGCATCACCTTGGTTCGCCGCTGATAAATCAGCAACGGCGCGAAAATTAAGCGGGGATGATGGCTGCGCTGAAAGCAACGACATACTGAATATTGTCAACATAAAGGCTAGCAATAAACTTCTGCGATTAAACATTTTTATTTTCTCCAGTGTCGATATACCAACATGCACCACAACGAACGTGACCAGATGTTAGTCGTGAGCCGAGATGAAAGAAAGATGTAATCTGAAGTTACCTATTTGAAACAAAAGCTTATGCCTAATTTCGTGGTTAAGCTATGTGATTACTAATAATGCATCACAACAAAGCACCACAACTAAGCGCTGTTACGCAAATTTTTTCCCATAAATTAAAAATATGCCTATCAAAATATTTTTAATTTTTAATTATTGTCATCTAGCTGCAAAATCGTAATCGTATAAGCTTAACTCCGTTAATTTTGTGATGCATAAATATTTGTAGGAGCTTCATGAAACAAGCACACCATTACCGTCGTCGGCGGTTCATGCTTGCTGCGGGAATATCATCACTCGCAAGCTTGATGCCCACATACGCAAAACCAACTAGCGCTGTTCTGCCAGCTGAATTAAGTAGCAAGCTTATTGGCGCTGCTAACGCACAATTAACTGATGATTTGAGCGGCGTGCGGTTGTTTAACGATGTCGTCAAGTATGTTAATTTTGGGGAGCACCGTACTGGAACGAAAGTTGATACCGAAACCGCCAATTGGCTAGCCGAAGCCTTCATGGCCAGCGGCTGTGATGCGCGTTTGAGTGCGTTTACGTTTCGAAAATTTGATTTTGAGAGCGCCGACTTAAGTGTTGGTGGAGAAGAAATTGCGTGCTTTCCGCTTTGGCATCCGCTTCCCACCGGAGCTGCGCCATTGCAAGCAGCATTGAGGCTAGTTGATGCAACGCCGCCTGCTAAAACTACGCCTCATATTGCGCTAATTAGTTTTAAGTTTGATGTGCGCGCCACAATTACGCCGCGAATGCCATCTGCTAGGCAAATCAATGACGCGATTCAAGGTGGTGCAATTGCTATTGTGGCCGTTACCGAGGGGCCGTCTGATGAAATTATTGGTCTGAATGCAATCAATTTGCCTAGGTCCTGGGAGGTGCCGGTAGCGGTAGTGGCGGGTCGTGATAAAGCTAGGCTTGAAAAAATGGCGATCAATGGTGTCACCGCCAAATTGCGCATTGTTGGCAAATATATTGACGACGCAAAGGCTAATAATGTTATCGCTTCCCGTGGCACAACGGGGAAAACTATTGTGGTCTCCACTCCGATCAGTGGTTGGTTTCGCTGTGGTGGCGAGCGCGGCGTAGGCATTGCGGTCATGCTGGGTCTAGCACGCTGGTTGAATCAACAAAAATCGACTCAGCGATATTTATTTGTGGCTACTTCAGGACACGAATTTGGCGGTATCGGCATGAAGCATTATCTAAAAAATGATGCATTAGATAAAAAAGAGGTTATGGCATGGCTGCATCTTGGCGCAGGGTTTGCGGTGTGGGATTGGCAAAAAGTAAATGGCAAGTTAACGCGTATGAACACCATTGAGAAGCGGCGTTATCTCATGTCAACTGCTGAGCTAGCCCCTATTATCGCGCCTGCATTTTCAGCCCTTGATGGTATGAAGCCGATTACCGATTCTTCAGTCGGTGAAATTGATCTGCTTTTGAAAGCGGGGTACGCCGCTTTTGGCATCGTCGGCGCACAGCAGCTACACCACACGCCAATAGATTTGGCTAATAATACTGCTCCCGAAATTCTAGAGCCTATCGCGCGAGCGCTTGCACAATCATTGCAGGCGGTTGAAGAAAAATTGCAGTAGTGTCCCGTTTTTTGTGGCTTACGCTGCGATGACATCCCTTACATCTGGAGTCGATATATGAAAGTCTGTGCAAGCTTTGCGATTAATTTTTTTTCTGCAACGATTTCGTTAGCCGTCATCACTGCTTGCAGCACGCCAACCACCACGCGAACGCTATCGCCTGAACTTAGTGCCGCTGCTGTACCAGTCAAGGCGGTCGCCCCTAGACTATCTTCGGCGCTGACTTATATTGCACCAAAAATAACGCAGGTACTTCGCACGCCTGACGTTAACTTTCAAAACCTGCCCGACTACAATTTCAAGCCAAACTATGTTTTTGTAGAGCCCAATATACGGATGCACTATGTTGATGAGGGTCCTAAAAATGGGGAGGTGATTTTGCTTTTGCACGGCCAACCAACGTGGTCCTATATTTATCGCAATATGATTCCCGTGTTGGCCAACGCTGGGTTTAGGGTCATCGCACCCGATTTAATCGGTTATGGTAAATCGGATAAACCTGCTGCGATGTCAGATTATTCTTATGCACGGCATGTCGAGTGGGTGCAGCGATTTATTGCCCAATTGAGACTTGAAAAAATCAACTTGGTGGTACATGACTGGGGAGGCATGATTGGTGTTCGTATAGCGGCGTTGCAGCCGGAACAAATGAGTCGCTTAATATTAATGGACACTAGCTTTAATAACGGATACGAGGTTTATACCCCACGTTATGCCGAGGGCTTTGCTCGCTGGCGTGCCTATTTGCGTGAAACTAAAGACCTTAAATTCGGGCCCGCTATTGCAGTTAACATTTTTTCGCCTCCCGCTTCTGACGTCTTGGAGGCCTATGATGCGCCCTATCCGGATGACAGCTATAAAGCTGGTGCGCGCATCATGTCGTCGTTGATACCGATAACGCCGGAGCAAGCAGGCGCGGCTGAAAATCGCCGGCTTGAACCGGTGTTGAATGTGTGGAAAACTCCGGTCTTAATTGCCTTTACGAGCACCTCGGAGCGCGTGCATCCTGGGCAGCGTAAGCGTTTTCTTGATTTATTTCCCGCAAGCGTAATCTGGCGCAACGCGTCGATAGATGATGCGAAACACTACCTGCAAGAGAGCAAAAGTAAAGAGATTGCCGAATTGATTATTGAATTTATTAAGGCAACAAAATAGAGATCTGCCATGCTGACTGAGTTTATCTGCATCACCATTGCTGCAATTCTTATTATTGGTTATCAATGGATCGTATTTCATCGCCCTAGCAGCACCAAGCAAACTTTTCTTCATTTCCAAGATGAAATAACGCGAGATTGGGTTATTGCTGTGATGCAACCCAAAGAGGCCATATTAGGTGTGCAAACCCTGCGCAACTCGATAATGAGTGCGACGGTTTTTAGTACTACGTCAATATTGCTTATCATCGGCACGCTTACATTGAGTGTGCAAATGGGGAAGTTAGGGGAAGCGAGTCGTGCTTTTTCCACCAGTGATGCTGAGCAGTCATTGCTAAAACTGAAAACGCTTTGTTTGCTGGGCACGTTGTTGTGTGCATTCATGTTTTTCGCACAAGCTATTCGGCTTTATTCCCAAATCGGCATAATTATCGGCTCGACTAAAAGTGAAAATTCGATCACCGTTGCCTCGCGCTTGATGAATCAAGCTGCACGTTGTCTTTTTGGCGGTATGAATTGCTACTACCTAGCCGTACCAATGGTGCTGTGGCTCTATGATCCCTATTTATTGGTGGCCAGTACATTAGTAATTTTGCCTTTATTGCATAAGCTTGATCGTTCTCCAGCAGGTTCAAGTTGATGGCGAATAGATTTTTTTGCTAGCTGCAATCAGGTTTTTTTCAAATCTTTCTTGACGTGTTGCGCAAAGCGCTGAAGTAGTGGTGATTGATTGGTCGCGCGCATGGTGAGTCCAATTTGTCGATTCCACACCGCTGCTTCAATTGGCAGCTCAACTAACTTCGAGCGCCACGGTTCAAGATTGATAGCGCTCCTCGGTACAAATGCCAGTACATCGGAGCTGGCCACAACACCAAGCACCACATGGGTGTTGTTGGCTTTAACCGCAAATTGTGGTGCCGGCACATGAGCGTTAACAAATACGTTTTCAATCCAAGTATCGGCTCCTGTCGGGGAGCGCGTGCCGACCCATTTTTCAGCGGCAATTTGGGCAACAGATTTAAGCTTTTTTGCACGGGTGTGTCCCTTGCGAGCGGTCACAACAAATGCATCCTCTCCAAGCGGCACTTGTGTTAATTCAGGATCATCGACCTCAATTAACGTGGCCAGCACCGCCTCAATTTCGCCTTTGGTCAGCAGCTCAAGGAGCGGGCGCAATAAATCGGCGGTGATCTCCAGCGTCACATCTGGCCACTCATGGATTAAAGCGCCAATCACGCGCGGCAACAATGTGTCAGCGATGGTTATCCCTACACCAAGTCTGAGTGTGCCTAATTCACCTTTGGCAATGGCGCGCATTTCCTGCTCCGCCACGTTGTTTACACCAATTAAACGGTTGGCATGGGTGAGCAATAAATGTCCTGCATCGGTTAAGGCTAGTCCACGCGGTAGGCGTTCGAATAGCGCAACGCTGTAATGGTCTTCAAGTCGCTTTAACGCAATGGACAGCCCGGGCTGGGTGATCGCAAGTCGGTCTGAAGCGCGGCCAATATTGAGCTCTTCTGCTAGAACCCGAAAATAAGAAAGTTCACGAATATTCACTTATTTCACCATTACGAATAGTTATGATTCGTTAATAAATTGCAATTTGTAATAATGGCACATTACACTTATTCTTTCACTATGTTTTTCTAGTAACACTATTAACAAACAACAAGTGCCGCGACCACAAGCGGTAACAAAACGCAATCAAAAAGGCGATCAAACATTCACCGCCCTGACTCCACCATAAAGATGATCTCTTGACCATTCCAGCAAATAGTGTCGCTGTCATTACCGGTGCGGGTAGCGGCCTAGGACGCCAATTGGCAATTCAACTCGCGGCTAAAAATTGCTCGCTAGTGTTGGCGGACGTTAATGCTAATGCGTTATCTGAAACCAAATCAATGATTGTAGTCGCCTACCCTTTATGCAATCTCAATACTGTGCAAGTAGACGTGTCGAAATCCGTTGAAATTGAGCGTCTTTACCAGCTCTCGATGGAGAAATTTGGCCGCATTGATTTGTTGTTTAACTGTGCGGGTGTAGCAGTAGCGGGTGCATGCTGGCAATATTCAGAGGCCACGTGGCGGTGGATATTCGAGGTTAATGTCATGAGTGTGGCATTCAGTATTCGTACATTTGTGCCACAGATGGTGAAACAAGGTAGCGGGTATGTGATCAATATTGCGTCAGCCGCTGGGCTGATGAATATTGGCGACATGGCAGCATACAACGCGAGCAAACATGCGGTGGTGGCAATCTCTGAGACGCTGCACCATGATCTACAATTGGTGTGCCCGAATGTGCGGGTGAGTGTAGCCTGCCCTGGGTTTTTTCCCACCAACATTCATAACCCTAGCCAATTAAGCGAGGCGGGCTTTAACGAGGTTGAACGCGAGGGTTTGTTGAGAATGGCCAGTTCGGTGAATGGCGCTAGATTGAGTGCTGAAGAAGTCGCCTCGCGCATCTTGGTGGGCGTGGCGGCAAATCAATTTTATATTTTCCCGCATGACGACACCGCTAAAGGTTTTTTATGCCGCGCTGAACGCGCCAGAGACGGGGTCGCGCCGTTAAACCCACGTCGATGATAGCCAAACTAGAATCTATCATCCGCGATTGGGATGCTCAAGGCATTCACCGCGCAGGACTAACAGGAGAAAAGCTAAGCGGCGAGTGGCTCATAGCACAAATTCATCAATTGGGAGGACAAACAACTTGTCAGCATTTTGATTTCACGCGAATTTGCATCGATAGTGCATTGCCTACGAGCGCGTTGACGATTGGACGAGAAGTGATTAGTGGATTGCCGCTATTTGACGCTCCAGAAACCAACCGTGAAGGGGTGACAGGCCGGGTCGTGCCGCTAGGGGAGGTAGGTGAAATAGGCTACGTTGAGCTAACACCTGATGCAGCAACCCTTAAAGACGAGCCATTTTCGATGCTGCGGCGGCGTAGTTTGCACCGCGCAATTGTGGTTGCGACGCGCGTTCGAGGTGCGGGAATTGCGCCACTAAATGCACGTCATTTTCCATACACTTACGGCGTCCCGGTGTTGCAAGTGGCAGGCTCAGAAGCGTCGCGATTAGCAGGTTACGCCGCTATCGGAGGAGTGGCTAATTTGCGCGTGTGTTACGGCTATGTGCCGGCAACCTCATTTAATATCTTGTCAGTTGTTGAAAGCCCGCAGACAAAACTGCCGCCGCTGGTAGTGGTGACGCCAAGAACTTCTTGGTTTACCTCAACCGCAGAACGTGCTGGCGGCATCGCCATTTGGCTGCACATAATGCAAAGCGTCTTGCAAGAAAAGTCAAATTTGCACCGCGATGTGTGGTTTGTCGCAACCGCAGGGCATGAGATCGGTCATATTGGTATTGCCACATTTATAAGCGCCTACCCAATATTACGAAACGCACTTTGGCTACATCTAGGAGCCAATTTAGGCGCAGCCATCGATACGCGCTTGACGCTGCGTGCTAGCGATGACAATCATGCTGTGGAAATGCTGCGTGCGCTAAGTGCGGCTGGTTACGACGGCGAACAGATTGAGACCGGAATGGCAAATCATTGCGTCGGGGAAGCGCGTGATATTGTTGAAAGTGGCGCTAAGGTTATCTCAATGGTGGCGAGAAACAAATATTTTCACTCGCCAGATGACAGGCTTCCACATGCCGTCTCGTTACCAAATGTTGAGGCGATATGTCGTGCAACATTGCAATTTGTGCCCAGCCTATATTTGCGGCAACGAGCCGTGTTGGCCGACTAGGGTGCTTAAAAACTTGGATTGAAAAAAAAGCCACGATGACAGATCAACCTAACCAACTTACACAAACAAATCGCGTCGAGCTAGATGACAAATATTTGGCGGTGTCGGGTCGCGCGCTGATGAGTGGTACGCAGGCATTAGTGCGGCTAGCTCTGATGCAAAGCGCGCGCGACGTAGCGCTCGGCTTAAACACGGCCGGCTTCGTAACCGGCTATCGCGGATCACCGTTGGGTGGCGTGGATTTTGCGATGTGGGCAGCAAAAAAAATTCTTGATCAACATGAGGTGACGTTTCAGCCCAGCATAAACGAAGATTTAGCAGCTACCGCAATTGCTGGTACGCAGCAAATTGGCTTTGAAACCAATGCTAAAAAGCAAGGTGTGTATGCGCTATGGTATGGCAAAGGCCCAGGTGTAGATCGCAGTGGCGACGCGTTAAAGCACGGGAACTTCGCGGGTTCCGCAAAGTATGGCGGTGTTTTGATTGTAGCCGGCGATGATCACGCTTCAAAGAGCTCAACGCTTCCTCACCAGTCTGATCACGCGTTAAGGGCTAGCCTGATTCCAGTGTTGTATCCATCGAATGTGCAAGAAATAATTGACTACGGGTTACACGGCTGGGCGATGAGCCGGTTTTCAGGTTGCTGGATTGCACTCAAGTGTGTAACCGACGTTGTAGAGACTTCCGCGGTTGTTGATGTATCGCATACGCGGCTGCATTCTCACCTAACACCGCAATTGCCTGACATTGAAATGCCATCTGACGGTGCGAGTATTCGTTCGCCAGATGCACCGCTGGCGCAAGAAGCACGCATGTTTCATTTCAAGCTGCCAGCGGCGCTAGCGTATGCGCGCGTAAATAATGTCAACCGGCACATCGTTTGCCCAATAAGAAAAAATATTGGGCTTGTCAGCGCCGGAAAAGCCTTTAACGATGTGATGTCGGCATTGCGGCTGCTTGATATTGATGCCGAAGACATTGATGCGGTTGGCCTGCACGTGTTGAAAATTGGTATGGTTTGGCCGCTTGATAGCAATATCTGTCGTGAGTTTGCGGACGGTCTCACCGAAGTGCTGGTGGTTGAGGAAAAGCAAGAGCTTATTGAGAGTCAGCTGATCACTTCACTGCACGGTGCTAAATTGTCAACGACGTGTCGCGTGTATGGGCAGCATAATCGTCACGACTCAAGTCTAAACCGAGAGCAAAGAGATATTTCCTTCACGCCATTGGCTGAGCATGACCCAGTCGATATTGCGCAGGTGATTGCAAAATTCATCGTGCGCAATACTGGCATTAATGCTCGTGTCTGCGAAAAAATAGACCGCTGGTTTCAATTGCAAATTGCCCGTCGTGCGTTCATGCAGGCCATTGTGCCAACATCAAATCGGCCCCCCTATTTTTGTTCTGGTTGCCCGCATAACACCTCTACTAAATTGCCTGATGGTGCCATTGCCATTGGCGGTATAGGCTGCCATACGATGGCCATCGGGATGAATCGTGGGCTGATTGGCTACACCCACATGGGCGCTGAAGGAACTCCGTGGATTGGAATGTCCAAGTATTCAAACCATAAACATATTTTTGCCAACATGGGTGATGGCACTTATTTCCACTCTGGCAGTCTGGCCATCCGAGCCGCAGTGGCTTCAAACACAAATATTACATACAAGATACTTTATAACGACGCGGTTGCCATGACTGGCGGACAACCTATTGATGGTGACATTACGGTGGCTAAAATTGTCGCGCAGATGTATGCAGAAGGTGTTAAAAAAATCGTCGTGGTCAGTGACGAGCCAGAAAAATATCCAGTGGGCATATTCAAAGCGTCTGGCGCGACGGTTCATGATCGCGATGACTTGGATAACGTACAAAAAACGCTCAGCGAGACGCTTGGCTGTAGCGTGCTGATATACGACCAAACTTGTGCGGCTGAAAAACGCCGACGTCGCAAGCGAGGATTAATGCCCGACCCTGCCACTCGTTTGGTCATCAACGAGGCAGTATGTGAGGGCTGCGGCGATTGTGGGGTGGCATCAAACTGTTTATCGGTAGAGCCGATTGAGACCGAGTGGGGCATCAAGCGGCGCATCAATCAGTCTTCATGCAATAAAGATTATTCCTGTGTGAACGGTTTTTGTCCTAGTTTTGTTTCGGTAGTAGGCGGTAACTTAAAGCGTGCAGCCGCAAAGCCGTTAGCCAAGGCTATTGGAGGTGAGGACATTTCTCACATCGTTGGTATCTCAGTGCCGCAACTTTCGCAATTTGACGACAGTGTATTTCGCTTATTGGTCGCCGGCGTGGGCGGCACCGGTGTCGTCACCGTGGGGGCGCTGCTGGCGATGGCCGCTCACATCGAAGGCAAATATTCATCTGCATTGGATGTGACTGGTTTGGCGCAAAAGGGTGGCGCTGTGTATTCGCATCTACAAATTGCCGAATCAGTTAGCGGCATTAATGCATCGCGTTTGGTTAATGGAGCTGCAGATATCGTGCTCGGATATGATCTAGTCGTGACAAGTAGCCTTGAGGCGATGAGTAAGATGCGGCGCGGGAAAACTCACGCTACGCTAAATGACGACGCGCCACCGACGGCGGAATTTTTGTTGAATAAAAATTGGCAACCGAGCTTGCCGCCTATGCGAGAGCGTCTTAAGGAAGCTTGCGGTGAAGATCGTACGACATTCGTTCCCGCTACCGCATTAGCGGCTACGTTGTTTGGTGAGGAAATTTATGCGAACACGATGCTGTTAGGTTACCTTTGGCAACAAGCCAAAATTCCGCTCGCATTAGCTTCCATTGTGCGAGCAATTGAATTAAATGGTGTCTCAGTCACCACAAACTTACGTGCATTTCATTGGGGTCGCCATGCGGCGGCGCAGCCAGAAGCGATTGCAAATGTGTTGAAGCAAGCCGCAGCTAACAGCGCAGGCCATGTAGAAGCTGAAACAGTGGATATGTTAATCGCGCGATGCGCAGCATTTGTCGGCGCTTATCAAAACGCCGCTTATGCCGCTAATTTTCGGATTTCTATCGAAAAAGTGTATCAACGTGAATTGCAAATTTCAGCGCAAGTACCTGCAAGGGAAGACATGCTGCTAACCAAAGCGTACGCGCTTAACTTGAAAAAGTTGATGTGCTACAAAGATGAATATGAAGTCGCGCGTTTATTTGTGGAGACTAACTTCAGAGAGCGCATCGACAATATCATCGAGGGTAAGTATAAAATTCGTTATCATCTCGCGCCTCCTGTTTTTGCTAAGCGCCGCGCGGATGGTCTGCTGGAAAAACGTGAATTTGGCGCTTGGATGTATTCGGCAATGGGGTTATTGGCGCGTTGCAAGTTTTTGCGTGGTACGGCGATGGATATTTTTTCCCACACCGATGAAAGGAAGCACGAACGTCGCTTAATTTACGAGTACGAAAATGCAATACACTCGCGACTGGCTAGATTGACGCCAGATAATTTTGCACAGTTACTGGCGGTTGCTAATTTGCCCGATGCTGTGCGTGGATACGGGCATGTGAAGGCTAAGAACATGCAGTTGTACGCCGTTAGTTTGGATGCGCGACTGGCTGAATTCGATGCGCCAACACTGGCGAGCGCTGTTGCTAATCGGGTGGTTAAACTTCATATGGTGAATGCTTAGTCACTTTCGAGCTGCCACTCAATTTTTCGTTAAAGATTGCCCTCTTAATCATGTCATTAATTCACGACAGCATCAACGCTACAACCCTAACTTACTGTCTCGCCGAACATATCCCTGATTTCCATGGGCCAATTACGCTGACAAAATTTTCGGGCGGGCAATCTAACCCGACGTATAAGCTCGATACGCCATCACACCGATGTGTGCTGCGGCGTAAACCGGATGGTGTATTGTTGCCAACAGCGCATGCGATTGAGCGGGAATACCGAATCATGTCTGCGCTCGCCTCGACTGATGTACCGGTGGCTCGATGCTGGTGGCTTTGCGAAGATGTGGCTGTTATTGGTTCTGCGTTTTATGTCATGGACTATGTGGATGGGCGTATTTTTTGGGATCCCACACTGCCTGATTTGTCTGCGTATGAGCGAAATGCGGTGTATCTGGAAATGAATCGTGTCATTAAAAACTTGCATCGCGTTGATTGGCACGCGTGTGGCTTGGCAGATTTTGGTAAGCCGAGTAATTATTTCGCGCGCCAAATTGATCGTTGGACAAAACAATATAGGGCATCCGAGACAACGTTAATTCCCGCCATGGAACGCTTAATCGAATGGCTACCGCGCAATATTCCCGCTGATGACGTGACCAGCATTATTCATGGCGACTTTCGAGTGGACAATATGATTTTTCACCCGACCGAGGCGCGCGTGCTGGCAGTGCTTGATTGGGAGCTTTCCACGCTTGGTCATCCGTTAGCCGATTTTGCGTATCACTGTACTGCCTGGTTTGTGCCGGCATCGTCTGGCCGTGGCATTGCGGGATATGATTTTGAGGCCGCGGGTATTCCTTCACTCGCTTCGTATGTTGATCGTTATCGTGCGGCGATGCCGCATTTACATTTTGACGCGCGCGATTGGCAGTTTGCAGTGGCGTTTAGTTTTTTCAGAATAGCGGCAATTTTGCAAGGGGTCATGGCGCGTGCGTTGCAGGGCAATGCATCGAGCGCTGAGGCGATTGAAACGGGGCAGCGTGCGGCTATGTATGCCGAACTTGGCTGGCAGCAGCTTAGCTTAGTGCCAACTTGAGAGCAAAACTACGTGCCATTGTGTCGACTATTCCGCAAATTTTTAAATTGAAATTAATCACGTTTTTTATCTAAAGAGACCACCACATGGATTTTTCATATTCGCTTCGGGTAATCGAATTACAAGCGCGCCTGAAGGAGTTTTTTGAAGCACATATTTTCCCAAATGAGAAGCGCTTTTTTGATGAAATTGCCGCGAACACCAAAGCTGGCAAACGCTGGACGCAAGTTGATGTGATCGAGGAATTAAAGCCGCTCGCCAAAAAAGCCGGGCTTTGGAATTTATTTATGCCGGGTGAGTTGGGGGCGAATTTGACCAATCAGGAATATGCGCCCTTGGCCGAGATCACGGGACAAGTGCCGTGGTCACCCGAGGTGTTTAATTGCTCTGCACCTGACACGGGCAATATGGAAGTGCTCGCCCGCTACGGCACGCCCGAGCAACAAGCTAACTGGCTTGCCCCATTACTCGATGGCACAATTCGATCTGCCTTCGCGATGACTGAGCCCGATGTCGCGTCATCGGATGCGACAAATATAGCCACCACTATCATTCGCGATGGCGATAGCTACGTTGTGAATGGCCGCAAGTGGTGGATATCTGGCGCGGGTGATGCGCGTTGCTCAATTTATATTGTCATGGGGAAAACTGACGTTACCGCGATGACTCACTCGCAACAGTCAATGATACTAGTGCCTGCCAATACGCTGGGCGTCACCATTGTGAGGCCGCTCACGGTGTTTGGCTATGATGATGCGCCACATGGCCATTGTGAGATTATTTTTGATAACGTGCGCGTGCCCGTTGAGAATATCTTATTAGGCGAAGGTCGCGGCTTTGAAATCGCCCAAGGTCGCTTGGGCCCTGGCCGCATCCACCACTGTATGCGCATGATTGGCTTGGCTGAGCGCGCATTAAGGCTTATGTGTCAGCGGCTCTCCTCACGGGTAGCATTTGGCAAGCCAATTGCCGCGCAATCGGTTTGGCATGAGCGTATTGCTGAATCACGCCTGATGATTGACCAAGCTCGCCTGCTTACACTCAAAGCCGCTTACATGATGGATACAGCGGGCAATAAAGTCGCCCGCACCGAGATTGCGATGATTAAAGTTATCGCTCCCAATATGGCGTGTCAAGTGATTGATCAATCACTTGACACGCATGGTGGTGGCGGTTTGTCGGATGATTTCCCACTTGCCTACGCCTACACCTGGGCGCGCATCTTGCGGCTGGCAGATGGACCTGATGAAGTGCATCGTCAGTCGATTGCGAAATGGGAATTAGGCAAATACAAAGTCGCCTGAGGCCGGTTTGAACGTCGATTGTAAGCATAGGCCTACAACCGTGCCGAAATGCATTGCTTATCTGTGAAGTTGTCTAACAAGCGTCATGTATAAAACGTACAATTAATTTATGACACGGCAACATCTATGAAATCAACCGATAAATTTTTAGCCCAACTTTATAGGGCTCTTTTAGCGGCAATGGTGTTGCTAGTATTCGCTGGCTGTGCAACAGTGCCGCCAAGGGCAAACGCTGATGCAAACATGCAAATTGCGGCGTTTTCGCGTGTGCCCGCTGCTTCCTTTTCGGCAGATTCACTCGTGCAATCTGCCTGGCAGCCATGGGTCATTTCGCGGTTTAATCGGCGCACTACGTATCAAATGGTGGATGATAATGGTGTACAAGTGCTGCGTGCGTTTTCAAATAAAGCCGCTTCTGGATTAGTGCAGGATGTGTTGATTGATCCGCAGGCAACGCCCTATTTACGCTGGCGTTGGAAGGTTCCTAAATTGCTAGCGGGTGCGGATTTAGCAACGCGCGGTGCAGATGATTCGCCCGTTCGCATCATCGTGAGTTTTGAGGGGGACCATGAAAAGCTTGATGTGGAAGACCGCTCGATGGCATCAATGGTGAAACTATTTAGTGGTCGCGATATGCCTTATGCCGCGCTCATGTATGTTTGGGATAACAAATTGCCGATTGATGTTATGTTCGACAATGCCCACTCTGGTCGCGCCAAAATGGTTGTGGTGGAAAGCGGTGAGGCGCGGGTCGGTCAATGGCTCAATTTCAGACGCAATCTGCTAAATGACTTTCAGCGTGCTTTTGGTGAGGCGCCCGGCAAAATTATTTCGGTAGCGGTGATGACGGATAGTAATCGTACCGAGACAGAGGCAATAGCGTATTACGGCGATATCGTATTAGAAGCCGCACCGTAAATTTACGGGTGCTAAATTGCCTTCATGCCGTTAGGCATATGCTTGCCGGATAATAAAATCAACATTGATTGCCCTTCGCGTTTCCAGAAATCAATCGCGTCTTGGAAAAGTTCAATTACTGTTTCTAGTTCACTCTCATGATGTTCCGCAAATGCGTCGGTGTGATCAAAGTAGACACAGTAGCCATTCGCGCGTACCCAATCCATATCAGTAATGCAATCGTAGAATGCATCCCAATTGTTACCAAAGTGTGAGGGAAATTTCATCGCTACCGAGGCATGGTTTAAGAATTGTTCTTTACCTTCAATTTTTTGACCTTCGAGATGAAAAAACGCCATGCCTTTAGAACGGGCGAGTTTGCCAAGTTCCGCTGTACTGGCGTGCGACTTTAGCCAATACACGCCGCGTGGTAGGTCGCTGGCCAGAATATTTTTGAGTTCCATCGATGGCATGAGTTACTCCTTGATTCGCTTAAACGTGGCGTAGTGGTCGGCGGTATAAAAACAAGTTGGTTGGGCGGTATTTTTAGTCTTGCCACCACACACAATGCGGCGTGCGCCGCGGTCGCGTGAGCCCGGTGTTTTAACGGTGTACTCTTTGTAATGGCCGCGTGGCTGTAACGGCAATACACGTTCGCGGTTGCCAAAAATACTACCATCTTTGGCATAGGGATACGGACCACCTTTGCGGATGAGTGCCAAAGTGTCGCGCCCCTGAAGCGGTAATTCACGAACTGTAATCTCACCGACGGCAGTGACCTTGGAGGCGGTTTCACGTGCAACGCTTGACGTGCCAACTAGCGCTGTGGTGACAAGAATCAACCCGGCGATGATGGCAATGATGATTTTTGACATATTTAGCAAACCCTAGTATTGGCGGTCATTTTGAAGCATATTTGGCTGAAAATGATCGTGATTATTGGACTTTGTGCCTGAATTTATGCCTCGACTTTACTTGGACATTTTATTTTGGTGCAGTCCGCGTACAAATAAAGCGAGTGGTCGTGAAGATTAAAGCCGCGATCTTTGGCGATTTTGTGTTGACGCTTTTCAATTTCAGCGTCATAGAACTCTTCCACTTTGCCGCATTGCAAACACACCAAGTGATCGTGATGACTGCCTTCGTTTAACTCAAACACGGCGCGCCCACCTTCAAAATGGTGACGCTGCAATAGCCCCGCTTGTTCAAATTGTGTGAGTACCCGGTAAACCGTCGCTAAGCCAATGTCGGCGTTTTCATTGAGCAACAATTTATAGACATCTTCAGCGGTCATGTGTCGTATTTTTGAACTTTGGAAAAGCTCTAGCACCTTAAGTCGCGGCAGTGTCGCCTTTAGGCCAATGGTACGTAGGTCTTTTGAGTCTGACATTTTTATTCCTTTGTTCACTGCATCATAGCGCAGAATCTGTTTCAAATTGAAGTCTAGCCCAGATACAAGTGCACTACCTCGTCAGGTATAATTTTGTCACTTTGATTCACCACCTGTCACTGTCCTCAGCAGTTTTTGCTTGTTTTTGGTTGTTTGTAGCGCCATCGCGATTAGGATTTTATGAAATTATTTACCCTCGTTTCTGCACTCGTTGCGGCAATCAGCTTGTCAGCCTGCACACAATTTGGTGTTTATCGACTTGATGTCCAACAGGGTAATTTGGTGACGCAAGAACAACTTGGCAAGGTCAAGCCCGGCATGTCACGCATCGAAGTCAAAAATATTCTTGGCACACCACTATTGCAAGACGCATTCAACGGCAACCGGTGGGACTATGCCTATCGTGATGACCGTAATACCGAGCGTAGGCTAAATCCGTTTGGTCGTGAATCACAACAATTTACCGTGACTATTTTATTTGAGAGCGAAAAAGTTACCCGCATTCTAGGTGAAGCCTCGCCAGTCGAAATATTGACCGGCGGCGGCGATAGGCGCAAAACGCCCAACGCCATCCCGCCGAATGCGCCGCCTGAGCCGAAAAAATAATTCGCATGGTGCTTAACATTGCCATTGCTGGTGCAAATGGTCGCATGGGGCAGATGCTAGTCAATGCCGCCAAACACGATACCGCGATTACCAATACGGTCGCATTTAACCGGGGCGACGATATTGATACGGCATTGCGCGAGGCTAATGTACTGATCGATTTCACGCGGCCTAGCGCCACTCTGACGCACATTGCAGCATGTGAAAAATCAGGCGTGAATGCGGTGATCGGCACAACAGGCTTTACCTCAGATGAAAAAAATCGCATCACAGCGGCGAGTAAAAAAATAGCGATTGTTTTAGCCCCTAATACCAGCCTCGGCGTGAATGTCACCGCGACGGTAGTGGCGATGGCAGCACGTTCACTAGGCATGGCAGCCGACATTGACGTCTTCGATGCGCACCATAAAATGAAAGTCGATGCGCCATCTGGTACGGCGCTGATGTTAGGGGAAGTTGCCGCCGCGGCGCGCGGACAAAATTTTAGTGATGTCGCTCGCTATACGAGTAATGGTGCTCGTCCGGCGGGCAGCATTGGTTTTAGCGCTGTGAGAGCGGGCGATATCATTGGTGAACACACGGTATTTTTTGTGCTCGATGGTGAGCGCATTGAAATCACCCACAAATCACAATCGCGCGCCACTTACGCTATTGGCGCCCTCGGTGCTGCAAAGTTTTTGCGCGATAAAACGTCAGGTTTGTACGATATGCAGGATGTGTTGGGATTAAGAAACGTAAGTTCGTTGTAAGCGGAATGCACGTTTGCGGTAAGTGGTAATTGCCATGATTGTGATTGCCGTGAGTGCCACTTTCGGGTAAAATTTCGCTTTAATCGCGTCAGTGCAGAAACACATTTTTTGCACGTTTGTATTACCTTAGCACCACCTTAGTAACATCGAAACGCGGGAAAGCGCACAGGCTTAAGAGCCTTGAAGCCTTTCCCGTTTTTTATGCCCGCTAGGTTTGTAATGGCTGGGCAAAAAGCTTGCGCGAATAACTAGATAGATGACTTTGGAGTATTCCTGTGCTGACAAAACCGTTCCCGCCCGCTGTTTTAGTGCTTGCTGACGGTTCTGTTTTCAAGGGTAGCGCAGTCGGCGCGTCCGGCCACACCGTCGGCGAAGTGGTATTTAACACCGCGATGACCGGCTACCAAGAAATTTTGACTGATCCCTCCTACATGGGGCAAATCGTCACATTGACTTATCCGCATATCGGCAATGTCGGTGTCAATTCGGAAGATAACGAATCACCTAAGGCGTATGCGGCAGGATTAGTTATTCGTGACTACCCGCTGCTGGTTTCAAATTTCCGTTCTGAAGAAACGCTTAATGATTATTTAGTGCGAAGCAAAATAGTTGCCATCGCCGATATCGATACGCGTCGCCTAACGCGGCATATCCGCGAGCATGGCGCACAAAATGGTTGCATCATGGTCGGTGAATTCAGTAATGCATTTGTGAGTAGTGCGCGTCAAAAAGCGAAAGTCGCACCAACGATGGTAGGCCTTGATTTAGCCAGCGTTGTTAGCTGCCATGAACCTTATGATTGGAATACCAGCACGTGGGCGTTAGGTCGCGGTTATCGACAACTAACGGATCCCAACTATCATGTTGTAGCTTACGACTACGGCGTTAAGCAAAACATTTTGCGTATGCTAGCCGATCGCGGCTGCAAGGTGACGGTGGTGCCCGCGCAAACATCCGCTGAAGATGTGTTGGTGATAAAACCAGATGGCGTATTTTTATCGAACGGCCCAGGCGACCCTGAGCCTTGCGATTACGCGGTGGAGGCGATTAAAACCATCCTTGCTAACGATGTGCCGGTGTTCGGCATTTGCTTAGGCCACCAGTTGCTAGGGCTCGCCGCTGGTGCAAAAACAATGAAGATGAAATTCGGCCACCATGGTGCGAATCATCCGGTGCAAGATTTAGCGACCAAAAAGGTCTTTATCACCAGCCAAAATCATGGTTTTACAATTGATGAATCGAACTTACCCGCAAACGTGCGTATCACGCATAAATCGTTATTTGACGGCACCTGTCAGGGAATTGCTTTAACCGATAAACCAGCGTTTAGTTTTCAAGGGCATCCTGAAGCGAGCCCTGGGCCGCATGAGGTGAGTTATTTGTTTGATCAATTTATCGCGATGTTAGAAAAAAACGTTAACAACAGCGCGGAGAAAAAAAGTGCCTAAACGTAACGACCTCAAATCTATCCTCATTATCGGCTCCGGCCCTATCGTCATTGGCCAGGCCTGTGAATTCGATTACGCGGGTGCACAGGCCTGCAAAGCGCTGCGCGATGAGGGTTATAAAGTCATTTTGATTAATTCCAACCCTGCCACCATCATGACTGATCCGGACATGGCGGACGTGACCTACATCGAGCCGATTACCTGGAAGGTAGTTGAGAAAATTATCGAGAAGGAACGCCCGGATGCGCTGCTACCGACCATGGGTGGGCAAACCGCATTAAATTGCGCGCTCGATCTAGCCAAGCACGGTGTGTTGGAAAAATATAATGTCGAGATGATTGGTGCGACTAAAGAGGCGATTGATAAAGCGGAAGATCGTGAAAAATTTAAGAAGGCGATGACAAAAATCGGGCTGGCTTCAGCCCGCTCGATGATCGCCCACTCGATGGAGGAGGCATTGCAAGTGCAAGCCAGCATTGGCTTCCCGGCCGTTATCCGCCCCAGCTTTACGATGGGTGGCGCAGGCGGCGGCATCGCATATAACCGCGATGAATTTGTAGAAATATGTGAGCGTGGACTGGAAGCCTCTCCCACCAAAGAATTGTTGATCGAAGAGTCGCTGCTCGGTTGGAAAGAGTTTGAGATGGAAGTGGTGCGCGATAAAGCGGATAACTGCATCATCATTTGCGCGATTGAAAATCTTGATCCGATGGGTGTACACACCGGCGACTCCATCACCGTTGCCCCCGCGCAAACCTTGACCGATAAAGAATATCAAATCATGCGCAACGCCTCCATCGCCACCCTGCGTGAGATTGGGGTGGAGACGGGTGGCTCGAATGTGCAATTTGCGGTGAACCCCAAAGATGGCCGCATGATAGTCATTGAAATGAATCCGCGCGTATCGCGCTCATCCGCGCTGGCCTCCAAAGCCACTGGCTTTCCAATTGCAAAAATTGCCGCGAAATTGGCGGTGGGCTATACGCTGGACGAATTAAAAAACGACATTACCGGCGGGGCAACACCAGCTTCGTTTGAGCCCGCAATTGATTATGTGGTGACCAAGGTGCCGCGCTTTGCATTTGAAAAATTTCCGCAGGCCGATGACCGCTTGACGACGCAAATGAAGAGCGTCGGCGAAGTGATGGCAATCGGTCGAAATTTTCAAGAGAGTTTGCAGAAAGCCTTGCGCGGGTTGGAGGCAGGTGTTGATGGATTTAACTTAAAAACAGTTGACCCTGAAAAAATTGGTGACGAATTAGCCTACCCTAGAGGCGAACGCCTTTGGTATGTGGCGGATGCGTTTGGGATCGGCATGTCGCTGGAGGAAATATACGGCTATACCAAAATCGATCCGTGGTTTTTAGTACAGATTGAGGACTTAGTGAAAACAGAGTTAGCCATTGAAAAGAAAAAACTCACCGACATTGGCGCGGAAGAATTACGCGCCTTAAAGCGCAAAGGATTCTCAGATCGCCGATTGGCGCATCTTTTGAAGCAAAAAGAGTCGGAAGTGCGCGCCAGACGGCACTCTCTCAATATTCGTCCTATCTACAAACGGGTTGATACGTGTGCCGCCGAATTTGCGACTTCCACTGCTTATATGTATTCGAGCTACGACGAAGAATGTGAAGCGAGGCCGACCAACAATAAAAAGATAATGATTTTAGGCGGCGGGCCGAATCGTATTGGGCAGGGTATTGAATTTGATTACTGCTGCGTGCATGCCGCGCTTGCGCTGCGTGAAGATGGTTATGAAACCATCATGGTTAACTGCAATCCTGAAACGGTATCGACTGATTACGATACGTCCGACCGGCTGTATTTTGAGCCGCTTACGCTGGAGGACGTGCTCGAAATCGTGCATATTGAAAAACCGGTGGGCGTGATTGTGCAATTTGGCGGGCAGACGCCGCTCAAACTCGCCCGAGATTTAGCCGCCGCCGGTGTGCCGATTATCGGCACCACGCCAGACATGATTGATATGGCGGAGGACCGTGAGCGCTTTCAAAAATTAATTCACAAACTCAATTTACGTCAGCCGCCAAATCGCACTGCGCGCACCAATGAAGAAGCAATGATTAAAGCGCGCGAAATTGGTTACCCACTCGTGGTCAGGCCATCCTATGTACTTGGCGGTCGCGCGATGGAAATTATTCATGTGGAGTCGGATCTAGAACGCTATATGCGTGAAGCGGTAAAAGTATCTAACGATTCGCCGGTGCTGCTAGATCGTTTTTTAAATGACGCCATCGAGGTGGATGTGGATGCGGTGAGTGATGGCACGGATGTGGTCATCGGCGGCATCATGGAGCATATCGAGCAGGCGGGTGTGCATTCGGGTGACTCGGCTTGTTCGCTGCCACCGTTTTCGTTGTCAGTTGAATTGCAGGATGAGTTGCGTCGGCAAACAGTGGCGATGGCGATGGGCCTAAATGTGGTGGGTTTAATGAATGTGCAATTCGCAATAAAGCGCGAAAATAATGCGGATGTTGTTTATGTGTTGGAAGTAAATCCGCGCGCTTCACGCACCATTCCATTCGTGTCAAAAGCGATTGCCGTACCGCTGGCAAAAATTGCCGCGCGTGCGATGGCGGGACAAAGCTTGCAATCACAAGGCTTCACAAAAGAGATCACCCCGCATTACTACTCAGTCAAAGAAGCGGTATTTCCGTTCATCAAATTTCCGGGTGTGGATGTGATTCTTGGGCCTGAAATGAAATCCACGGGTGAAGTGATGGGCGTGGGCAAAACATTTGCGGAAGCGTTTGTAAAATCGCAAATGGGTGCCAGTATTAAGCTACCCGCCACTGGAAAAAACGCCGGCAAAGTATTTATCTCAGTGCGTAATCAAGATAAACCAAAGGTCGAGGAAATCGCTCGCGTGTTAATTGATTTAGGCTTTTCCATTGTTGCCACCAAAGGTACCGCCGCACATTTGGCGAAGGCTGGCATTGAAGTTGAATATGTCAATAAAGTAAACGAGGGCCGCCCGCATATTGTCGATATGGTCAAAAATCGCGAGGTCATGCTTATCATCAACACGGTGGAGGAAGATAAACGCTCCATCCGCGATTCATGGTCTATTCGCAATGCGGCGCTGCAAGGCCGCGTGACCTACTACACCACCGTGTCTGGCGCAAAAGCGGCGTGTGTGGGCATGCAACATTTGTCTGAACTTACCGTGTATTCGTTGCAATCGTTGCATGCCGAACTTGCGTCTAAAGTCACGTCTTAAGTTGCGTCGTAAGTTGACGTTATAAGCTGCTTCGTAAGTTGAGTGTCAAGCGCAACCCTTTTTAGTTATGCCATTCGTACATCCCCTTACTTTCCACAGGAAATCAACATGAGCAGTCTTGCTAAAGTCCCCTTAACCGTTGCTGGTGTAGAAGCGTTGAGGGTTGAGTTACATCGGCTCAAAACCATCGAGCGGCATGATGTGGTGCGTGCAATAGCGGAGGCGCGTGCGCAAGGTGATTTATCCGAAAATGCCGAATATGACGCCGCTAAAGAAAAGCAGGGCTTCGTTGAGGGACGCATTCAAGAGCTTGAGAGCAAATTATCTTCTGCCCAAATCATCGACCCGAAAGCACTCGATGACGATGGCCGCGTTGTTTTCGGCGTGAGCGTGGATTTAGAGGAGAGCGAAACCGGCGAAAAAGTATCGTATCAAATTGTTGGTGAAGACGAGGCAAATATTAAGCTCGGCAAAATTTCATTCTCATCCCCCATGGCACGCGCCATGATCGGCAAATCTGCCGGCGACACGGTGGTGGTGCGTGCGCCTGGCGGCGAGAAGGAATATGAAATTGTGGACGTACATTACATTTAGAAACTCTACTATTGTCAGGCGTTTCCAGTCGGTTTTGGTTGAAAAAGCAATTGGGTATTGCACTTTCGACATTGTTATTCCGAACAGCATTTTGTGAGGAATCTTACCCGCGTCAGGCTACTGATATCGACGATAAGCTGCATCAAAGCATGATCCTAGAAACGGCAGTTGATCGCTTGAGTTGCTTGAAAGTGCGCGTCTAGCAAGGAGGTTAGTGGTTTACCTCGTTCACCAATATGGTGACGCCCGCTACGGGTGCGATTGCACGTTTTTCAAACTCTTTGGCGGCGTTGCTTCTCCTAGCAGGACAAGGCCTCAGTCGTCCGAGTTTGCCAAATGAGGCCTTGCCAAAGAGTCCGGAAAACGCACACTCGCACCCGTCCAACTGCTGTTTCTAAGATGATGAAACTGCGCTCTGTCGGAATAACGATTTGGGCGAAGCGACGGCTAGTCTTACGTGGCTAAAAATGCATATTTCTGAACGAAATAAAACACACAAATGAACATCATCTTCACCGGTGGCGCTGGCCCCAAAGTAGGCGCAAGTATTGGGATATAGGTCGCAGTACCGTTGGCAATCGCTCTTCGCCGCCTCGCCATAATTTTGCGTCACCGGCTGCATCGCGCAAGAACGCAGGGTCACATGATTTCGATGGCCGCTGTCCGCCAGTTGGCAACGCGGCCTGGTGTTAGCACGAATCGACAAACCACCGCCTGACTCCCGCTGCTGCTAAAAAGCTGAATTAATGGTTCTCTCCAAAAGAATGGCGCTCGTGCAACTTTCGCGCAACGCTTCCTTGGCCGTTAGCCCTTAAACCGAGATTTTCCATTAGGCTTCCCTTTGGGACTGTTTGAGTGCTAACGGACTATTTTTGGCGTCTTTCGTGTTTCTTCCTCTTGAATAACTCGTTATTCATTCGTCAGTCAACAGAAAATACGCGCAAAAATAGCCTCGTTATCATCTCATACCCTAATGGAAAATCTCGGTTTAAGGATAAAACGCGCGTAATCCGTAGCCTGATGCAGTTGTTTTTCCGACCAGCTCGAGCTGTAGATTGACATAAATCTCGGTGTTGGCGTTCATGCCTTCATCTGCATTGGGGATGCGTGCTAGATATTCTGTGGGCGTGAATATACGGCTAGCGAGCACCGTATTGGCCGCGTCCATGAGCTTGACTTCTATATGTGGAAAATCATGCTTGGTGGTGGCACGGTTGGCGATGGTTGCGAGCAGCAATATGCGTCCGGGTTTTCCAGGTGGCTCGATTAAATCGGATGATTCGATTTTGATTGCGTCCGCAAGCCGGCCCCAAGGTATTTCGCATTGCAGCGTTTCGCACGCTTTCAACAGATGCGGGCGCAACTCAGGGTAATGCTGCGCGATGTCGCTACGAAAAAAATAAGCGGCTTGTGCCGTTAGCCCGATGGCGGCCAAGCCCGCGAGCCATCCCCATAATCGCGACGCTTGTTGTTGTGTTGGAACTGGGCTGTGGATGAGTGGGTTTTGCGAAAAATTGGTGGCATCGATATTGCTGACAGCCGCAAGTGCGACAGGTCTGACTGCATCAGTATGGTGCAAGGTAGGGGTCAGTAATTCGCTGGCGTTTGCTTGGGTGGCGGTGGTGACGGTAACAAACTCGGTTGTAGGTCGAGTGGGCTTGATGCCCGGGGAGTCTGCGAGGTTATGCGTCTCATCCGTGAATATTGCCTCAATTGCCTCAGGGTTTACAGCCATATCGTCGGCTGGCATCGATTCACTTGGGTAGGTCGAATCACCGATGGCGTAATCGGTAATCTCAATAGGCACATCTTCATCTGCGACGCGCTTCATTGACTCAAACGCATTAAACACATGACGGCAACGGCCACACATAACGCGGCCTTGGCGGATATTAAGTTGCTCAGGCGCAACCTTAAACTGTGCGCTACATTGTGGGCAGATAGTTAACAGCATGGCGTGATTTTAGCTTGACTACTGGTCACTGGCGAATGCCGTGTATAGCGCTCCAGCCCTCGCTTCGCCGCCAGACTTGCATGGCAAAGTAGGGGCGATATATTTCAATAATGTCATCCGCCTGTTCATCCAAGATACCCGCTAATACTAATTTGCCACCTTGTTTGGTGTGGCCTGCCAGTAGCGGTGCTAATACTTTGAGCGGATTGGCCAAGATGTTGGCGACGGTAATATCGGCCACGTAATGTAGCCGGTGCTCGGTTGAGTCAAAGGTAATGGCGACACTATTTTGTATCGCGTTTGCCCGCGCGGCATCGACGGCAGCGCTATCGATATCTACCCCCATGCAGTTGGCGGCACCAAGCTTCATCGCGGCGATCGCCAAAATACCGGAGCCTGTGCCGTAATCGAGCACGTGGTTGTTAGACGCCACATTTTCCTCTAGCCATTGTAGGCACAATTGCGTTGTTGGATGGCTGCCGGTGCCGAATGCAGCACCCGGGTCAAGCACAATATTGATGGCGTTTTTTACAACAGAAGTAGCCTCGTCAGTCACCTCATGCCATGTTGGCACGATGGTAATGCGCGGCGAGATGTGGATCGGCGGAAACTGCGCTTGGTTTTGTTTCACCCAATCGACATCATCAATGATGGACTTGGTGAAGTTGAGTGACGCCATATCAAATACCGCAGCGACGTGCCAAAGTATTTCTACCCCATCAGTCTGTTCGGCAAAAAGTGCGGTCAATTCGCAGCGATCCCACAGCCCACCAGTTGCGCCCGGCTCACCGAAAATCGCGCACTCCTCGGCAGTGCCTTCATCGGCATCTTCAACGGAGACTGACATTGCGCCGGACTCAATTAAGGCGTCACCAAATGCATCTGCCGTGTCGCGGTCAAGCGAGATTGTGATTGATAAAAATGGCATGTTTATGTGCTGTGAAATGTGCTGTGAAACGTGCTTTGCAACGCCCTAGGCAACACACGCATTAACTTTCACCAGAGATTTTTTTGAGTCGTGCCATGCGCTCTTCTAGAAAGTGAATGGAAGTACCCCCGCGAATAAATGCGGCATCACTAAGTAGCTCTTGATGCAATGGCAAATTGGTAAAAATACCTTCTACAACCATTTCGGATAACGCAGTCCGCATTCGCGCAAATGCTTGAGCACGGGTGTCACCATGGGCGATTACCTTGGCGATGAGCGAATCATAATGAGGCGGCACAAAGTAATCCGCGTAAACATGCGAGTCAACGCGAATGCCTGGCCCACCCGGCACATGAAAGCGGGTAATGCGGCCTGGAGACGGCACAAAGGTAGTCGGATGTTCCGCGTTGATTCGACACTCGACGGCGTGGCCGCGTAGCTGAATATCTTTTTGCCGATATTGAAGTCGGCGACCCGCCGCGATGCGAATTTGCTCTTGCACGATATCGACCCCGGTAATCATTTCTGATACCGGATGCTCGACCTGCACGCGAGTATTCATCTCGATAAAGTAAAACTCATCTTTTTCAAATAAAAACTCAAACGTGCCAGCACCGCGGTAGCCCATTTTGATGCACGCATCCACACACCGTTCACCGATCTTATCGCGAAGCCGCGGCTTTAATTCTGGCGCGGGCGCTTCCTCGATTATTTTTTGATGCCTGCGCTGCATCGAACAATCGCGTTCCCATAAATAAATAGCGCTTTTATGTTCGTCGGCCAAAACCTGTATTTCGATGTGACGCGGATTTTCTAAAAATTTTTCCAAGTACACCATTGGGTTGCCAAAGGCAGATTGCGCTTCTGCTTTGGTCATTTGTACCGCGTTGACGAGTGCGGCCTCGGTATGTACTACGCGCATACCGCGTCCGCCGCCACCGCCCGCCGCTTTGATGATGACGGGATAGCCAACTTCTGCCGCAATTTTGCGAACTTCTTTCGGGTCATCCGGCAATGCACCTTCGGAGCCTGGTACGCACGGCACACCAAGACGTTTCATCGCTGCTTTTGCGGCAACTTTATCGCCCATCATGCGAATGTTTTCAGGCTTAGGGCCGATGAAAACGAAGCCGGAGTTCTCGACCCGCTCGGCAAAATCCGCATTCTCGGATAAAAATCCGTAGCCAGGATGTATTGCCTGCGCGTCCGTAACCTCCGCCGCGCTAATGATGGCAGGAATATTTAAGTAACTGTCTTTAGAGGGTGCAGGTCCAATGCAGACTGATTCATCGGCCAACATCACGTATTTGGCATCCGCATCGGCTTCAGAATGCACCGCGACCGTCTTAATACCCATCTCGCGACAAGCACGCTGTACGCGTAGTGCAATTTCACCACGGTTGGCGATGAGAATTTTTTCAAACATTGCGCCTGGCTTTGGCGCTGCTCCAAATACCGCCATATGAAAACCTCGCGGTGTGGATTATTCGATGATGAATAGAGGTTGACCGTATTCGACTGGCTGGCCGTTTTCAACCAAAATTGACGTGACCACGCCGGACGCGTCGGACTCTATTTCGTTTAAAAGCTTCATCGCCTCAATGATGCAAAGTGTCTGCCCTTTAGTAACATTTTGTCCAATTTCGACAAATGAGGAGGCACCGGGTGATGGCGAGCGATAAAACGTGCCAACCATCGGCGACTTCAAGGTGTGTCCGGTTGGTTCCACCACAATAGGAGCGGCGGCAATTGGTTGCGCAACAACCGGGGCGGGCATCATCACTTGCGTTGCGGCCTGATGCGGCATAAAGCCCGCAGGGCCGTGGCGGCTGATGCGAACGCGTTCTTCGCCCTCTGTAATTTCTAGCTCGGCGATTCCCGATTCTTGTACTAAATCAATCAAGGTCTTAATTTTGCGTAAGTCCATGTGCGTGTGTCTCCTACTTTATGATTGTTTTGACTGTGACTTGCTAACAAAGATGGCTACTCTTAGTTGCAGATGAGAGCAGAGAAATGCGGATGCCGGCAAATTAAGTTTGACGCGCTGGAGATTAATGTTTTGGGCTAATTTTGTTGATTGCTGCTTCCACAGCAAATTCATAGCCCAGTGCACCTAAGCCACAAATCACGCCAATGGCCTTGTCTGACAGATACGAATGTTGGCGAAAGGGTTCGCGCGCGTGGACATTTGATAAATGCACTTCTATGAACGGAATATTGACCGCTAATAGCGCGTCACGCAGGGCGATGCTGGTGTGGGTAAATGCGCCTGGGTTGATAATAATCATGGCAACTTGCTCGGAGCTTGCCGCGTGAATGCGATCCACCAGCCCGCCTTCATGGTTCGTTTGATAGCTGGCAATGGCTACACCTTTAGCTACGGCAAGTTTGACTAAACGAGCGTCAATATCGGCCAATGTGTCGATGCCGTAAACCTCAGGCTCGCGTGTACCGAGCAAATTTAGGTTGGGACCGTGGAGGACAAGAAGTTTAAGCATTAATTAATTTTGCCTGAAAATAGCAGAAATTACCTAATTTTCGCAGACGTTAATGACTTTCTAGTCAACTTAAGGCAAGCAGTAAGGATAACCCTTATGCAATTGTCAAGCAAAATGCCTTTAATGTGTTGTGCGGTATGTCACAGCGCACAATTAGCAGCATATATGTGGTTAATTAGACGAATTTAGACGAAAAAGCCACATTTTATAGTGCTTTCTACTGGGAAAGATATTTTTCAATCAACGTCGCAAATTCAGTTTCCTCAACCATACCAAGTTTGGTCAAGATTACCTCGCCTTTTGGGCTTAATACAATGGTGTAAGGCAGTAAGCCTAACCGATTGCCGGTGCGCTTTGAAAACTCAATTGCACGAGATTCATCTGCTAATACCGGATAATTAATTTTTAATTTTTCAGCGAACTTAGCCGCATTTGCAGAGGAATCCGCGGCAATCCCAACTATTTGCAACCCTTTAGCACCATATCTGTCTTGTAGCCGAACAAAAATAGGCATCTCTGCCAAGCATGGCGGGCACCATGACGCCCAAAAATTAATTACCAATAATTTTTGACTCCATTGCCCTAACGCCTGCGATTTGCCGGTCAAATCCGGGAAGCTCGTCGCGTAAATGACTGATGGCGTCGCGGCTGAGCCTGCTGAAACGGTTTGGCTTACTTCAGGTGGGTGCTCTAGGCGACCAATAAGAATCGCCGCGGCAAATAGCGCAGCAATTACAAAGAGGGCAACGCCTACAAAAATGAGTGCTTTTTTAGGCAATTAATATCACAACGGTTTTGCCGCGCGTACTGGCGCAGGCGAAGATGCTGGAGCACCGTTAGTGGGTAAGGCTGACGTAAGCCCTGAAGTTCCAAAACTAATTGTATTGTCACCTTCAGGGTTGGTCGGGCGCGACCATTGTCCCATCACCAGTGCATTTGGTTGGTATTTCAGCGTAAACATTTGTTTTTGCGGGGGGAAGCACACTCCTACGGCCGCACAGCCTTGGGAAATAACGGATAACGACACATTCTGGTTGGTCTTGCCTAACGTGGTCAAATCAATCAGCATGGTGGTGTTGGTGTCATAAATATCAACCCTGCCAAATGTAGGATCATCGGTCGGCTTGCCGTCTGGTTTTGATAGCGCCAAGTTGACCACCGTTGCCTTGCTTGGCAGTGTTGCTCGCTTATCAGAATTCTGTTTGGGCGATATTTTTTTTGCGGGGGTCGGCGAGCGTAATTGCTCAACGCGAATACGGTCACGATACAAATAGTAACCCGGTGCAATCTCAACTCTAAGTTCTGCCGTGAACGCATCGCGCTGGCGAATTTCGGGTTTGAACGCGGCATTAGGTGCTAATAATTCTGCGCCCACGTTTGATTTATTGGGTTCAGCAGCTACTGATATTGATATACCGCTAAGCATAATGAAAGCGAGCGCTAACTTGCTGGAAAGAGCATAAAAATTCGAGTTATTCATCTTTAGTCTAAAATAATTGCCAATAAAGGTGGTTGTAAAAATTGTATTAAAGAGACTTACGTTCGTGGTGATTGGTTCATTCACACGCCGACTAACTGAACGATTGTTTTATCAAGCTTGTCAACAAACCCGTATTCATCCCCAATTATCCATTGAGTGTCTTTGGGTGCAGACGTATTATTTTTGGCTCCCCCTGTTTCTTCCTCGCGAATAGCGCACTATCCTCGCGTCGCCCGATAGAAAAACGATCAAAAATGGGATCATTATCAAATTGCCCCTGATGGATAAACGCTGATTATTGCGTTAATTTCATCGAGACTTGTTGTAATACAGACAACAGCACACATCTACTACCTTGACCAAAACCATGTTGAGATCCACAATAGGAATACGATGCGTTATTTAATCCTTGTCATTTTACTGGCCTTCCCGCTTGCTGAGGGGGCGCTACTTTATAAACTTGCCGCTGGCCCACAAGGTCATGGCGGCTGGGTGCTGGCTTGGGTCACGTTTGCCGCTATCGCGGGCATTGTGCTTATTAAACAGGCGCGGTTTTCGTTAATCGCTCGGTTAGGCCAAGCGCTTTCGCAAGGGCAGTTTTCCATCGCCGCATTTATAGATAGTTTTCGCACCGTCATCGCTGGGCTATTACTCATTTTCCCCGGCATTTTGTCTGATATTTTGGCGCTGATGATTTTGCTTATTCCCATTCGCGAACCCGCTTTTGTAAATAACTTCAACAACAATCGCGCTGCAAATCCAGCGCACGCTGAAAAAAACACTGGCGCCATTGAGGGTGAATTTCGGCGCGAGCAATAGCGCGGCGGGAGTTGTTTACTCTAAGTCGGCAACATTTCGACTGACGCTAACTAAAAAATCAGCGACTGTTGGGTAACGAAGGTTTAATTTCAATTCTGTTTTTATTTTGAAGTTTACGATGCGACGCGATTCACCCATGAACGAAAGCATTTGCGGTGGCATCAGCGACTCCGCCAAACGTCGCGATACACGCGGTGGGCGCGGCAAGTAAAAATGATCCGCCACCAAATCGAAATAGTCGCCCATTTTGATATCGCTGTCGTCAACAACATTGAACGTTGTTGTTGTTTTCTGCGTGAGCGCCGCGACACATGCGCCAGCTAAGTCATCCGCATGAATATGATTGGTATAACTATCTTCATCAGCAGTGATAGCAGGGGTGCGGGCGCGAATGCGCTTAATCGGTAATCGGTCGAGCGCATAAATTCCCGGCGCCCGTAATATAGTGAGCACCACCGAATGCTTTAAACACCACGCCAGCAGCGCCATTTCAGCGCTCACTCGGCGCACCGTGCGGGGTGTTTGCGGCTGCAACGGGGTCGATTCATCAACCAGCCCACCAGCACAGTCGCCATACACGCCGGTGGTGCTGATGTAAATTATTTGTGTAGGTTTGGCAACGGCCCGTGACAGCGCATCCAGTAAATTAACGGTATGCGTATCAACGTCACCTTGACTCGGTGGAGGGGCGAAATGAAACACTTTGTCACTGCGCTGCGTGGCAATTTTGTCTAACGTTGCAGGTAATGCCAAATCACCTTCGATTATTTCAGCGCCACATTTTTGGGCGGCCATTGCGCGGTCGGGGTTGCGAATCAATACGCTGACCGCATATGAAGATTGTAATTGTGTCGCAACACGTTCACCGATATCGCCAAAGCCCACAATTAGGGCGTGTTGTTTCGTCTCATTTCGATTTGTGGAATTAATCATCGTGCATCAGTATAGTTATGTCCTTCTCCCAAACGTAATGTTTCAACGCCATGACGACTGAATTTAGTGTCACCTTAAAGCCCACTGGCAATACGTTTACCGCGCGTGCGGATGAGACTATCTTAGAGGCGGCGATAAGACACGGCATTGGCTTGCCTTATGGCTGTCGAAATGGTGCTTGTGGCTCGTGCAAAGGCATCATCTTAACGGGTGAATTTGACTACGGTAGTTACCAAGAGCGCACCTTGAGTGCTGACGAGAAAGCCGCAGGTAAAGCGCTTTTTTGCGTGGGAAAAGCGTGCTCTGATGTCGTGTTGGAAATTAAAGAAATCGGCGGTACGGGTGATATTCAAATTCGCACGCTACCGTGTCGTGTTGAAAAAGTGGCAAAGCCCGCGCCGGATGTGGCGGTGTTGTCGCTTAAACTGCCTGCTCAGGAACGCTTGCAGTATTTAGCGGGGCAGTACATCGATATTTTGCTCAAAGATGGCAAGCGGCGGAGTTTCTCAGTGGCGAACGCGCCGCATCATGATCAATATGTTGAGCTTCACATACGACATGTACTTGGTGGGCATTTTTCAGACTATGTGTTTAATGAAATGCGGGATCGCGCGATTCTTCGATTTGAAGGGCCGTTCGGCACATTTTTCTTACGCGAAGATTCCGATAAGCCGATGATTTTTGTCGCCGGCGGTACCGGCTTTGCGCCGATTAAAGCCGTACTTGAGCACGCGTTTTTTAAGCACGTTGATCGTGAAATAGTGCTTTACTGGGGATGTCGTTCACGGGCAGACTTGTACATGGCGGACATACCGGTGCAGTGGGCAAAAGAGTATCCTCACTTTAGCTTTATTCCAGTTTTGTCCGAGCCCAGTGCCCTTGATAATTGGCAAGGACGTACAGGTTTTGTGCATCAAGCAGTGCTTGATGATTTTGCAACACTGGCGGGTTATCAAGTTTATGCTTGCGGCGCACCCGTCATGATTGAGGCGAGCAAAGCTGCATTTATTTCACACGGTCTGCCCGAGGGCGAGTACTTCGCAGACGCATTTACTTACGCAACCTAACCAGGAGATTTATCATGATTAAAGTCGGAGACACATTACCCGCAGGCACCTTGAGTGAATTCATTGCAATCGAGACTGATGGCTGCACATTAGGCCCTAATAAATTTGAGATTGACGCGTTAACCAAAGGCAAAAAAATCGTTTGCTTTGGTCTGCCCGGTGCGTTCACACCAACCTGTTCAGCTAAGCACGTGCCAGGTTATCGAGATCACATTGCCGATTTCAAAGCCAAAGGGGTGGATGAAGTTTGGTGCGTCTCAGTGAACGACGCCTTTGTCATGGGCGCTTGGGCAAAAGACCAAAACACCGATGGCAAAGTCCGCATGTTTGGCGATGGTTCTGCAACATGGACCAAGGCGCTCGGGCTAGAAATGGATGCCACCGCATTCGGCATGGGCACGCGTATGAAACGCTTTTCGATGCTCATCGTCGATGGTGTGGTCAAAACACTAAACATCGAAGAGGCGGGTAAATTTGAAGTCTCAAATGCGGAAACAATGCTGACGCAGGTTTAGTTGCGGGGTTAATGGAAAAATCTTTTTAACCGCCGATGCACGCAAATGCACGCCGATTTGCGCTGATAAAAACAAAAATGTGTTTTCATTCCGACAGAGCATGGTTTTATCATGCGATGAGGAATCTTACCCGTTAACACTATCGCCAAACGGATAAGATTCCTCCCAAAAAGCCGTTCGGAATGACAGTAGATTTAATATGCTGTCATTGAATAATTAAAAAACCTTGCGGAATATCAATATGTCCAACCCCACCATCTTCATCGACGGCGAACACGGTACTACGGGTTTGTTAATTCGCGAGTTATTGCTTGCCCGTGGCGACATTGATCTCGTTAGCATTACCTCGGATAAACGTAAAGACGCGGATGAAAAAAAGCGCATCCTTAACAGCGTTGACCTAGCCGTCCTCTGCTTGCCGGATGATGCGGCGCGTGAGTCAGTCGCAATGATTGAAAACAACAACACCCGTGTCATCGATGCCTCCACCGCGCATCGCGTGCTGCCTGATTGGACATTCGGATTTCCTGAATTAGACCACCAACAAACGCAGCGCATCCGTCAATCCAGACGCGTCGCTAACCCCGGCTGTTGGTCCACCTGCTTCATCGCACTGGTGCGGCCACTGGTTGATGTCGGCATCATCCCGGCGAACCTCCCAATCACCACATGGGGCGTATCGGGCTACTCTGGCGGCGGACGGCAAATGATCGAAGCCTTCGAGGCCGATACCAATAAAACCAACTTCATCGCGTACGGCCTAAATTTAAGCCATAAGCATTTGCCCGAAATGCAAAAGTACACCGGCCTCGCGCACCCGCCATTGTTTACGCCCTCGGTCGGAAATTTCAAACAAGGCATGTTGGTCGAAGTGCCACTCAACCTATGGACGCTATCCAAAATGAACAATGGCGAAGCGATCCGTAACGCGCTTGCAGCGCACTATGCGGGCAGCAAATTTGTTGACGTAAAACCTTATACGGCCATTCCACCGGCTGAGCTAAATCCCGAAGCGCTAAATAACTCCAACACGCTCGAGCTATTCGTCTTTGACAACGCTAAAAATGAACAAGCCGCATTAGTGGCGCGGCTAGATAATTTGGGCAAGGGTGCGGGCAGGGCGGCGATGCAAAATATTGAGTTGATGCTAGGGCTGGCGTAGCCATGTTGCAAACATTAGACGCTAAAAAAAACCATTAAAAACCAACTTCTCGCTGATGGCGCAGTGCCAAGATAGTGATGATATTGCCACCGTAGTGATACCACGCCACGTATCCGCTCCCGCCAAAGTCGATCAGCAATTCACGATACTCGTCTGGCATACACTCAACAGGTCACCCAGTCTCAGGTTGAAGACCAAGACTCTGGATAGACTTTAAGATTGCTTCACCGGCCCGCTTTGCGGCACTTGGATTTTTGCTTGTAAAAATTCCCTTAAGCGCTGGAGGTCACGAAGTGCTGCTGGCGCAAATTTTACTTGTGACATTCAGGCCGAGGTGTCTCGTTTGCCGTGCCCCAGCTTGCTAGCCAGTTGCCAACTTCTTCAGCACTCGCATGTAGACCGGTCTGCTGGTATTCCTCCCACGCTTTTAACGCTTCTTGACGGAAGGCTTCGCGTTTTTCCTCACGTTCCACGTATTGGACAACGGCTTCACGCATCAGCCAGTGGGGAGTCCGCTGGCGGGCTTTTGCTAAGTCTTAAATTCGCGTTCTGGTATCTTCATTCAACTTCACGGATACGACTTTCGCGGCGATGTGCGTTTGTGGCATTTCATCTCTCCCATTGGTTAACAATAGGTATTACCTAAGCATGCTTTAGCGACTCATGCTGCATGAATTTTGTTCTTGATGCGCCTATCTAGCGTGCAGTGACTTATGCCATAAATAAAAAGTCTAATATTGCAATGCTTTGCTAAACATAAAGACTTCTAACAGCGCGCCAATAAATGACTTTTAAATATTGATTTGTGTCACCACCGGCGTGTGGTCCGACGGCCGTTCCCAGTGTCTGGGCAGCACGTCAATCACGGATGACACGGTTTTATCTGCTAAATTTTTGGTGACTAAGATGTGATCAATACGCATTCCAAGATTGCGTTTGAAGCCGTTCATACGGTAATCCCACCAGGTAAAACTTTTGTCGGCTTGTGGGAATAGGCGAAACGTATCCGTGAGGCCCAACTCAATCAAGCCCTGAAAATGCGCGCGTTCCGGCGCACTTACTAGCACTTGTCCTACCCATGCGGCGGGGTCGTGTACATCGCGGTCTTCAGGCGCGATGTTGTAGTCGCCTAGCAATGCCACGTCGCCATATTCTCCAATGGTGGACTTCATGTATGCATTAAGGGCGGTGAGCCACGCGAGTTTGTATTGGTATTTGTCAGAGTCAATGCTCTGGCCGTTGACGATATAGACATTGACCACGCGCACGCCATTGATGGTCGCGGCGATGACGCGTTTTTGTGCGTCTTCATATCCCGGCATATCTTTTACAACATCTTCGGGACGCGATTTAGAAATGATGGCGACGCCGTTATAGGTTTTTTGGCCGTTAAACACTGCGTGATAGCCAGCGTCTTCAATGGCCTCCAGCGGAAACTTTGCGTCTTCTAATTTCAACTCTTGCAGGCAAAGCACATCCACCGGGGAGTTTTTCAGCCAGTCGAGTACATGCGGCAGACGCACGTTGAGGGAGTTGACATTCCAAGTGGCGATTTTCATTTGGTTGCCTTGGCGGTTGCATCGCTTTTGAGTTCGTCAAAGGCCCTCTCTTGTTCGCAGCGGAGATCCCATTTTGTTGATCGCACTGGTGATAGCAGACTTGGATTCCCGCCCTCGCGGGAATGACGAGTTGCAGGGTAGAAGCAAAAAATCACGCTGCCAACTTCATGCCGTTGTGTCGCAGCAAATGCGCAATTTCTGGCTTGCGTCCACGAAAGGCAACAAACGATTCCATCGCGCCGCGGCTACCGCCGCGTGCCAGCACTTCACGGCGAAAGCGTGCGCCTGTCTCTGCATTCAATACGCCGGTTTCTTCAAAGGCGGCGTAGGCATCGGCAGATAACACTTCTGCCCACTTGTAGCTGTAGTAGCCCGCTGCGTAGCCGCCGCCGAAAATATGCCCAAATGATTGCGGCATGCGATTGAAATGGGGGTAGGGCACCACCGCGACTTCCGCGCGCACCCGATGGGTGAGGGCGGTAATGTTGTCATTCGCAAAATCAAAATCGGTGTGTGCCAGCATATCAAGCAAGGCAAATTCGAGTTGTCTAAGCGTGCCCATGCCCGATTGGAAATTTTTCGCGGCCAACATTTTGTCGAATAGTTGCCGTGGTAACGGGGCGCCGGTATCGACGTGGGCCGTCATGTGTTGCAACACATCCCACTCCCAGCAAAAATTTTCCATGAACTGCGAGGGCAGCTCCACCGCATCCCACTCAACTCCGCTGATGCCGGAAACCGATAACTCATCAACCTCGGTTAAAAGCTGATGCAGTCCGTGACCAAACTCATGAAAGAGCGTAATCACATCATCATGCGTAAGTAATGCGGGTTTGCCATTGACTGGTGGTGAAAAATTACACGTCATGTAGGCGACAGGATGCTGAATTTTTCCGCCCACCTTGCGACGGTTAATCGCATCATCCATCCACGCGCCACCACGTTTGGTTTCGCGGGCATAAAGATCAAAATAAAATTGCCCGATCACGTTATCTGCCACGTCCTTAACGCTGAAAAATTGCACATCTTCATGCCACGTTTCAGCCGGTGTTTCGATAAATGTGACGCCATAGAGTGAAGTCACTACGCGGAACAATCCCGCGATAGCTCTATGAGCAGGAAAATATTGTTTCACCTCATTATCTGAAAACGCATAGCGAGACTCGCGTAGTTTTTCAGATACATACGCCAAGTCCCATGCGCTCACATCGGCCATGTTAAGCACGGTATTGGCGAATTTGACAAGTTGATCCCAATCCGCCAAGGCATACGGCTTTGCTTTTGATGCCATCTCATTTAGGAACTGTATGACTTCACTCGGAGACGCCGCCATCTTCGCCGCCAGCGAGACTTCG
>Ga0209490_10000245_pt1 | contig 58657 bp, 57 predicted proteins | sample MAT06_FD_187209 | JGI IMG/M metagenome (GOLD analysis project Ga0209490, IMG submission 187209) | Freshwater microbial communities from Lake Fryxell liftoff mats and glacier meltwater in Antarctica - MAT-06 (SPAdes) (version 2) | ecosystem: Environmental > Aquatic > Freshwater > Ice > Liftoff...
TTCGCGATGCCGCGCGTGCTGGGCCAGGCCGCTGGCGGCACGGTCTACGCCGACATGATCGTGCTGACCCGCGACGGCCGCAGCGCGCTGGTGCACGCGCCACTCGGGCCGCTGCTCGAGTCCGAAGCGCTGCGCCTGCGCAAGGCGGTGGCCGAGCAGGAGGCGGGCTTCGCGAACTCGTTGCGCGAACTCGAGGCATCGATGTCGCCGCAGGCCATCAGCGCGCGCCGCATCAAACGCGAGGAGCGCTGGCGAACCGAAACACGCGACCCCGGCGCCTTGGTGAAACGGCTGGATGCCGCCGAGCGCACCGACGAAGCGGACTACAGCCGCCAGAAGGAGCGGATGACCGCGCCCGCCACACGCGACCCGAAGAGTGCGTGGTGGGGCCCACGGCTGGCGCTGGAAAGCGCGCAGGCGCGGCTCGCCGGCCTCGACGCTGCCGGCCGCGGCGGCCCGGCCTGCGGCCGTGTCGATGCCGCGTTTGTGCCGGTCTACGACGTGCGCTTCGAGCCGGCTGCCGGGGCCGCGCCGGACTGCGTGCCGATGGTGCAGGTTCGGCCGGACCTGGTCGACCCTAAGCGGCCCGCCAGCGAGGTGCAGTTGCTGACGATCTGGTCACGCGAAAACTTTTGCGGCCTGCCGCTGGCCGCCGGCCAACCGGCGCAGCGCGGCCTGTGCGAAGACGCGGTGCCGCTTTTGCGCGAACTCGATGGGTCAGCCGTGCGGCGTGCGCTGGGCTGGTAGGAGGCGACGTGGCCACGTCGGCCGCGGCCCGTGCCGCCAACAGCTCGACCAGACACCGCACGCCGAATGCGCCACCAACTCCGACGGCCTACCGGCCGCGTTGACGCGCAGCCTGAGCGAGGTGACCAAACTGCGGCTTTCCGCAGCCTGTTGCGACCGCCTTCGAATGATGGCGGCCTCTTGCGCCCTCAGCCAGGCAGGTTCAGCCAGACCTCGTTGCGGCGCATGAAGCCGGGGGTGAATGGCCCGTTGTAGCGTGCCCACAAAGGCTCGCCGGCCCAGGCGATGCCGGCCTGTGTCAGGGTCGCCTTCAAACGGGCCAGTTGCTCGTTGTCGTTGGCCGGCGTCCAGCGGCCGCTGTACGTCAGCACAGCCCAGCGCGCGGGCGGCACTTCACGCAGCGACACGCGTGCATCCAGCGGCTCGGGCGCTTCGGCCAGGCTGACGCTTCTTGGCAGGACGAACTGCACGCGCCAGCTGCCCGGGGCACCGGGCGCGGCGCTCTGCGTGACGGGCGCCGTCATCGCCATCTTCTTCGGCTCGGCGCTCTGCGTTACCGGCGCGGTCATCGCCATCTTCCGCTCGCCCTTGTTCTTGCCGAAGATGTAGCCGGCGAGGATCGGAAAAGCATCGTTGCCGGCGCGCTCAGCGGTGCTGGCGACGATCACTTCGGCCACCACATACGGCGCGTACCGGCGGATCTCGACCGCGTCGAGCGTCTTCAGCAACTCGAAGGCGGGTTCTTCGATCGCGTGCGCAGTCATCGGGAGCTGAATCAGCGGCAGGGTCAGGGTCAGGGCCAGCAACTGGCGTCTTGATCGTTTCATGGTGGCCGGCAGTGTGCGCTGTTGCGTCGAGCAGAGTTGTCAGCCAAGAACTTGCCCCTTGCGCCCTGCCGCCCGGCCGGGTCTGGTTCAATGCGCTGTAAATAGCCAGCCCGACCCAGCACCCGATGGTTGAAGCCGACCCGCACACCCACCAGTCTCGTCGCGCCGCGCTGCGCGGTCTGTGCGCCGCGGCCCTGTGGGGCAGTGGCCTGGCATCCGCACAGACCGCAGCACCAGCCGCACCAGCCGAGTTCGCCGAGCGCTACACGGTAACGCCGCCGAGCGCCGACGGAATCGGCCGCCGCTACATGGGCCGCGAGATTGCCGGCGTGATGGGTTGGCCAGCCGCCGGCTGGCTGGAGCGCAGCGAGCGCGAAGAAGAAGAGCGCACCGACCTGTTGATGAACGCACTTGCGCTGAAGCCGGGCATGGTGGTGGCGGACATTGGCGCCGGCACCGGCTATCTGTCGCGCCGGATGGCGCGCTCGGTCGCGCCATCCGGCCGTGTGCTGGCGGTCGATGTGCAGCCGGAGATGGTCGCGATCCTGCGGCGCTTGGCGCGCGAGGCGGGCATAGGCAACATCGAAGCGCGCCTGGGTGCAGAAGACAACGTGCAGTTGCCCGCGGCCTCGATTGACCTGGCCATCATGGTCGATGTTTATCACGAGCTGAGCCACCCTTTCGAGGTGTTGGCCAGCATCGTGCGTGCCCTCAAACCCGGCGGGCAGGTGGTGTTCGTCGAATACAAGGCCGAAGACCGCAACGTGCCGATCAAACGCCTGCACAAGATGAGCGAGGTGCAGATCAAGCGCGAAGCCGCCGTCCACCCGCTGGTGTGGGAGCGCACCGTTGCCACGCTACCGTGGCAGCATGTGGTGGTGTTTCGCAAGCCGGGGTAGATGGGTTCGGCGTCGCTCTTCGGCGCTGGGTTTTACGCCACCGCGATACGCCGCGCGAGCCTCGCGCGGGACGGCGCCGGCAACACGCCGAGGAACGGCGCGCGCGTCAGATAGCTGGTCCGCCACGCCGGTGGCAGCGTGGCCGCAGCGTTGAGCATCCAGGCCACCGCCCGCATCGCGATCGTCTCGCTCAGGCCCGGGTCGCTATCGGCCAGCGCAGCGCACAACTCAGCGGCCACCGCAGGGTAGGTATCAAAGCCAACCAGCCCGCGCTCCAGGCTTTGGTGCAACGCTAGCGCCAGCGTGCGCCGTCGCACGTCGTCGCCACCCAGCCGCCGCAGCGCCGCCAGCGTGTGGGTCTGCAAGCTCAAGCAGCGGCCGTGCGCGCCCAGCTCAAGCGCACGTGCAGCGCCTTCCAGCAGATGCGGCAGCACCATTTCGGGCGCACAGCCGGGTTCGGCTTCGCACAGCAAACGCGCCTGGGCATGTGGGTCTTCGATCGTGCGGTAATCGGCCAGTACCCGGGCCGCATCGGCCTTCTCGCCGACGTGCAGCAACGCCGCGTGCACACGCAGCCATTGCGGCTGCAACAGATCGTCGCGGGCCCGCATGGCGCGCAGGCCCTTGGCGGCCAGGTCGGCGCGGCCCAGCTCGTGCTGCAGCAGATAGACGTCGATCTCGCTGGCGATGCCGTAGCGGTCGACGGACAGCCCGCCATTGGCCTGTGCCTGCTCGGCCAGACGCAACGCCAGCCCGAACTCGGCACGCGCCATCAACGCCGGGCGGCGCCTGCTCCAAACCCAAGCGTCCCAAGGGCGGCCTTCGGCGCGCAATCGCTCGCCGGCGGACGCGCACTGTGCATCCCACAGCGCCATGCCGTGGGCGTCGCCAAGCGCATGCGCCAGATTCAACAGCGCACCGGCCACTGTCAGCACCTGCCCATGGTCGCTGGCCTGGGTCGAGAGCTCCAGCGCCCGCTCGAGGTGGAAGCGACCATGCTCCAGCTGCCCCATCGCCGAGGCGATCAGGCCGATCGCCGTCGTCAGCTTCAGCTCAGTGCCACGCAACGCCAGCCGCGCGCGTGTGCGGTCGACAGTCGGCAGGATCGCCAGCGCGGCCTCGGCGGGCAGCAACGCATCGGCCACGCGGCCGGTGTCCCAGGCGATCACGGTCTGGTTCCACAGCAGCTCGACTTCGATGTCCTTCAAGCCGGCCCGCCTTGCCTTGTCCAGGCCGTTGCGGATGCAGGCTTGGGCGGATTCAAGTTGGCGCTTCTCGAACAGCAGGTAGACCTTCACGCAGGCCAGGCAGGCTTCTTGGTCGTCTCCTGCAGCCAGTGCTTCCAGGCGTGCCGCACAGCGCATCACGTTTGCCTTGTCGTCCAGCTCGCTGAAGTGATCGGCCGCGGCGAACCACGCGTCGAATGCGGCGGCGGCCTGGCCAGCGTCTTCGTAAAGGCCGGCTGCTTGCTGGTGCAGTGCGGCCGCCTCAGCGTGCCGGCCCAGGGCTGCAGCGCGCCGCCCCGCGTGCGCCAGGAACGGTACCGCCAGCACGGTTTGGCTGGCGGCCAGCCAATGGGCGGCCACGCGCACCGGCTCGGCCTCTTCATGCGCGAGCAACTGCGCCAGCGCAGCATGCAGCGGCCGCGCGATGGCGCCCGGCACAGTGCCGTGCACGGCCTGCTCGATCAGGTCGTGGGCGAAGCGGTCCCCGCGCAGCACCTGCGCGGTTTCGAGCTGGCCCCACGCGTCGGCCAGATCCAGCGGGTGCAGTGCGAGCAAACGGGCTACCCGCGCCGCGCTCAACTCGGGCCCCGCCACGGCCGCGCAGCGGGCGACCTTGATGGCCAGCGGGCTGAGCCGGGCCAGCCGCTGCTGGATCAGGCGCAACACACTCGTCGCACGCGGCCAGCCGCCGCCGGTATCCGGCGCCGCCTGCCAGGCCTTGAGCGTTTCCAGCAGGAACAGCGGGTTGCCGCCAGTGTGGCGGTGCAGCGCTTCGGCGTGCCCGGCACCGGTCAGGCCCGGTAGATCCAGCGTGTCCAGCAGCAGCCGCACCGCGCTGGGTTCCAGTACTTGCAACCGCCAGCACAGGGTGCCGGCGCGGGTGGCCAGGCCCTGCAACGGCGCGTGGCCTGCCGCAGCCCCTTCGTCGGGCCGCAGTGCCAGCAGCCAGCTGCATGCCGCGTCGTCCAGCAAGGGCAGCAGCAAGTCGATGCTGGCGCCGTCGGCATGGTGCAGGTCATCCACCAGCACCACGCGCAGACCGCCGCCGCAGGCCGTGCGCAGCAGTTCGCGCGCAGCCATCAGCAAGCGTGGCAGCTCGGCCACCGGCAACGGCAGCGTGCTGCTGTCGGCCCACTCGGGCACCAGCGGGGCAAGCGTCGTGCGCGCTGGCGCAACACCGGCGGCAGCCGATGCAAACGGGGCCCAGGCGCCGATGGCGCGCAGGCAGCGCGCGGCCAGGCCGAAGGCCAGGCCCTCCTCGCCCGGCCGTGCAGCCACGCTGAGGCAGCCGTTGTTGCCGGCCGTGCGATGCAGCTCGGCCAGCAGGCGCGACTTGCCGATGCCCGCTTCCCCGACCACCAGCACCGGCGCGCCGGGCGCCAGATGGGCCCGGATCGCGGCCAGCGCGTCATCGCGGCCGAGCAGCTGCGGTGGTCGCAGCAGCGCCGCGCTTGCGGCAGGCGCCACGCGGGGACGCAGCTCGCGCTGCTCGCCGCGCTGGATCAGTTGCAGCAGCTCACGCGTCTGCGCGCCGGGCTCGGCACCGAACTCGCGCGCCAGCATCTGGCGCAACTGCTCGTATGCGGCGCGCGCGCGGCCGGCGTCATCGGCCAGGTAGTGCAGGCGCATCAACTGCCGGTGCGGCTCTTCCGACAGCGGATCGAGCTCGACCACGCGCTGCGCAGCGTGCACGGCCGCGGCGCTGTCGTGCGCGCGCTCGGCCGCATCGATGCGCGCGGCCAGCACCGACAAACGCCGTTGCCGCACGCCGGCGCGGGCCACGTCCAGCCAGCGCGACAGCTCGTCGGACGCCGGCGCCGGCACGCCTTCGAGCAGGTCCGCCGCGGCCGGGTCGTCGAGCGGCAGCACCGCAACGTGTGCATGCAGCACGAGCACGCCATCGCCTTCGATCCAGTCGCGGCCCGCCAGCGCCTTCAGCCGCAACAGGCGCTGGCGCAGGTTGGCCCGCGCGCGCGCCTCGGCCACGTCGGGCCACAACATCGCGGCCAACAGCGCGCGCGGCTGCGGCCCGGCCAGGGCCAGCCGCGCGGCGATCAACGCGCCGTGGCGGTCGAGTGGCTGCCGCACCGCGCCGGGCAGCAGCAGCGCGGCTGCGCCGCAGAGTTGGATCTGGATCAAGACCGTGTGCTTTCAGGGCCTACGTAGTTGCCACGGGTGGCCGGCGATGACCCGAAGATACGATCATCGTCGCGCGCTCAATTGCAGTTGTCACAACAGGAGACAAGATCATGACCGGAACCACCAAGACCCTGCTGGCTTTCGCCGCCACGTTTACCGCTTTCGCTGCACACGCCAGTTATCCCGAAAAGCCGATCACCATCGTCGTGCCCTTCACGGCAGGTGGGCCAACCGACAAGGTCGCGCGCGACCTGGCCGAGGTCCTGCGCAAGGGCCTGAACAACCAGACCGTGCTGATCGAAAACGTCGGCGGTGCCGGCGGCACGCTGGGTGCGGCCAAGGTCGCCAAGGCCAACCCCGACGGCTACACCTTCTTGCTGCACCACATCGGCATGGCGACTTCGCCGGCGCTGTACCGCAACATGCCCTACAAGACGCTCGACGACTTCGAGTACGTCGGCATGATCAACGAGGTCCCGATGACGCTCATCGGCCGCAGCACGCTGCCGGCCAACAACTACGCCGAACTGGTCAAGTGGCTGGAAGCCAACAAAGGCAAGATCAACCTTGCCAACGCCGGCCTGGGCGCGGCATCTCACCTGTGCGGGCTGCTGCTCCAGCAGGCGCTCAAGATCGACATGACGACGGTCCCGTACAAGGGCACGGCGCCGGCGATGAGCGACCTGCTCGGCGGCCAGGTCGACCTGATGTGCGACCAGACCACCAATACCACGGCGCAGATCGAAGGCGGCAAGGTCAAGGCCTATGCCGTTTCGACGATGAAGCCGTTGACCACCCCCGCACTGTCCAAGCTGCCGACGCTGGATTCGCAGGGCCTGAAGGGCTTCAATGTCAGCATCTGGCACGCGATGTACGCACCGAAGGGCACGCCGAAGGCGGCGCTGGACATGATGAACGCGGCCTTGCGCGGCGCGCTGAAGGACCCGGAGTTCATCAAGCGCCAGGAAGCGCTCGGTGCCGTCATCGTCACCGACAACCGCGTCAATCCGGCCGATCACAAGAAGTTCGTCGAGGCCGAGATCGCCAAGTGGGGCCCGGCCATCAAGGCGGCCGGTCAATACGCCGACTGACGGTTGAGGCGATGGCGCAGAGGCAGCAACACGGCGGCGCCACACAGCCACAGCATCCAGGTCGAAGGCTCCGGCACGAAAGCTACCGTGCCGAGGCCGAACTCCACGCCGATGCCGGCCGCTGCGTTGGGATCGAAGACCCCGTTGGGGTTGGCCCACAGGGCCCAGTTGCCTTGGTCGAAGTATTCGATGCGCCAGTTGCCCGCATTCAGGTTGGTGATCGTGCCGCCGGCCGTCAGCCAGGTGAAGCTGTCGCCGATGGCCGGGCTGTAGCTGCCGAGCAGGCGGAAGACCATGCCGCTGCCGTTCAGGTCGGCCGCGCCGCCGATCACCATGCGGTCGCTCTGGCCGTTGCCCACTACGTCGATGAAGAACTGCACCGCTTGCGCATCGAGCGCGCCAGTCAGCGTCAGCGTGCCGACCTCGTCGGCGGCGCCAGGGTCGATGCGTGTGCCGCCAAAGCTGCGCAGCAGCGCAGCCTGCACGGTGCCGTGGCCTGAGAGCTGGCTGTCCTGGTTGTTGATCCACACCTGCTCTGACGTCAGCGTGCCGTCGACCACCGTCGCGCCCGCGGTCTGCAAGTAAAAGCCCCCCGCGCCGTTGATGCCCGCGGTGAAGCTGGCCTCGGGTTTGATCTTCAACTGCCCTTCGTTGCGAAAGCCGTAGCTGGTGCTGAAGGTGCCGGCCACGGTGATCTGGCCTTCGTTGCGGTAATCGTTCGGCCCGTTGCTGACCTGGATCGAGCCGCTGCTGATGATCTGCGCGCTGGCTGCGTTGAAGAACGTGCTGTAGGCCTGGAGCTGCCCTTCGTTGTTGATCACGCCGCTGTTGGACAGGTGGGAGGCCTTGATGGAGGAGCCACTGCCGCGGTTGATGACGCTGCCCGCGTTGGCGAAGCTACTGGCGGAGAGATAGCCGCGGTTCAGCATCACGCCACCCTGCGCGTTGACCAGTACTTGCGCGAGGGTGAGCCCGCCGACGCGGTTGATGAAACTGCCGAAGTTGTCCAATCGACTCAGGCTAGGGTAGTTCTGGTTGTTGGTCAGGCTGTCCGATTGCGCTTGCTCGGCGGCGATCAGCACGTTGCCGCTGGTCGCGATCTGCGTGGCGGCGGCGTTGAAGAAATCGAGCTGCCGGCCGTTGTCGGACAGCGTGGCGGTGAAGCTGGCCGGCAAGCCTTGTGTGCGCACGGTGGGGGACACCGACGCCGAGTCTGCCGTCAGCCAGACGATGCTGTCGCCGTCCAGCACATCGAAACCCGGCAAGGCGATCAGGTCGAGCGAGCCGTAGATCGAGGCATAACCACGACCACCACGCGGTCGTGCTGGCCACCGGCACCGAGCTCGATCTGCATGTTGCCTTGGCCGAATGGCGTGCTGGTGTTGCCGCCGATCTGCAAATCACCGTTGACGTTGAACGTGCCCGGGCTGTTGCTGGGCTTGAGCTGCGCGAATTCACCCAGCGTCAGGTTGCCGACAACCGTGCCGGCGCCGGTCAACACACCCTCATCGATGGAGATGCCGCCACCGGCGGCCAGTGTGCCGTTGACCCGCGTCAGCGCCGCGCTTGCGAACGGGCCTTGCCGGTACAGGCCCGCGCCCTGCATGCTGGCGCTGGCCACGATCTCGAAGCTCTCGCCGGTATGCCGGACCTGGCCGCTGTTGTTCAATACCGCACCGGCCAGCAGCTGCACGCTGCCCTGGTTCTCGAAGGTGCCGCTGTTGACGAAGCCGTCGCCCTGCAAGGTCAGCGCACCGTCGTTGCGCAAGGTACCGGCGTTCTGCAGCGCGTCGCTGTTGACGAAGGCGGCGGCGCCGCCGCCGAAGTTCAGATAGCCCGCGCTGCCGTTGACGATGCTGCCGCTGTTAATGCCACCAGCCCACTGCGAAAGGGTGCTCTGCGTCAGGTCGATCACGCCGTGGTTGTCGATCGTCGGCCCGCCGACGATGAAGTTGACCCCCGCCACGATCGTGCCGCGGTTGAGCACGTTGCCTTGCGCGTAGAAGCCGAGAGCGCTGGTCGCGTTCAGCGTGCTGCCCACCTCGCTGGTGAAGTTGCCGAAGTTGTTGACCAACGGTGTGCCGGTCTGGCTGAAGGTGACGCCGGTCCGCAGCAGGAACGAGCTGGCGTAGACCTCCACCGCACCCGAGGTCGTCACCCCGGGCAGCACCTCGACAGCGCCTTGCAACTCGATGCGCGAGCCGGCTGCGGCCACCAGCGCGCCGCTGTGGCGCCCGCCGGCTGCCAGCACCAGCTGGCCTTGGTTGACTTGCAGCGTGCCGCTGTTGTCCAGCGCCACGTTCATCGTCGCGGTGCCGCTGCCGAGGGTCTTGGTGAACTGGCCGGCGTTGACGATGCGGCCGGGCGCCGCGGTGGCGTTGAAGTCGCCGCGCAACTCGATCAGCGCCCCGCTGCGGTTTTCGATGGTGCGGTCGACGGCGCGCAAATCGCCAGCGTTCCTGCGGATGGTGCCGGTGTTGACGACGTTGGTGCGCAAGTCGCGCGCGCTGCCGTTAAGGTTGGTCACGCCGGCCAGGCGCAGCGTGCCGGCGCCGACGGTGATCGACTCGAACATCGTCGCGTTGCCGGTCACCGTCAACTCGCCTGCAATACCTAGACTGGCGGTCGTCAGGTTGAGCGTCTGCACGCTGGTGCTGCCGGGCGGATTGAAGAACGCGCGCGAGCCGTTGACGGTCAGCTCGGTCATCGCGGCGGGCGTAGCGTTGATGTCCAGCGTGCTGAAGCTCTGGCTCTCGCCGACGCTCAGGCGCGACACCGACCAAGCCGAATCGACCACCACGCGGCCGCCGCCGACCACCGAGACCGAGTCGGCGCTGAAGCTGCCGGCCACCGTGTGGTTGCTGTTGCCGAAAGTGACAGCGCCTGCCGTAGACACGCTGCTACCCGAGGCGAAGGTATGGCCGGCAAGACCGAGACCCCGGAACGCCATCGTTGAGCCGACACCGCCGGTGAAGCTGCCGCTGTGCAAGCCGCCGAAGGCGGCCGTGAAGCTCTGACCCGCTGCCACCGCGAGCTGGCCCGCGTTTTCCAGGCGCACGCCGCTGAGCGTCAGGTTGCCGGAGATCGATCCGGTGTTGATCAAGCGCGGCAGGGTGTTGGCGTTGGCCGTGCCTTGCAGCATCACGCTGGCGTCGGCGAAGTTCATCGCATCCTCGTTGCGCAGCACGGCCTGCGCCTCGAGGGTGGCTTGCAGGGTGCCGGTGCCGGACATCGGAGTGGTTGCGGCCGAACCAAGTGGCGTGGCGGCCGCCGCCGCCGATGTGGTGGTGGCTGCCGCCACGGGCCCGCCGATCACGCGCACGGTGTGCAGGGTGGCGACCTGCAGGTCCAAGTTCGGCCCTTGCCAATTGCCTAACAGCGTGGTGCTGCCGTTGCCGGCAAAGCTGCCGCGGCCCGACGACAAGAACTGCACGTTCGAAAAGCCGCTGGTGACGAGCCGCGTACCGAACAGCGGCTCCATGTACAGATCGGCGAAGGTCGCGCTCTGCACTGTCAGCGGCGCGAACATCTCCACGCGGCCTGAGGCGGTCAGGATGCCGGCTACCGCTGGCATGGTGATGTTGCCGCGGTAGAAACTGTTGGCGTACGCGATGCGCACGGTGTCGCCGATCTCGACGCGCACGTCGGAGCTGGCATTGGGGACGAGGTTGTTGTCCCAGTTGCCGGCGTGGCCCCAGTAGCGATAGTCGGTGCAGGTCGCGGTCGGGTGAGCGTTGCAATAGCCCAGCCAGTCGAGCGCAAACTGGAACTCGGGAACTTCGGTGAAGCTGCCGTTGAACCATGCGGCTTTCCACACGGGCGCCAGGCCGGTGAAGGTGGTGAGCGCGTTCGCAGGCGCGACGACGAGCGTCCCCGCGCACGCGATGGCCGCTGCGGCAGCCAGCGGGCGCAGGCCACGCGAAAAACGGCGATGGATGGGCGTTGAAGCGACATGGGATTCACCGATTTCAGCGTCGAGCCGATCTGAGTGATCGCACTGTCCCAATCGAGCGTCACCGCAGCGTCACCGCGCGCTCGCCCGCGGCCCATGAACGTGGGGGGGTCAGCTCAACCGCAGCGGGATCGTCACCGGCCCGTCGTTGACGAGGCTGAGTTGCATGTCGGCGCCGAACTCTCCGGCCGCGACGGTGGGGTGGCGCTCACGCGCGACCCGCAAAACGTCGTCGTAGAGGGCACGACCCAGCGCCGCCGGCGCGGCGCCCGTGAAGCTCGGCCGGTTCCCGCCGCTGGTATCGGCCGCCAGCGTGAACTGGCTGACGATCAGCAGGCCACCGGCTACCTCCTGCACGCTGCGGTTCATCTTGCCGGCGGCGTCGGCAAAGATGCGCAGCTTGAGCAGCTTGTCGACCAGCCGCGCCGCGATCTCCGGCGTATCGGTCGGCTCGGCGCAGACCAGCACCAACAGGCCCTGATCGATCGAGCCGACCGTGCGGCCGTCGACCTCGACGCGCGCCGAGCGCACGCGTTGCAGCAGCGCAATCACGGGTTCACGCGATCACGCGATCACGCCGTCAGCGTGACCCGCGCGAACTTGCGCTTGCCGACCTGCACGACGAAGGTGCCGGCTTCGACCTTCAACGCCTTGTCGCTGATCGCCGTGCCATCGATGCGCACGCCACCCTGCTCGACCATGCGCAAGGCCTCGCTGCTCGACGGCACCAGATTGGCCTGCTTGAGCAGCGCACCGATACCGAGCGGCGCACCGGCAAGCAACACCTCGGCGATCTCATCCGGCACACCCCCCGCGGCCCGGCGCTGGAAGTCCTCTTGCGCAGCGCCGGCCGCCGCCGCGCCGTGAAAGCGCGTGGTGATCTCGGTCGCCAGCAGTACCTTCGCATCCTTCGGATTGCGGCCGGCTTCGACCTCGCGCTTCAGCGCGGCGATCTCGGCCTCGGCATGGTGCGACAGCAGCGTGTACCAGCGCCACATCAGCGTGTCGCTGATCGACAGCACCTTGGCGAACATGCTGTTCGGCGGCTCTGTAATGCCGATGTAATTGCCCTTGCTCTTGCTCATCTTCTCGACGCCGTCCAGGCCTTCGAGCAGCGGCATGGTCAGGATGCATTGCGGCTCCTGGCCGAATTCCTGCTGCAACGCGCGGCCGACGAGCAGGTTGAACTTCTGATCGGTGCCGCCGAGTTCGAGGTCGGACTTCAACGCCACCGAGTCGTAGCCCTGCATCAGCGGGTAGAGGAACTCGTGCAGGCTGATCGGCGTGCCGGCGGAATAGCGCTTGGAAAAGTCGTCGCGCTCCATCATCCGCGCCACGGTGTAGCGGGCGCTCAGCTGGATCAACCCTCGCGAACCCAGCGGGTCGCTCCACTCGCTGTTGTGGCGCACCTCGGCGCGGTCGACATCGACGACCAGACGCAGTTGGTCGAGGTAGGTGCTGGCGTTGGCGTCGATCTGCTCGCGCGTCAACGGCGGCCGGGTGGCGTTGCGGCCCGACGGGTCGCCGATCATCGAGGTGAAGTCGCCGATCAGCGGGATCACGGTGTGGCCCATGTCCTGCAACTGGCGCATCTTGTGGAACACCACGGTGTGGCCCAGGTGCAGGTCGGGCGCGGTCGGGTCTAGGCCGAACTTGATGCGCAGCGGCGTGCCGGTGGCCTCTGACCGGGCCAGCTTCTTCAGCCAATCGGCCTCGGGCAGCAACTCTTCGCAACCACGCTGCGTCAGCGCAAGCGCTTGGCGCGTGCGGTCCGTCACGGGGTGGGGGGCGGGCGCGGTAGGGTTCATGCAGGCCGGCGGCGGCGCCAATGGCACCACTTGTGACAGTGTTTTCCGAGGGTGTTTCCGAGGGTGTTTCCGGCGTCGGCGCAGCGGCCACGCTGGCTATACTTCGCGCCACTTGAGAAGCCGCCGGGCCGGGTTCCGGCGCCTGATGGCGGCGGGGCCGAATTCTAGTGGCGCCCGACCCTCCACCCCACTTGTACGTGCCGACCGATTTGAACCTCGCTTCCCGTTTCCTGAGCTTGTCGCGCACGTTGACCGAGCACCGCCGCACGGCGACTGCACTGCTCGTGTTGGCGCTGGGCGGCTTCGCCGTCACCGCTGTAGCCATCGCGCCGCTGGTCCCCGATGCCAGCCAATTGCCGCAACGCCTGATTGCCGAGACCCTGGCCGTCGAGGGCCTGCTGGCGCAGGTCGATGCGTTGGCGTCTCACGAGCTTTCACTGGTCCGCAACGAAATCACCCGCAACGGCGACACCGCCGATGTGCTGCTGGCCCGGCTGGGCGTGAGCGACGCCGCCGCCGCGCGCTTTCTGCGCAGCGACCGCACGGCACGGTTGCTATTCACCGGCCGCACCGGCAAGCGGGTGCAGGCGGTGCTGGACGAACAAGGTGCGCTGGTCGAACTGGTCGCGCGCTTCGCGGCCGAAAGCCCCGACCTGGCGCGCACCCATTTCACCCGCCTGACCGCCAGCCGGATGGCTGTGCAAGGCAGCACGCAGTGGCTTGCGCGGCTGGAAACGGTTGCCTTCGGCAGCCAGGCGCGCCTGGGCAGCGGCACGATTCGCAGTTCGTTGTTCGCAGCCAGCGACGATGCAGGTGTACCCGACGGCGTCGCGATCCAGATGGCCGAAATCTTCGCCGCCGACATCGACTTTCACCGCGAATTGCGCAAGGGCGACACCTTCAACGTCGTCTGGGAATCGCTCACCGCCGACGGCGAGCCCGTCAGCTGGCACGACGGCAGCGGCCGCGTGCTGGCGGCCGATTTCGTCAACGGTGGCAAGTCCTATCACGCGATGTGGTTCGTGCCCCCTGGGGGTGGCAAGGGCGGCTACTACGGGCTTGACGGCCAAAGCCGCAAGCGCAGCTTCCTGGCCAGCCCGATGGAGTTCTCGCGCGTGACCTCGGGCTTTGCGAACCGGCTGCACCCGATCTTCCAGACCTGGCGCCAGCACCTGGGCGTGGACTACGCCGCACCGCAAGGGACGCCGGTGCGAGCGGTCGGCGACGGCACGGTCGAATTCGCCGGCTGGCAAAACGGCTACGGCAACGTCGTCGCGTTGCGCCACGCCCGTGACCGCGAGACGCTGTATGCGCACCTCAGCCGCATCGACGTGCGCAAGGGCCAGAAGATCGAACAGGGCCAGCACGTGGGTGCAGTCGGCAGCACCGGCTGGGCCACGGGTCCTCATCTGCACTTCGAGTTCCGCGTTGCGGGCCAGCACCAGGACCCGCTGCAGATCGCCAAAGCGGCCGAGACAATTGCACTGGACGCCGCCGGACGCACCGGCTTTCAGGCCGAACTGCCCGCGGTGCAGGCGCAGTTACGGCTTGCCGGATTGATGGGCGCAGCGCCCGGCTTGCGCGCGCGCTTCGAGTAGCGCGCGCTCACCGCGCAGGCGCGAGGCATCCGGTGGCACTGTTCGTCGGGGCGATGTCGGGCACCTCGCTCGATGGCGTGGATGCAGTACTCGTCGAGACGCCGTTGGGCGCCGCTGCGGCACCGCTGGTCGAACGCGGCTTCGTGCATCTGCCGATGCCCGCTGTGCTGCGTGCCGAGTTGCTGGCACTGAACCGCCGCGGCGACGACGAGGTGCACCGCTGCGCACTCGCAGCCAATGCCGTGGCTCGGCTGTACGCGGACGCGGTCTCCCAATTGCTGGCGGCCGCCGATCTGTCGCCTGCACGCATACAGGCCATCGGTGCCCATGGCCAGACCGTGCGCCACCGGCCGTGCGAGTTCGACGGCACGGGCTACACGGTTCAACTGCTGAATGGCGCATTGCTCGCGGAGCGGTCAGGGATCGACGTGGTCTGCGACCTGCGCAGCCGCGACGTCGCCGCGGGCGGCCAGGGTGCACCGCTGGTCCCCGCCTTTCACGCCGCATGTTTCGCCCTGCCGGGTGAGGACGTGGCGGTGCTCAACCTGGGCGGCATCGGCAACCTCACGCTGCTGCCGGCCGTAGGCGCGGTACGGGGCTTCGACTGCGGGCCCGGCAACGTGCTGATGGACCTGTGGTGCCAGCAGCGGCTGGGCATGAGCCATGACGCTGGCGGCGCACGCGCCAGCCGCGGGCAGGTCGACGCTACGCTGCTGGCGAGTGCCCTGGCCGACCCCTACTTCGCCCGCCAGCCACCGAAGAGCACCGGCCGCGACCTGTTCGATCCAGCGTGGCTCGCCCTCTGGGCCAGCGCTGGCAGCGGTCGCGCCGACGACGACATGCTCGCCACGCTGGCCGAGCTGACCGTCCGCAGCGCGATGGACGCCGTACAGATGTGGGCGCCGCGCACTTCTCGCTTGCTGGTGTGTGGCGGCGGCGCCTTCAATGCGCACCTGATGCGACGCTTGGCCTCGTTGGCTGGTCCGGCCGTATCGGTGGATACAACGGCTTCCGCCGGCATCGCGCCCGACAAGGTCGAAGCGATGGCTTTCGCCTGGTTGGCGCGCGAGTTCAACGCGCGAAGAAATGGCAGCCTGGAAACAGTGACGGGCGCCCGCGGCGCCCGTCTGCTGGGTGCGTTGTACCCCGCTTGATCAGGCCGAGAACGACGACCCGCAACCACAGGTGCTGGTCGCATTGGGGTTCTTGATCACGAACTGTGCGCCCTGCAGATCTTCCTTGTAGTCGATCTCGGCGCCGCCCAGGTATTGCAGGCTCATCGCGTCGATCAACAGCGTGACCCCGTTCTTCGCCATCTGGGTGTCGTCTTCGTTGACCACCTCGTCGAAGGTGAAGCCGTACTGGAAGCCCGAGCAGCCGCCACCTTGCACGAACACGCGCAGCTTCAGTTCGGGGTTGCCTTCTTCATCGACGAGTTGCTTGACCTTGTCGGCCGCGCTGTCGGTGAAGACCAGTGGCGGCGGCATAGCGTCTACGACGGGGTTCAGTGCAAGGGCTTCAGCGCTCATTGTTCGGCTCCAAGTGTTGGTTCAAGCGTCGTTGGACGCTGCCAGCTTCAACGCCGGCTTGTCGGATGTGGTGGTGGCCCGCAGCGGTTTCAACTCGCCATCGACCTGCGCACCGGGGTGCATCTCCAGCAACTCGTAGCGCACATCGCCGTTCACGCGTGCCTTCGGTTGCAATTCCAGCAATTCGTCGCAATGCACGGGCCCAATAACCTGCCCGTTGATGATCACATGCGAGGCCTTCACCTTCCCGACCACCCGGGCATTCTCACTGATGACGATCAGGCTGCGGCAGTCAGGGTCGGCCTCGACGTCGCCGTGGACCTCACCATCGATGCGCAGGCCGTCGCTGAACCTCAGGCTGCCTCGCATCGAAACGCCTTCGCCGATCAGGCTGCGAATCGGCGGCGGCTTCTTCTTGAACCAATTGGTGAACATATTCTGTGGCTCCTCGCACCGCAGGAATCACGGTTTCACGGTCCGTGTGGCCTGCGCGACGCCCTTGGCGTCCAACACCCTCGCCTGGACGGCTTTTATCACGGCACCCGCAGGGACTTCGACGTCACCTTCGACCCGGGCGTACTGCTTCATCGCAAAGGAGCCGGCCTGGATCGGCAGGCTCCAGGCCTTGCCGTCGAGCTGTCCCGACACGGTCAGCTCGATACGGCCTTTGAAGTCGGGCGCGTTCTTGCCGCTTTGCATCACGAGCAGTTGATACCGCATCCGGCCGGCTTCGGCGGTGTCGATCTGCAAACCACGCAACTGCAAGCCGCCGTCATCGGCTGCCGGCAACAGGCGTTCGAAGAAACCGAGGTCGGCTTGCAGCGCCTGCTTCTCGCTCTCGAGTTGGCGCAGCTGCTCGGCCAGCTTTTCCTGCGCGCTGCGCTCGGCCTTGACCAGGCTTTCGGCCGTGTTGGACACCGACTTTGCAGCTTCGTGTTCCTGCTTCAGCAGCACCAGTTCCTGGCGCACGCGGATCAACTCTTCCTTGTCGCCACGGTCGAGACCGGCGATCTCCTTGCCGAACTCGAAGGCCCACAGGGCGAGCGCAGCGGAGAACCCGAACATCACCGCCAGCGCCGCCCAGCGCAGCGGCCAGGGTAAGCGGCTTCGCACGATCATGCGCGGGGCGCTGATCGACAGACGTCTGCGCAGGAGCTTCCAGCGCATGAGGTGAGGGGCCCGGGACGAAGGCGGGGCAGCGCTCGCTACCCCGTTTCGGCTTCAGCGCTTGCTGAACTGCTTCCGGCGGCGCGCGCCGTGCAAGCCGACCTTCTTGCGCTCGACCTCGCGCGCGTCGCGCGTCACGAAGCCGGCACGGCTCAGTTCGGGCTTCAGCGCGGTGTCGTAGTCGATCAGCGCACGGGTGATGCCGTGGCGCACGGCGCCAGCTTGGCCGGATTCACCGCCGCCGTGCACGTTGATCTTGATGTCGAAGGCGCCGTCGTTGGCCGTCAGCAGCAGCGGCTGCTTGACGATCATGATCGACGTCTGCCGGCCGAAATACGCATCGATGGCCTTGCCATTGATGACGATCTGGCCCGTGCCCTTCTTCATGAACACGCGAGCGACGCTCGATTTGCGGCGGCCGGTGCCGTAGTTCCAGGTTCCGATCATTGTGCGTCCTCAGAGCTCGAGCAGCTTGGGCTGCTGGGCGGTGTGCGGGTGGGTGCCACCGGCATAGACCTTCAGCTTTTTGATCATCGCGTAGCCGAGCGGGCCTTTGGGCAGCATGCCCTTGACGGCCTTCTCGATCGCGCGGCCGGGGTGCTTGGCCTGCATGTCCTTGAACGACGTGGCATAGATGCCACCCGGGTAGCCACTGTGCCGGTAGTAGATCTTGTCGGTGGCCTTGGCCCCCGTGACGCGGATCTTTTCGGCGTTGACGATGACGATGAAATCGCCGGTATCGACGTGAGGCGTGTAGATGGCCTTGTGCTTGCCGCGCAAACGGAGTGCCACTTCGCTGGCAACACGTCCGAGCACCTTGTCGGTGGCGTCAATCACAAACCATTCATGCTTCACTTCGGCCGGCTTGGCGCTGAAGGTCTTCATGAGAGTCTTTCGGGGGTACAGCGCGTGGGCATTGAGCACCTCGCGCGGCTAACGGCTCTGGGTTCAGACCGGGGCCACCCTTCGGCGCCGCTTGTGGAGGGCGGCCTCTCGGGGTTGGCTGACGGCGACGAAAAATGAATCTTCCCCGGCCGTGATCGGGAAAGCCCGCGAGTATAGCCGCTGAATTTCAGGCAGCCTGCGGGATTGCCTGGAGCTTGCCGCAGCCCCGGTGGACGGCCACCCGCCGAGGTGCATGGCCCGCGGCCCACAGACGCGGGATGAAGGCGCCCAGGCCCGCCCCTAAGATTGTCTGGACGTGTTGCCGCTACTTCCCTGGATTCTCGCTACCTTCTCCGTCGCCCTGCTGCTGGGCGCTGGCGCGCTGTGGTGGCTGAACCGCGAACGCTCCCGTGCCCGGCCGCTGCCGACAGAGTGGGCGCTCACGGCCCGCCCCGTGTTCAGCGCCGACGAGCGACGCGTCTACCGGCAGTTGCGGGAGGCGCTGCCGCATCACATCGTGCTGTCCAAGCTGCCGTTGGTGCGCTTCTGCCAGCCCACCGATCCGAACGAGGTGCGCTACTGGTACGGCCTGCTCGGCAGCACGCATGTCAGCTTCGCGGTGTGCAGTGCCAACGGCCGCGTGCTGGCCGCTGTCGACCTGGAAGCTGACCGCGGCAGCTCGCGCCGCACGGCGCAGATCAAGCAGTCGGTGCTGAACGCCTGCCGCGTGCGCTACCTGCGCTGCACGCCCGAACAACTGCCGTCGATTCCCGAACTTCAACTGTTGGTGCCGCAGGTGGCGGCCGCATCACGCGGGCCGCAGGCGGCGCCGTTCACGGCGGCGTCAGCGCAGGTCCGCGACATGCTCGCCACCACGGTGGCCAACCGGCGCCGCGAACGCGCAACGCTGTGGCAGGACAGTGGGTTCCTGCAAGATTCTTTCTTCGGCAACGAAAGCCGGGCCGAGTTCACCGCCAGCAGCAGCTTCGATGCGAAGCGCCCACCGAGTCTGCCCAGTCCGCCAGCAGGCAAGCCCCGCGTGCCCGCCGATACAGGCGGTGTCGTGATCGAGACGCAAAGCCAGCCGTTGCGGCACTGAGCGCCGCACGACAGGTACGTTTGGGCTACGACCACCTCACACCGCAGCAGGTCCTGGACGCGCTCGACGCCGTCGGCCTGCCCGGCGACGGGCGGATCCTGCAGCTCAACTCTTACGAGAACCGGGTCTTCCAGGTGATGCTGGAGGACGGCGGCGCGGTGGTGGCCAAGTTCTACCGTCCCGGGCGCTGGACGGATGCGCAGATCGTCGAAGAACACGCCTTCGCGCTCGAACTCGCCGCGGCTGAAGTGAGCGTGGTGCCGCCGTTGACGTTGTCGGTCGCGCCGGGCAGCAGCGGCCTGATCCTGCACGGCGTGCCGCCGACGCTGGCCTGCCTGACCACGGCCGAGGGCGATTCGCACCGCTTTGCAGTGGCCGCGCGCTGCGCGGGCCGCGAGCCCGAGCTCGAAGACCCCGACACGCTGCGCCGCATCGGCAGTTTCATCGGCCGGCTGCATGCCATCGGCCGACGGCGGCGCTTCGAATATCGCCACGTGCTCGATGCCGGACGCGATGGCGAACGCGCCTGCAAGCTGCTGCTGGACGGTGGCTTCGTCACGCCGGCCGAACAGCCGGCGTGGCGATCGATGGCCGAGCAGGCCTTGGCCGCAACCGTTGCCGCCTTCGACGCCCTTGCCCCACTGGCCACGCTGCGCCTGCACGGTGACTGCCATCCCGGCAACGTGCTGTGGCGCGATGGACGCCCGAATGTGGTCGACCTCGACGACGCGATGCAGGGCCCGGCGGTACAAGACCTGTGGATGCTGGTCTCGGGGGATGCGACGACGGTATCGCAGCAACTCAACCTTTTGCTCGAAGGCTATGAGCAGTTCGCCGAGTTCGACGACCGCGAGCGCCGTCTGATCGAGCCGCTGCGCACGCTGCGGATGCTGCGCCACAGTGCCTGGCTGGCCGAGCGCTGGGGCGACCCGACGTTTCCGATCCACTTCCCCTTCTTCGGCACCGCGGCCTACTGGAGCCAGCAGACGACGCAACTGCGCGAGCAGCTCGAAGCCATGCAAGCCTGACCCGGCCGGGCCACGCTCAACCCGCGACCAGCAGCCCGTTCACACGCCGCACGTAGGCCGCCGGGTCGTCGAGATGGCCGCCTTCGGCCAGCAGCGCCTGGTCGAACAGGATCTGGGCCAGATCGTCGAAGTGCTCGCTGCCTTCAGGTGAATCGAGCCGCTTGATCAGCGGATGTTCGGCGTTGATCTCGAGGATCGGCTTTCCTGCCGGCGCGCTCTGCCCGGCCTGCTTGAGCATGCGCGCCAGGTGGCCGCTCATGTCGCCTTCGTCGACGACGATGCAGGCCGGCGAATCGACCAGCCGCGTCGTCGTGCGCACGTCCTTGGCGCGGTCGGCGAGCGATGTCTTGAGCCGATCGATGAGCGGCTTCAACGCCTCGGCCGTGGCCTCGGCGGCCTTCTTCTCTTCCTCGTCCTGCAGCTTGCCGAGGTCGACACCGCCCTTGGCCACGCTGGTGAGCGAATGGCCGTCGAACTCGTACAGATGCGACAGCATCCACTCGTCGACGCGGTCGGTTAGCAGCAGCACCTCGATGCCCTTCTTGCGGAAGACTTCGAGCTGCGGGCTGTTCTTAGCCGTCGCCAGGGTGTCCGCAGTCAGGTAGTAGATCGCGTCCTGGCCTTCCTTCAAACGGCCGACGTAGTCGGTGAACGAAACGCCTTCGTCGGCATGAGTCGACGCGAAGCGCAGCAGCTTGGCCAGCCGCTCCGGGTTGGCGTGGTCCTCGCCCACCCCTTCCTTCAGGACGGCGCCGAACTGACCCCAGAACTCGATGTACTTGTCCTTCTGGTTCTCGGCCACGTCTTCCAGCATCGACAGCACCTTCTTCGTGCTGCCTTCGCGGATGGCCTTCACGTCACGGCTTTCCTGCAACAACTCTCGGCTGACGTTCAGCGGCAGGTCGGCGCTGTCGATCACGCCCTTGACGAAGCGCAGGTACACCGGCATCAGCGCCTCGGCGTCGTCCATGATGAAGACGCGCTTGACGTACAGCTTGACGCCGCCACGCTTGTCGCGGTTCCACAGGTCGAACGGCGCCTTCGCCGGCACGTACAGCAGTTGCGTGTACTCGGTGCGGCCCTCGACACGGTTGTGCGTGTAGGCCAGCGGCGGCTCCTGGTCGTAGCTCAGCTGCTTGTAGAACTCCTGGTACTGCGCGTCGGTGATGTCGCTCTTGGGCCGCGTCCACAGCGCGGCGGCCTTGTTGGCGGGCTCCCATTCTTCGGTGGCGACCTGCTCACCCTTCGCTTCGTCCCAGCTCTGCTTGGGCATCAGCACCGGCAGCGAGAGGTGGTCGCTGTACTTGCTGATGATCGACTTCAGCCGCCACGCCGAGAGGAAGTCCTCCTCGCCGTCGCGCAGGTGCAGGGTGACGTCGGTGCCGCGCTCGGCGCGCTCGATGGTCTCGACCTCGAAGTCGCCGGTGCCTTCGCTGCTCCAGCGCACGCCTTCGGTGGCGGGTGCGCCGGCCCGGCGCGTCTCGACCGTCATGCGGTCGGCGACGATGAAGCCGCTGTAGAAGCCGACGCCGAACTGACCGATCAGGTTCGCGTCCTTCTTCTTCTCGCCTTCCAGCGAGGCCATGAATTCGCGCGTGCCGCTCTTGGCGATGGTGCCCAGGTGGGCGACGGCTTCATCGCTGCTCATGCCGATGCCGTTGTCGCGGATGGTGATGGTCTTCTTCTCGGCGTCGAACCAGACGCGCACCTCCAGGTTCGGTGCGTCCTCGAACAGCTCGGGCTTGTCCAGGGCTTCGAAGCGCAGCTTGTCGCAGGCATCGCTGGCGTTGCTGACCAGCTCGCGCAGGAAGATTTCCTTGTTGCTGTAGAGCGAATGGGTGACGAGGTGCAGGATCTGCTTGACCTCGGCCTGGAAGGACAGCGTCTTCTTTTCCATGGGGTGCGGGTGTGGGTGAATCAACAAGGGGAGCGGCTCATGATGGGGCTCGCTCAGCCACTTTCAAGCCCTGCGCGGCCGGCGGCGCGCTGCAAACAGGGGCCGCGGATCCGGCTCCGCCGGTCCGCCGGCGCCCGCCGATTTGAGGGGCAGCGCCGCAGGCGCTCCGGGCTGATCCGTTCAATCCGGTTTTATGCCGGCCCGCACCGCGATCGCCTTCCAGGTCTTCTGCTGCTCGGCGATGAAGGCCGCGAACTGCTCCGGCGGCCCACCGCCACCGACCGCGCTGTCGGCCGCGAAGCGCTCGGTGACGCTGTTGCTCTTCAGCGCCTTCAGCGACTCTTCCTGAAGCTTCTTGACGATGTCCTTCGGGGTACCGGCCGGCGCCAGGATGCCGTACCACTGCGAGGTCTCGAAACCCGGGTGCCCCATCTCGGCCACCGTCGGCACATCGGGCAGCAGCGGCAGCCGCTTGACGGTGCCGACCGCCAGCGCGCGCAGTTTGCCGGTCTTGACGTGCGGCAGCAGTGCCGGCAAGCCGGTCGACGTGGTCTGGGTGCGCCCGGCCAGCAGGTCGGTCAGCATCGGCCCGGTGCCGCGATACGGGATGTGGGTGATGAACATGCCCGTCACCATCTTCAGGTACTCCATCGCCAGATGCCCCGCGCTGGCATTGCCAGCGCTGCCGTAGTTCAGCTGGCCGGGGTTCCTCTTGACGTAGGCGACGAATTCCTTGAAGTCCTTGGCCGGCACGTCCGGGTGGATGACGAACAGGTTCGGCACGCTGGCCAGCATCGTCACCGGCATGAAGTCGCGGTTCACGTCGTAGGGCTGATTCGGAAAGATCACCGGGTTCACGGCCAGCGAACCGACGTGGCCCAGGATGATGGTGTGGCCGTCGGGCGCGGACCTGGCCACGTCCTGCATCGCCGGCAGGCCGGCGCCGCCACCCTTGTTGTCGACGTAGACGGTCTGGCCGAGTTGTTTGGTCAGCTCGTTGGCCACCGTGCGCGCGACGATCTCGCTGGTGCCGCCGGGCGCGAAGGGCACCACGAAGCGGATCGACTGGCGCGGCCAGGTCGATGCGGTCTGTGCACGCACGAAACCGGGAACGGCCAGCGCAGCGGCAGCCAGCGCCTGGCGGCGCGTGGGGTGGTTGTGGTGGTTCGATTGATTCGTCGCGTTCATGGTTGGCTCGTGCTGAAGCCGGCAGGGGCGCACGGCGTCACGATCCTGCCGCCGCCGCACTGCCGCGCCAAGCGAATTTCCCCTGCCCCGCGCTCAAGCCGCAGCGCGGCGCACCCCATAGACCCGCAGTCCTCCGCGATCCCATCCCGGACCCGAACATGCCGGCCCGATCCCCCGCCGCCCTTTCCATCACCTTGTTGCTGGCCGGCTGCGCAACGCCCGTCGAACCCATGGGCTCAACGCGCAAGGAAGTGCTGTGGGCCGTCACCGACGGCGGCGAGCTGATCCACTTCAACGCCGGCCAGCCGCAGAAGGTGCTCGAGCGCCAGGCGGTGCAGGGACTGACCGCCGGTGAGAACTTCGTCGGCATCGACTACCGCGTCGCCAAGGGCGTGCTCTACGGCGTGACCAGTGGCGGCCGGCTGATGACGCTGGACACCACCAGCGGCAAGGCCACGGCGTCGGCAGCGCCGCGCCGGCCGCGCTGTCGGGCACGAAGTTCGGTGTCGACTTCAACCCGGCCGCCGACCGTGTGCGCGTGGTCAGCGACAGCGGCACGAACCTGCGCCTGCACCCGGCCACGGGCGCCGTCGCCGCCACCGACCCGGCCCTGCGATACGCTGCGGGCGATGCGCGCGCCGGCCAGCCCACCTCCATCACGGCCGCCGGCCACACCTACAACAAGAGCAACGACAAGCTGACCACCAACTACGCCATCGACATCAAGGCCGGCACGCTGGTGACACAAGGCAGCAAGGAAGGCACCGACCCCGCCGTGTCGCCCAACACTGGGCAGCTGCGCACCGTCGGCAGCCTGGACGTGGAAGGCATCGAAGACGCGGCGCTGGACATCAGCGACATCAACAACACCGCCGTCGCGGCGCTGAAGACCGGTGGCAAGACGCGCCTGTATCTCGTCGACTTGGCGAGCGGTAAAGCCACGCTGACGGGCACTGTCGCGGCGAGCGGCGGGCTGCGCGGGATGGCGATCGAGCCCTGAGCTTCAACGCCCTGCTCGCCGGGCCGTCAGGCGAATTGTTCGGTATCGACCTCCGCCTGGCTGGCGGCGCTGTAGCGCCCGCCCGTCACGGCGCCGGGCGCGAACAACGCATCGACTCGCGCAACGGCTGCCGGCGGCAGCACCACCTCCGCCGCGCCGAGGTTGTCGTGCAGGTGCGCGATCTGTGTCGTGCCCGGAATCGCCAGCACATGCTCACCGCGTGACAGCACCCAGGCCAGCGCGAGCTGCGCCGGTGTGATGCCGAGACCCGGCCGCGACGGCCTGGAACTGCGTCAACAACGCGCGGTTGGCGGCATCGGCGGCGGCTGTGAAACGCGGCATGCTGCGGCGGATGTCCTTGGCATCGAGCGCCGCCGGATCGGGCGGCGCCGCGGTCAGGAAACCGCGGCCGAGCGGGCTGAAGGCCACATAGGCGGCGCCCGTCTCGCGGCAGGCTTGCAGCACCGCGATCTCGGCCTCGCGCGACCACGGCGAGTACTCGCTCTGCACCGCGGCGATCGGGTGCACCGCCTGCGCGCGCTTCAGCGTGGCGGCCGAGACTTCGCTCAACCCGATCGCGCGCACCTTGCCTGTGCGTACAAACTCCGCCATCGCGCCCACGCTGTCCTCGATGGGCACCACCTTGTGCCAGCGGTGCAGGTAGTACAGATCGATCACGTCGGTCTGCAAGCGGCGCAGGCTGTCTTCGACATCGCGGCGGATGGCATCGGGCTTGCCGTCGATCACGCGTTGCAGCGCACCGCCCGGGCCCACCGGCTGGCCGGTCATGCCGCCCTTGCTGCACAACACGATGCGGCTGCGGTGGCCCTTGAGCACACGGCCGACCAGCGTCTCGTTGGCGCCAAAGCCGTACAGCGCCGCCGTGTCGAACAGCGTCACGCCGGCATCGACGGCCGTCAGCAGCAGCCGTTCGGAGGCGTCGACATCGGGCGGTGTGCCGTAGGCGTGGCTGAGGTTCATGCACCCAAGGCCGATGCGCTGGCTGCCGGTGGTGGAGAGCAGATTCATGGGTTCGACAGAATGATCGTTTCGCGCAGCCAGTATGTCGCCAAAGATGGCCCGCCACCGCTACGTCCAGCCCGCATGAAACCCAAGACCGCCCTCGACATCGCCAAGGCCACTTCCACGGGCAGCACCGGCCCCGCCACTCGCGAGCACAAGCGCTTCCAGGAGCTGCTGGCCAGGATCGAGAAGGCCAAGCGGCGTTTGCAGAGCTGGCAGGCCCAGGCGCCGCTGTTCGCAGCACAGTACGACAAGCAGGTCACGCCGCTGGAGAAGAAGCTGGTCGGCGAACGCCGTGCCTGGGCGTTCGAAGTCGAACAGCTGCTGCTGAGCGGCAGCCACTGGAGCGTGGCCGAGCAAGGGGTGCTGCAGCGCATGATCTGCGGCATCGCCCACGGGCTGGTCGACGCCGCAGAGCAGCCGGACGAAGCGCTGAAGGCCCTGTACAACCGGCACGCCAAGATCGACTTCGACAGCCATGAGCGGGCGCACGCCCAGTCGATGAAGGCGATCTTCGAATCAGTCACCGGCATCGAACTCGGCGATGAGGAAGACGCCAAGGCCTACCTGGCCTATGACCGCCAGCGCGGCCAGCGCCGCAGCAAGACGGCCGACCAGAAGCGCGCCGCGGCCGACGCCGACCGCGCCACGCAGAGCGTGCGCGCGGTCTACCGCAAGCTGGCCGCTGTGCTGCACCCCGACCGCGCCGCACCCGACGCCAGCGACGCCCAGCGCGCTGCGCGGCACGACCAGATGGCGGATGCGAACGTTGCCTACGCCGCCGGCGACCTGCTGGCGCTGCTGACGCTGCAACTGCAGATCGAACAGGTCGACGTGGCCCACGCGGCCGGTGTGGCGGCCGAGCAGGTGCGCCACTTCAACCGCGTGCTGGCCGAACAGCTGCGCGAGCTGGAAGCCGAAGTGCAGCAGCGCGAGAGCGCCTTCTGCGCCGGCTACGGCCTGATGCCCGGGCGCCGGCCCGACCCCGACAAGCTCGCTCCGCTGGTGCGGCAAGAGGTACAGGAGCTGCTGTCAGCCGAAGCCGAACTGCACCGCGAACGCCGGGCGCTGCGAGGGCCCTTGGCGGTGGCCCGCAAGTACCTCAAGCGCGTGGCCGAACAGCACCGCTTCGAAGACGAATGGGACACCCCGCCGTTCTAGCGCGCGCGTTCAGCTCGCGGCCAGCTCGCGCTCCAGTCCGTGCAGCACCTCGTAGCAGGGCAGCACGCTGGCCACGCTGGCTTCGGGTTCACGGCCTTCGGTGATGGCCGCGAAGAATTCGCGGTCCTGCAGCTCGATGCCGTTCATCGAGACGGCCACGCCGCTGACGTCGATCTTGGCGTCCTTGCCGTCGAACAGGTCGTCGTAGCGCGCCAGGTAGGTGCCGGTGTCGCCGATGTAGCGGAAGTAGCTTCCGAGCGGCCCGTCGTTGTTGAACGACAGCGATAGCGTGCAGATCGCGCCATTGGCGGCCTTGAGCTGGATGCTCATGTCCATCGCGATGCCGAGTGCGGGGTGGATCGGCCCCTGCACCACATGCGCCTTGACGATCGGGCTGCGGCACTGGTGCGCGAACAGGTCCACCGTATGCGCAGCGTGGTGCCACAGCAGGTGATCGGTCCAGCTGCGCGCCTGGCCGAGCGCGTTCATGTTCGTGCGGCGGAAGAAGTAGGTCTGCACGTCCATCTGCTGGATGTGGAACTCGTCTTTCAGGATGCGTTGGCGCACCCATTGGTGGCTCGGGTTGAATCGGCGTGTGTGGCCGCACATCGCGACCTTGCCGGTGGCCTTTTGCAGTTCGACGACGCGGTAGGCATCGCGCAGCGAATCCGCCAGCGGAATCTCGACCTGCACGTGCTTGCCGGCTTCCAGGCAGGCCACCGACTGTGCGGCGTGCATCTGCGTCGGCGTGCAAAGGATGACGGCGTCCACGTACTTGATCGCGAGGCTGTCCTTCAGCTCGGTGGAGACATGCGCGATACCGTACTTGTCGGCCACCTCTTGCGTCTTGCCGAGCTCACGGCTGATCAGCGAGATCACCTTCACCCCGGGGATCAGCCGGCAAGCATCGAGGTGCTTGATGCCGAAGGCGCCGGCACCGGCGAGGGCCACGTTGATGGTCATTCAGGTCTCCGATGGGCCGCCCCGAGGAGGCCTGCGCCCGCTCGGGGGGAAGCGAACGTCAGTGAGCTTGGGGGCTTCATTGGTTTTCCAGAATGAGATGGCCCACGGCCGTGTTCGAAGCAGGCACGTGATAGAAGCGATGCAGCACCTTGGGCGGTGCGCCGCCGGCATCGACGTCGCTCATCGCGCCACGCGCGATCAGCCACATCACGAGCTCGATCCCTTCGCTACCGGCCTCGCGCACGTAGTCGATGTGCGGCAGCAACGCCAGCTTCTCCGGCTCGCTGATCAAGCGGTCAAGGAAGCGGTTGTCCCACTCGGCGTTGATCAGCCCGGCGCGCGGCCCCTGCAACTGGTGGCTCATGCCGCCGGTGCCCCAGATGTGCACGTTCAGGTCTTCGTCGTAGCGCTCGATCGCGCGGCGGATCGCGCGGCCCAGGTTGAAGCAGCGCTGGCCGCTGGGCACCGGGTACTGCACAACGTTGACGGCGAACGGGATGACGGGGCACGGCCATTCGGCGGGCTGACCGAACATCAGGCTCAGCGGCACCGTCAGGCCGTGGTCGACGTCCATCTTGTTGACGATGGTCAGGTCGAAGTCGTCCTGGATCACGCTGTGCGCGATGTGGCTGGCCAGTTCCGGATGGCCGGTCACCTTCGGCACCGGGCGCGGCCCCCAGCCCTCGTCGGCGATCGCGTACCCGGCCGCCGTGCCGATGGCGAAGGTGGGGATCAGCTCCAGGCTGAACGCGTTGGCGTGGTCGTTGTAGACCAGGAAGATCACGTCGGGCGGGTTGTCGCGCACCCACTGCTTGCTGAACTCGTAGCCGCTGAACACCTTCTGCCAGTACGGCTCATGGCTTTTGCCGAGATCGAGCGCGGCACCGATCGCAGGCACGTGGCTGGTGTAGACGCTGGCGGTGATGCGAGCGCGAGCCATCAGACGGCACTCCCCGGCCGGCGGCCGCCGCTGATCATCATCGCCCGGTACTCGTCCTCGCTCATGCCCGTCATGCTGCCGGCCATTTGCTGAAAGCTCTTGCCGTCGGTCGCGCCGATCTTGGCCAGGAAGTAGATGTTCCCGCCCGCGGTGATGCAGCGATTCAGGTCGCGTGACATCACGGCCAGCTTCTGCTCTTCGGTCATCGCCCATTCGTCCAGGTACGCACGTTCATCGGCCTTGAAGCGGGTGCGGTTCTCGGCTTTCATCAGGCTCATGCAGAACTGGTTGAGCCCGTAGCCCTTGCGGCTTTGTTCGGCGTCGAAGATGGTCGTGCCGGGGACGTCGAGGTAGGGTTTGTCTAACGCCATGGTCAGCCTCCGCCGAGCCGCCTCAAAGTGGCTGGAGCCCCCTCGGGGGGCAGCGAACGAACGTGAGCGCGGGGGTTCATATCAAACTTCCTCGGGCCAGTACAGACGCATCGGGTTGACCACCAGCAGCTTGTGCTGCAACTCAGCCGTCGTCGCGATGTGCGGGATGAAGTCAACCAGCAGCCCGTCGTCGGGCATGTGGTCTTTCAGGTTCGGGTGCGGCCAATCGGTGCCCCACAGCACGCGCTCGGGGAAAGTCTCGACGACCTGGCGGGCGAAGGGCACGACGTCGATGTATGAAGCCAGTCCTGGGGCCTGTTCGCCATTGAGCGCCTTCGGGCCGACCACGCTCAAGCGTTCCGGGCAGCCGACCTTGCTCCACACGTTGTCGTGCTCACGCATGAAGCGCATGAACAGCTGGAACTGCGGGCCATCCACCGGCAGGCTCACGTCGGGCCGGCCCATGTGGTCGACCACCACGGTGATGGGCAGCGCAGTGAAGAACTCCCACAGCTCTGGCAGATCGACCGCTTCGAAATAGATCACGACATGCCAGCCGAGCGCCTTGACGCGGCCGGCGATTTCCATCAATTCGTCCTTCGGCGAGAAGTCCACCAGCCGCTTGACGAAGTTGAAGCGCACGCCGCGCACGCCGGCTGCATGCAGCGCGTGCAGTTCGACATCGGTCACGCTGCGCCTGACGGTAGCCACGCCGCGCGCCTTGCCGTTGGACGCGATGCAGGCATCGACCATTGCACGGTTGTCGGCGCCGTGGCAAGTCGCCTGCACGACCACGTTGCGCGCGAAGCCGAGGTGGTCGCGCAGCGCGAAGAGTTGCGCCTTGCTGGCATCGCACGGCGTGTACCTGCGCTCGGGCGCGAAGGGGAATTCGGCGCCGGGGCCGAAGACGTGGCAATGCGCGTCGACGCTGCCCGGCGGCACCTTGAAGCGCGGCTTGCTGGGGCCGGCGTACCAGTCCATCCAGCCTGGGGTCTTGTCGAAGTTCATGACGAAGCCTTGTGTGGTGGCGCCCGTGGGTACCGAAGACGCCGGCATCGGCCAGATCGGCAATACCGTCAATCGATGTAGCGCAGGCCGGCCTGCTCCAGCGGCTCGCGCATCTTGTACATGTCCAGGCCGAGCACGCCGCTGGCGAGCTTGGTGCGCTTGTCGGTTTCGGTGGCCTCACGGGCGGCGGCAGCGTCCAGCGTCTTCTGCGCCAGCGCCGACGGCACCACGACGACGCCGTCGTCATCGGCCACGATCACGTCGCCGGCGTGCACCATCGCACCCGCGCACACCACCGTGACGTTGACCGAGCCGAGCGTGGCCTTGATCGTGCCCTTGGCGCTGATCGCCTTGCTCCAGACCGGGAAGCCCATCGAGGTCAGTTCCTTCACGTCGCGTACGCCGGCATCGATGATCAATCCACGCGCGCCGCGGGCCTGGAACGACGTGGCCAGCAGGTCGCCGAAAAAGCCATCGGTGCACTCGGCCGTGACGGCGGCCACGACGATGTCGCCGGGCTGAATCTGCTCTGCTGCCACATGCATCATCCAGTTGTCACCCGGGTGCAGCAGCACGGTGATCGCCGTGCCCGAGACCTGCGCACCGGCATAGATCGGCCGCATGTACGGCCTCAACAGGCCGACCCGGCCCATCGCCTCGTGCACGGTGGCGCTGCCGAAGCGCGCCAGACCATCGGCCGCAGCGCGCTCGGCGCGTTGGACGTTGCGGTGAACCACACCCATTTCGTACATACGTTTCACCTGTCGGAGTAGCGGGCCCTGCGGGCCCTTGAAGGGTTAGAGGTTTCGCGCCTTGAGGGCGCGGTCCAGCCGCGGGTACACACGTCGCGCGTTGCCTTCGTAGATCTTGTGTCGATCACTGCCGACGACGATGGTGCTGGCTTCGATGTAGCGCTTGGTGTCGTCGTAGTAGTGGCCGGTCTCGGGGTCGATGCCGCGCACGGCGCCGATCATCTCGCTGGCGAACAGGATGTTGTCCACCGGGATCACGGTCGTCAGCAGATCGATGCCCGGCTGGTGGTAGACGCAGGTGTCGAACCAGATGTTGTTCAGCAGGTGGTCGCGCAAAAGCGGCTTCTTCAGCTCTTGCGCCAACCCGCGGAAACGACCCCAGTGGTACGGCACCGCGCCGCCGCCGTGCGGGATGACGAAGCGCAACGTGGAAAAGTCCTTGAACAGGTCGCTCGTCAGGCACTGCATGAACGCCGTCGTGTCGGCGTTGAGGTAGTGCGCGCCGGTGGTGTGAAAGCACGCGTTGCAACTGGTGCTGACGTGGATCATGGCCGGAATGTCGTACTCGACCATCTTCTCGTAGAGCGGGTACCAATGGCGGTCACTCAGCGGCGGGCTGGTCCAGTGGCCGCCGCTCGGGTCGGGGTTCAGGTTGATCGCGACGTTGCCGTATTGCTCCACACACTTCACGAGTTCGGCGATGCATGTCTTGGGGTCCACGCCCGGGCTCTGCGGCAGCATGGCGGCAGGGATGAAGTGCTGCGGGAACAGCACTGCAACGCGGAAGCACAGCTCGTTGCAGATCGCGGCCCAGGTGCTGCTGACTTCGAAGTCGCCGATGTGGTGCGCCATGAAGCTGGCACGCGGGCTGAAGATGGTGAGGTCGCTGCCGCGCTCCTTCATCAGCTTCAACTGGTTGGACTCGATCGTCTCGCGCAACTCGTCGTCGCTGATCTTCAGGTCGGCGACCTTGGGCTTCAGCGCCGGGTCCTGGATGCCGGCGATCTGCTGGTTGCGCCAGTTCTCCAGCGCCTTGGGTGCGGTGGTGTAGTGGCCATGGCAGTCGATGATCATGTTCGGGTGTCCTCCATGCCGTGGCGGCGTTTGATGGCCGCGGTGTCCGCCGAGGCCAGGTACCCTAGCAGTGAAGCAGCCGCTTCAGGCTGGGCGGCCGCGCGGCACACGGCGCCCGAGAAGATGGTGATGTTCGCTATCGCCGGCGGCAACAGGCCGAGCACGTCGATACCGGGCAAATCCTTCAGTTCGCTGTACTGCTGAAAGCCGAGCGCCACCTCGCCCCGCGCGACCAGTGAGCCCACCGGCACACCCGCCGGCGCCTGCACCGTGCGCGCACGCACCTCGTCGGCGATGCCCCAGCGCTCGAACAGCTTCATCAGGAAGGTGCCGCTCGGGCCGGTGGAACAGCCGATCGTCTTCGCCGCCAACACCGCAGCGCGCACAGCCGCTTCATCGCCGATGTCGGGCCGCGCCGCGCCGGCGGGAACGGCCAGCGCCACCGGCGAACGCACCAGGTCGACGCGGCTGCCGCTGGCGGCACCCGCAACGATCAGCTTGTCGATCGCGTCCGACGCCAGCACCACGACATCGAAAACCTCGCCAGCTGCGACACGCTGGGCGGCATCCACACCGCCGACCGACTCGAAGCCCACGACCGCGCCGCCGCTGAGCGCTGCGTAGGCCGCAGACAGTTCAGCCAGCAAGGCCCGGGTGGCCATCGACGAAATGCCGCGGATCGGGGTGGGTGTCGCCATGGCGGTGATTCTTCGGCAAGCCGAGCCATTCATCAACGCGATTGCGCGACCAACCGAAGTGCCGTCTCGGCATGGCGCGGAGGCATCGTTAGCGACATCGGCACAACGCCCGCGCAGCCCGTTGCTGGAGCAGGCTTGCGAGTGGTTGCTGACGGTGCTGCGCGAACGATTGACGGGTGCTTGACGGCGCCGACCGCGGCATCTAAAGTGATATCACTTTGATTTCATCGCGCCGGCTGTAAAGGCCCGCACGCAGCCCGCCATGAAGCCCATCGACACGGTCACCCACGAAGTCGCCTTGCGGTCGTCCGGCGGCTATCCCCCGGCAGTGGTCGCGATCAGCGTGATCGCGCTGTGCTTGGCCAGCTTCACCTTCACGCCATTCCTGAGCGGGCCGTTCGGCTTCGCGCTGCGGATCGTCCTCATCGGCCTGGGCGTCTTCGCGCTGGTCGGTCTTTACATGCTGCAGCCGAACGAGGCCGCCGTCCTAACCCTCTTCGGCCGCTACACCGGCACCGACCGCACGCAGGGGCTGCGCTGGGCCAACCCGCTGGCGGTCAAACACAAGATCTCGCTGCGCGCTCGCAACCTCAACGGGAGCACGCTGAAGGTCAACGACAAACGCGGCAACCCGGTCGAGATCAACGCCGTCGTCGTCTGGCGCGTGCGCGATACGGCCAAGGCGATGTTCGACGTCGATGACTACGAAAACTACGTGCGCTTGCAGGCCGAATCGGCGCTGCGCCGAGTCGCGGCGCAGTTCGCCTACGACGAAGGCGAAGACCTGGCGCCGGGCGAGACCACGCTGCGCTCGGGCGACGCCGCGGTGGCGGCGCTTAAGGCGGAGTTGCAGGCGCGCTTCGAAGATGCCGGCGTGACGGTTGAAGACGCCAAGCTGAGCCATCTGGCCTACGCGCCGGAGATCGCACAAGTGATGCTGCGCCGCCAGCAGGCCGAGGCGATCATCAGCGCGCGGATGAAGATCGTGCACGGCGCAGTCAGCATGGTCGAAGCGGCGTTGAAGGGCCTGTCGGAGAAGCAGATCGTCGAGCTCGACGACGAGCGCAGGGCGGCCATGGTCTGCAACCTGCTCGTCGTGCTGTGCAGCGACAAGGACACGCAGCCGATCGTCAACGCCGGCACGCTGTACACCTGAAGCACCACGCGACAGCCCGCCTGCCGCATGACCAGCCCCGGCAAGAAGAGCTTCCTGCTGCGCGTGGACCCCGCGCTGTGGGCCGAGATCGAGCGTTTGGCCGCGCAGGAACTGCGCAGCGCCAACGCGCAGGTCGAGTACCTTCTGCGCGAGGTGCTGGAACGCCGTGGCCGCAGGGTGCGGCCGAAGAAGACCGGCCCGAACCCCAAGGAGTCCCGATGAGCACCGAGCGCCTCCCGGCGGCGAACACCGGCATCCGCAGCACGAAGGTACCGCGGTGACCACGCTGGCCCGCGCCGCATTCGAACAAGGCCTGACAGCATTGGCTCAAGGCCTGCTGCTGGACGCTGAAACGCACCTGCGGACCGCGCTGGCCCACGCCCCGGGGCGGCCTTCGGTGCTGTCGGCGCTGGGCGTAACGCTGTTGCGACAGGACCGTGCCGTCGATGCGCTGAAGCTGTTCGACGAAGCGCTGGCCGCCGAGCCCGCGCGCGCCGAAACCTGGGGCCACCGCGGTAACGCGCTGCTGGCACTGGCGCGGCCCGCCGATGCGCTGGCCAGTTTCGAAAGCGCGATGCAGCACGGTGCGCCGCAGGCCAGCGTCGACGCCCACCGCGCGCAGGCGCTGAACGCGCTGCGCCGCCACGCCGAGGCGCTGCAATGCGTGGAAGCGGTGCTGCGCGAACACCCCGACGACGGCGCGCTGTGGCTGGAACGCGGCGTGACGCTGCGCTGCCTGGAGCGGCATGCCGATGCGCTGCCGGCGTTGCAGCGCGCGGTCGAGCTCGCGCCCACGCTGGGCGCGGCGTGGAGCCAGCTTGGCCAGTTGCTGAAGGACAGCGCGGACGCCGCCACCCGCGCCGAGGCCGCCACGGCCTTCGAGCATGCCATTGCGCTGGGCGAAGACCCGGCGCTGCACCAGTGGTTCATCGCCGCGTTGCGCGGGCCTGGCGCGGGCACGGTGCCGGCGCATGCGCCAACGGCTTTCGTGCAGCCGCTGTTCGACGGCTATGCCGGCGAGTTCGACCGCCACCTCGAAGCGCTGGAGTACCACGCACCGACGCGGCTGGCATCGTTGATCGCCACCGTGCGCTCAGCCCCGGTTGAAGCCGCGCTCGACCTAGGCTGCGGAACCGGCCAGTGCGCCGCGCCGCTGGCCGCGCTGGTTCGCGCGATCGATGGCGTCGATGTGTCGGCGGCGATGCTCGACGTGGCGCGCGCCACCGGCCGCTACCGTGCGCTGCACCACGCCGAGTTGACGGCCTGGCTGGCCGACACCCACACCGACAGCCCTACCGACAGAGACACCGACAGAGACAGGCGCTACGGGCTGGTCGTGGCAGCCGATGTCTTCATCTACGTCGGCGCCCTCGAAGCGGTGTTCGCAGGCGTGCAGCGGGTGCTGGTGCGCGGTGGCCTGTTCGCGCTGACGGCCGAGATCGCTTCGACCGCCGACGCGAACTTCGAGCTGCTGCCGACGCTGCGCTACGCCCACGACCCCGCCTACCTGCGCGCGCTGGCGCAGGCGCACGGCTTCAGCGTGGCGCTGACCCACCACGCGCCGTTGCGGCTGGAGCAGGGCCGCCCTTTGCCGGGGCTGTACCTGGTCTTGCAAGCGGCGTGACGGCGCCGGCCGGGTACAGAAATCGCAACATGGGCTCGACACGGCCGGCCCAAGCCGCTTCGTCGTGCGCCGCGCCGGCGGCCTCGGTGTAGCGCACCGGCCAGCCGCGTTCGGACAACACATCGCGCAAAGCGCGCACGCTGGCCACCACCGCATCACCTTCACCGGTGCCGATGTCGAGCCAGATGCGCGGCACCGGTTGCGGCAACGGTGCGGCCTGCACCGTTGCCACGATCGCGCGGTCGGCCCACCACACCGCAGGCGACACGACCAGCGCCGCGCCGAAGACCTGCGGGTGGCGCAGCAACAACCACATCGAGACCAGTCCGCCGAGCGACGAGCCGCCGATGGCCGTGTCGCCCGCGCCGCGCCGGGTGGCGTAGCGCGCATCGATCAACGGCTTCAGCTCCTCCACCAAGTAGCGCGCGTAGGCCGGCGCACCGCCGCCTTGCAGTGCACCGCCCGCCGTGCGGCGGCCCGGTGCCGGCGTGTAGTCGAGCGTCCGGTCACCGGCATGCGACACCGCCACCACGATGAATGGCGCGACGGCGCCGGTCTCGACCAGCCGCTGCGCCGTCTCGTCCACGCCCCACTCGGCACCTGCAGCGCGCGCATCGAAGATGTTCTGGCCATCGTGCAGGTACAGCACTGGATAGCGCGTGCCCGCCCGCGCCGCGGCGTAGCCCGGCGGCAGCCACACCTGCACCTCGCGGGGCGTCACGAAGACCGAAGGCCGCGGCGCGATGACGTCGATGCGGCCGGTGCGGCGCGGCGGCGGTGCGTCGGGGTCGGTGCCGAAGGCGCGGGCCAGCGCCTGCTCGCCTTCGCGCAGCACGATGCGGCGGTTTCGACCGGCCTCCCAACCGTCGTCGGCCATGCCGCGGCCGCGGCCCAGGTCGACCTTGAACTTGTAGGCCAGTTCACCCGCCGGGGGCAGCGTGGCGAAACGCAGCACCGTCTCGTATACGCCGCTGCCCGCGAAGTCGCCCGCTGCCACACTGGCCAACCACGACAGCGGTGGCCAGCCACCACGCACACCCACCGCGTCGCGTAGCGGATCGAAACGCCCAGCCGCGATCTCGCCCCGCATGTCGATCGAAACCCGCACTTCTGCCGTCACGCCACGCCCCCCCATGAATCGTCCGGCATGCTGCCACGCCGGCTTCGAACGCCGCCGAGCCTGAGCTACGCTTGGCCGGATCCATGAAGCACCAGCTTGTCCACATCGCCCTCGTCGTGCCCGACTACGACGAGGCCATCGCGCACTACCGCGACGCCTTCGGTTTCGCGCTGGTCGAAGACCGCGTAATGGGCCCCGGCAAACGCTGGGTCCTGGTCAAACCGCCGGGCGATGCGGGCGCCGCCTTGTTGCTGGCCCGCGCCACCAACGACGAACAGCACAGTCGCATTGGCAACCAGTCCGGCGGTCGCGTCTTCCTGTTTTTGCACACCGACGACTTCGACGCCAGCCTGGCCCGCGCGCTGGCGCATGGCGCTGTGGCCACTGAGACGCCACGCAGCGAAGCCTACGGCCGTGTCGTCGTGCTGCTGGACCGCTACGGCAACAAGTGGGATCTGATCGAGCCGCGATGACAGCCATCGACCCGCGTTGCGACCTGGCGGCGCTGCCGGCTACAGCCGCGATGCAGGCCTGGCTTGAGCGCGCGGTGATCGGCCTGAACCTGTGCCCTTTCGCGAAGGCGGTGCACGCTACCGGCCGCATCCGCTGGGTGGAGAGCACAGCCACCGACGAGGAGACACTGCTCGCCGATTTGGTGGCCGAACTGCACCGGCTGGCCCGCAGCGAGGCCGCGCGTATCGAGACCACGGTGCTGATGCACCCGCAGGCACTGGCCGACTTCGAGGCCTACAACCAGTTCCTGGCCATTGCCGACGCGGCGCTCGTACACCTCGGCCTGGAAGGCACGATCCAGGTGGCGAGTTTTCATCCGCAGTACCGCTTTGAAGGCAGCGCCGCGGGCGACGTCACCAACTGCACCAACCGCGCGCCCTACCCCGCGCTGCACCTGCTGCGCGAAGCGAGCGTGGATGCGGCCGTGGCGGCGTTTCCCGATGCAGCTTCGATCTACCGGCGCAACCTGCGTACGATGCGGCGGCTGGATTGGGAGGGCTGGCTGGCGCTGTGGATCAGGCGGTAGAGGATGCAAGCGAAACCTTTGGGGCATCAATGGCCCCGTAGTAGCCCTGAAACAAGACAAGGACGGCTCCGATGAAGACGCTTGTGCTCGCTGCCATCGCCGCCGTGTCCACTTTCGTCAGCGCACCGGCCGTCAGCCAGGCGCCCACGCTGGCCGAACGCGTCGAGGCGCTGGGGCGGATCAACTCGGCGACCTCACCCACCCTGTCGCCCGATGACAAATGGGTTGCGTACCTCAGCAACGAGAGCGGCAGCCCGCAAGTCTGGCTGCGCCCGCTGGGCGACTCGGCTGCGGCCCCGCGGCAGCTGACCCGGCTCGCCGACCCGGTCGGCCGGGTGCTCTGGTCACCCGCCAGCGATTGGCTGGCCTACACGGTGGCACCGGGCGGCGGGCTCAACACGCAGGTCTGGGTGATGAAGGCCGATGGTTCGGGGGCGCGCCGGCTGACGCCGGGCGGGAAGGAGAACAACGCCCTCCATGGCTGGACGCGCGACGGCGCCAAGCTGCTGGTCGACACCAACAAGGACGATCCTGCTGCACGCCATGCGGCGCTGATCGATGTGGCCTCGGGCGAGTGGCAGGTGCTGACTCAGGGCCACGGCCTCCATGCGCCGACCGACTTGCGCGGCGGCCGCGCCATCGTCCGCCGGCTGGTCGGGCGCGGCGACACCAACCTCTATGCGATCGACGTCAAGACCGGCGCCGAGACGCTGCTCACGCCGCATGAGGGCAAGGCTCAAAGCAGCTGGGGCGAGATGTCTGCCGACGGGCGCACCGTCTATCTGGACTCGAATGTCGGCCGCGACCGCGCGGGCTTCGGAGCGGTGACGATAGGCGCCGACGGCGCGCCTTCGCCGATCCGGTACTTCGCAACCCGTGACGACGCGGTCGCCGACGACGGGGTGCTGAGCAACGACGGGCGGATCGCCGCGCTGTCGTGGAACGCCGGCGGCCGGACCGAAATCGCCTGGCTCGATACTGCCAGCGGCAAAGTCAGGCCCGGGCCGAAGCTGCCCGTGGACATCGCCTTCCCGGGCCAGTTCAGTACGGATGGGAAGAAGCTGACGCTGGTGGGTTCGGCGGCCGACCGCACCACGGACATCTACCTGGTCGATGTCGCCTCGGGCGTGGTGACACGCGTGACGGAGAGCCGCCACGACGGGGTGAATCTCGCCACTCTCGTGCGGCCCGAGCTGATCGAGTACGCAGCGGCCGACGGGGTGACGCTGTCGGGCTGGCTGTACCGGCCGGCGGTTGCTGCCGGCCCGCTGCCGTTGGTCTTCAACTACCACGGCGGGCCCGAGGGACAAGCGCGGCCGACGATGAGCCCGGACGCGCAGGCCCTGGTGGCCAACGGCATCGCGGTGTTCGCGCCGAACGTGCGCGGCTCCTCGGGCTTCGGCAAGGCGTTCATGGCCATGGACGACGGCCCCAAGCGGGTGGACTCGGTGTCCGACATCAAGGCCACCACGGCCGCGCTGGTCGGGGCCGGCATCGCCGACCCCAAGCGCCTGGGCATCATGGGCGGCAGCTACGGCGGCTACATGGTCATGGCCGCCGTCACCGAGTTTCCCGACATGTTCGCTGCCGGCGTCAACCTGTTCGGCATCGTCAACTTCGAGAGCTTCTTCCGCGAGACCGAGCCGTGGATGGCGGCCATCTCCACGACGGAGTACGGCGACCCGGTCACCCAGGCCGCCATGCTGCGCAGCCTGTCGCCGATCCACAAGCTGGACCGCATCACCACGCCGCTGTTCGTGCTGCACGGCGCCAACGACACCAACGTGCCGGTGGTCGAGGCCGAGCAGATCGTCGCCTCGCTGAAGGCGCGCGCGGTGCCGGTGAAGTACCTGCTCTTTCCGGACGAGGGGCACGGCTGGCGCAAGACGCCCAACCGCGTGCGATCCACCACCGAGATCGTGGCGTTCTTCGTCGAACACCTGAAGAAGTAGACCGGACTGCCCGCCAAGGCATCGGCCCATGAACCTGTGCTCCAGGACCCTGACGCTTGCTCTGGCTTTCTTCGCCGTCAGCCTGCCCGCGCCGGCCCAACCCGCGCCCCCGAGCGCGACGCGCATCCCGCTGTACCCCGACGTGACCACACGGCCGCAGTGATGAAGATGGCCTTGGCGGCTTACCCGCTGCCGCTGCGGCGCCGAATCGCTGGCCCTGGGGACAGACTCCACGCCCACCATGCCTGCCCGCCTGAAGCGCCCGCCGCCAGCCGCAGCCATCCGCCCCGAGCGATGGGTGCGCGACGCTTGCGATGCCGTCGAAGCCGTATTGACGATCCCGGCCGACGCGCTGCGCGAGCGCCGCTTCGAGCCAAGCCCGATCAGAACAACAATCCGATCCCCACCATCAACACCGTCAGCACCACCGAACTGGCCAGCGGCACGAACCACTCGCGACCGCGGAAGCGGAAGCTGAAGTCGCCAGGCAGCTTGCCGAGACCGAACTTCTCGAGCCACCCGCGCAGCGCGTTGAAGATCAGGCAGGCGAGCAGGAAGACGATCAACCAGCGCATCGGGGCGGCCTTACGAAGTCACAAGCGGTGGGTGCGGTCACCAGCGGCAAAGCCGATCGGCACGAACGCCGCGGGCAGGCCGCGGCCCAGCAGCAGCACCTTGAAGAGTTCGCCCATCTCGTGCTCGGCCATCAGCTTGTGGGCGTGGGTGCGCGCGGGCAGGCTGGCTGACGCCATCAGTTCGGACAGGCCGCAGTTGAGCAGAAAACGGCCTTGCGAGGTGTAGCCCAGCACCTCAAGCCCCGCGTCCTGCGCGGCGAGTGCGATGCCGGTGAAATCGACATGGGCCGTGATGTCCTTGCTGCCGAGGTCTTGCAGCAAGGCGCCTTCGTCGAGTTCGGTGCGGTGGGCGCGGTGCGCCACCAGCGTGCCCTCGCGGCGCTGCGGGTGCCAGTATTCGGCCTCGGGGAAACCGTAGTCGATGAACAGCAGCGCGCCGCGGGTGAGCGTCTCGGACAGCGTGTGCACGAAGGCCCGCGCTTGCAGATGGATCTCGGTGGTGGTGCCGGGCACGAAGGCCGCGGCCAGTGGCGGACGCAGATCGGTCGGTCTGTCCTGCCACGCGAGGCGGCCGACGCGCGTGACGGTGACGCCGCGCTCGTGCCACGCGTCGCCGTCGAAGTGCAGCCGCTGCACCGGCATCGCGTCGAGCACCTCATTGCCGACGACCACGCCTTCGATGCGATCGGGCAGCGCGTCGAGCCAGCGCACCCGGTCGGCCCAGGCCGCGAGCGTGGTCGCCTGGCGTTCGCGCAGCGTGCCGCTCAGGTCGATGATCGAATAGCGCCGCAGCCGGTCGCCCAACGCGTGCAGCAGTTGTGAGGCCAGCGCGCCGCTGCCGGCGCCGAACTCGACCACCTCAGCGGTGCCGGTGGCGTCCAGCAACTGGACCACCTGTCGCGCCAGCGCGGCGCCGAACAGCGGTGACAGCTCCGGCGCGGTGACGAAGTCGCTGCCCGACGACGGCATCAGCCCGAACTGCCGCGCGCCGCGGCTGTAGTAGCCCAGGCCCGGCGTGTACAGCGCGGCTTCCATGTAGCGGTCGAAGGGCCACCAGCCGCCCGCTTCGACGATGCGGCGGCGGATCACGGCCGATAATTCGGCTCCTTCGTCACCGCCTGCCTGTGGTTCAACTGCCATCGCGCCGGCATTTTAGGAAGCACGCCTTGCCGGACTGTCCCATCGTGCTGGTCACCGGCGCCGCACGGCGTCTGGGCCGGTTTATCGCCCTTGAACTGGCCGAGCATGGCTTCGGCGTGGCGGTGCATCACCGCGGCGCTGCGGGTGCGGCCGAAGAGACCGTGGCCGCCGTGCTGGCGTTTGGTGTGCCGGCCGCCGCCTTCAGGGCCGACCTGGCTGACGAGGCGCAGTGCGAATCCCTGGTGCCCGCGGTGGTGGACAAACTGGGCCGCATCGATGCCGTCGTGAACAGCGCCGCGCTGTTCGAGCACGACGACGTGGCCAGCTTCGGCTTCGCGGCGATGGAGCGCCACTGGCGCACCAACACCGCAGCCGCCGTGCTGCTGGCGCGCGCGCTGCACCGCGCGCTGCACGGCAGCGGCCGCAGCGGCGCGGTGGTCAACCTGCTCGACCAGAAACTCTTCAACCTGAATCCGGATCACCTGTCGTACACGCTTTCGAAGGCCGCGCTGCAGTGCGCGACGACGGTGCTGGCGCAGGCGCTGGCACCGACCGTGCGCGTCAATGCCGTTGCGCCCGGGCTCACCTTGGGCAGCGCCGACATCGACAGCCAACGCCTGGCTGCGCTGCAAGCCACCACACCGCTGCAACGCGGGGTGGACCCGGCCGACGTGGCGCGCGGGGTGAGGTTCTTGATCGAGAACAACTCGGCCACCGGCACCACGGTGCTCATCGACGCCGGCAGCCACCTGGCCCCCGCGGCACGCGACTTCGCGTTTCACAACACACCGATATGAGAACCCTCCTGCTCGAGCGCCTGCGCGTGATGGCCAGTGTCGGCATCCTCGACCACGAACTGCAATCGCGCCAGCCGCTGCTGATCAGCATCGAGCTGCAACTGCCGCAAGCCCCCGCGCTGCCGGCGGCCGACGACGTGATGCACGTGCTCGACTACCGCCAGCTGCGCGACATCGCCAAAGAAGAAGCCGAAGGCGCGCACATCAACATGCTGGAGACACTGGCCGGCCGCATCGCCGTGCGGCTGTCGGCGTTGCGCGGTGCCGCCACCGTGCGCGTGCGCGTCACCAAACCGAACATCTTTCCGGACTGCGACGGCGTATCCGTCGAAGTGCTGAACACACCATGAACACAGAAGTCGCATCCAGTGCCGAGCGGGCCGAACGCCGGGCCGCCCCAAGTCGGCCCGTCGTCTCCTCGGGGGACAGGCCGGCGTACTCGCCGGTCGAGGGGCAGGTTGACCCCAGACGCGTTGCGTTCGAAGTCAACAAGCTCAGCAAGAAGTTGCACCGCCAAGTCGGCCAGGCCATCGCCGACTTCAACATGATCGAAGCCGGCGACAAGGTGATGGTGTGCCTGTCGGGCGGCAAGGACAGCTACGGCCTGCTCGACGTGCTGCTGGGCTTGCAGAAGCGCGCGCCGATCCCGTTCGAACTGATCGCCGTCAACCTGGACCAGAAGCAGCCCGGATTCCCGGAACACGTGCTGCCTGAGTACCTGCGTTCGCGCGGCGTGCCGTTCCACATCGAGAACCAGGACACCTACTCGATCGTCAAGAGACTGGTGCCCGAAGGCCAGACGATGTGCAGCCTGTGCTCGCGCCTGCGCCGCGGCATCCTGTACCGCGTGGCCGGTGAGTTGGGGGCGACCAAGATCGCGCTCGGCCACCACCGCGACGACATGGTGGTGACGCTGCTGATCAACATGTTCTTCGGCGGGCGCCTGAAGGGCATGCCGGCCAAGCTGGTCAGCGACGACGGCAAGAACATGGTCATCCGCCCCCTGGCTTACGTGGCCGAGAGCGACCTCGAACGCTGGGCCGCGCACCGGCAATTTCCGATCATCCCGTGCACCCTGTGCGGCAGCCAGAACGACCTGCAGCGCGTGCAGGTCAAGAAGATGATCCACGAGTGGGAGCGCCAGTACCCCGGCCGCATCGACAACATGCTGCATGCCATGGGCCATGTGGTGCCATCGCATTTGATGGACCGGAACCTGCACCCCTTCGCGACGCTCAAAGCCAGCGGCGTGGCCAGCGCCGATGGTGACAAGGCCTTCGACCACGAGCCCTGCGCGCCGCCGCCCACCGCCGACCTGGCCACGGTAAAGTTGTTTCGAGAGGAGTCATCCGCATGAATCACGTCTCTGCATCGCCCGCGCGCCGGGGCGCGTTGAGCCTGGCGGCCGCCGCCACCGCGCTGGTGCTGCTGGGTGGCTGCGCCGCCATCAGCACTGTCAGCAGCGACGTTTCCAGCTTCGGCGAATGGCCGGCCGACCGCAAACCGGGTACCTACGCTTTCGAACGGCTGCCTTCGCAGGCCGCGCGCGCTTCTGAAAGCGCCGCGCTCGAATCGGCTGCCGTGCCGGCATTGGCCAAGGCCGGCTTCACCCCGGCTGCGGCCGGCGCCGTGCCCGATGTGCTGGTGCAGGTCGGTGCGCGCACCGATCGCGCCGACAACCAGGCGTGGGACGACCCGTTGTGGTGGCGTGGCGGTTTCGGCTACTGGCGCTACGGCCCGTGGCTGTCGCCGCGCTGGGGCGTGGGCCTGTCGATGCACGGCCAGGCGCCACGCTACGACCGCGAAGTGGCGCTGCTGATCCGCGACCGCAACAGCGGCAAGCCGCTGTTCGAGGCGCGCGCCACCAACGAAGGCAACTCGAACTTCAGCTCGCCGCTGATGACGGCGTTGTTCAGCGCAGCCTTGGCTGATTTCCCGAAGCTCGGGCTGAACCCGCGTCGCGTCACCGTGACGTTGCCGCCAACAACCTGAGCGCGCTGGGCGCGCTGACCGCGATGACCGCCGTCACCCGGCTGAGGCGCTGACCGATCAGCCCGGCCCTTGCGCCAACGCCCGCAGGTCCGCTTCCCAGCCCTTGAGCGTTTCGCGCGCCTTCTGCCGCTGAGCGGGCGTGGTGGCGTTGTGGATCTGCGCCGCGAAGGCGCAGTTGTAGTCCACCAACTTCAGCTGGTAGGTGCTGTAGCCCGGGTCGGGCGACCGCTCCATGCGGTCGCCGAGTTGGCGCAACGCGGCTGTTCGCGCGTCGAGGTCGGCCTTGTCGGCGTTCAGCTTGCGCAACGTCTGCAACACGTCACGCTGGCGGCGCTGGCGCTCGACCAGCCAGGCCTGGGGGTCGAAGGGGGATGCGGCGATGCCGGCCTTGATGGCAATCTTCTGCGGCTCGTCCAGGCTGCCGTAGAGCTGTTCGGCCCGATCCAGCGCGCGCTGGTAGGACTTGCGCTGCCGCTCGGCAAGGTCGGCTTGCAGGAAGTCGGCTCGCAGCTCGTCGTTGCCCTTCACGTAACGCGCTTCCATGTGCTTGAACTGCCGCTCGCCCAGGCCGGGTACCAGTTCGGCAGCCTGCGTCAAAGCGCGGTCGACGGCGGGGTCGAGCTTGTCGCGCAACTGCGCGTTGACGCGGCAGGCGGCAGCCGGCGTCATCGGCTGCATCACGGTGGCCTGCGCGCCGGCGAGAAATGCCGCGTATTCACCGAGCTGCGTGCTGCGGTGCCAGTCGAAGAAGCGATCGATCGCCTGCTTGGCCTGCGGGGTCTGCTCGCTGTTGAAGTCGACGTACCCGTCGAGCCACCACCAGCCCAGTTGCGGGGCGTTGTTGTAGGCCACGCGCACCGCGCTGCAGCCTGCCAGCGCCGCAACAGCGATGCCGATAATCAGCGTTTTCGCGAAGGTCCGGCTCATGGCGCAGACGCAGGAAGAAGCTGAAGCATTGAACGTGGTCATCATGGCCGCGGGCAAGGGTACCCGAATGAAGTCGGCACTGCCGAAGGTGCTGCATAAACTGGCCGGCCGCGCTCTGCTTCGTCACGTGGTGGACATGTCGGCTCGGCTGCGGCCCCGCCTCTCGATTGTCGTCACGGGCCATGGTGCCGACGACGTCGAGGCTTCGCTGTCGGACACCGCCGCGCTGTTCGTGCGACAGATGCCGCAGATGGGCACCGGGCACGCGGTGCAGCAGACGGTGCCGGTGCTGGACGCCGCGAACAGCATCACGCTGATCCTGTACGGCGACGTGCCCCTCATCAGCGAAGGCAGCGCGCGCGCGCTGCAAGCGGCCTGCGCCGGCACCCAGCTGGCGCTGCTGAGCTTCGTGCCGCTGGACGCCGCGCGCTACGGCCGCATCGTGCGCAACGCGGCGGGCGCGGTGCAGGCGATCGTCGAATACAAGGACGCGAGCGCCGAGCAGCGCGCGATCGGCGAGGTCTACAGCGGCATCATGGCCGCGCCGACGGCGATGCTCAAACGCTGGGTGATGGCGCTGAAGGACGACAACGCGCAGCACGAGTTCTACCTGACCGATGTGGTGGCAATGGCGGTGGCAGAAGGCGTGCCGGTGGTGGCGCAGGTGACGCCCGACGAATTTGAAGTGGCTGGCGTGAACGACGCGCTGCAACTCGTCGGCCTGGAGCGCGAGTTCCAGCGCCGACAGGCCCACGCGCTGCTCGAACAAGGCGTGCGGCTGGCCGACCCGGCGCGCTTCGACCAGCGTGGCGCGCTGCACTGCGGCAGCGATGTGGAAATCGACGTCGGCTGTATCTTCGAAGGCGATGTGTTCCTCGCCGACGGCGCGCGCGTCGGTGCGCACTGCGTGCTGCGCGATGCGCGTGTCGAAGCCGGCGCGGTGATCCACCCCTTCACCCACATCGAAGGCGCCACGGTCGGCGCCGGCGCGCTGATCGGTCCTTTTGCGCGGCTGCGACCCGGCACCGAGCTCGGCGCCGGGGTCCACATCGGCAACTTTGTCGAGGTCAAGAACTCGACGTTGGCCGCCGGCGCCAAGGCCAACCACCTGGCCTACCTGGGCGACGCAACGGTCGGCGAACGCGTCAACTTCGGCGCCGGCAGCATCACCGCCAACTACGACGGCGCCAACAAGCACCGCACCGTGATCGGCAACGACGTCCACGTCGGCAGCAACTGCGTGCTGGTGGCGCCGGTCACGCTGGGCGACGGCGCCACCATCGGCGGCGGCTCGACGATCGCCAAGGACGCGCCCGCCGGGCAGCTGACCGTGGCCCGCGCGAAGCAGGCCACGTTGGGTGGTTGGAAGCGGCCGAAGAAGCCGGGGCGTTGACCATCGACCGCGCCGCAGGCGCCTCGCAGGCGGCGCAGAACAACGCAGCCTGGTGCCACGCGGTGTGTTCGGCCCGTGGCGCCATGCCGCGGTTCGGCTCGGCGGCGTGGGTCAACGACACGCGGCTCAGCCCGCTGTACTACCCGAACATCGTCACGCTCGATCCGGCTGTGGATGCGGTCGCGCTGGAGCCGGAGATCGACGCGCTGGTCGGCAGCGAAGGCTTTGCCGGCTTCAGCATCAAGGACAGTTTCAGCCGCCTCGACCTGTCGGCGCGAGGGTTCCGGTTGTTGTTCGACGCGACGTGGATCGTCAAGCCCGCGTCAGTTGCAGCCGCATCGGCCCACGGTCTGCGCTGGTCGTTGGCTGATTCAGCGACCCGCCTCGCTGAGTGGGAAGCCGCCTGGTGGGCCCATTCCATCGGCACGCCGTGCCCCGGCGAGCCGCTGTTTCCGGCCGCGTTGCTGAATGACGCCGCGGCCTCTTTCCTGATCGGCCGCGACGTCGCCAGCAACGCCGTGGTTGCGGGCTGCGCGCTGATGAAGGCTGCCGGCTGCGTCGGGCTGGCCTGCTGCTTCGATGCATCGGCCGACCCAACGGCAACCTTGCGCGAGATGTTGGCCGAAGCCCACCGCTTGCACCCGACACAGCCAATGGTCGGTTACGACAGTGGTGCGGCCCTGGCGGGCGCGCTGGCAGCCGGCTTCGAGCTTTGCGGGCCGTTGCGCGTGTGGGTTCATCCGCAACTCCGCGGTGCAACCCCGATGAGCCGCGGAAGCCTCAGCTCGGCTAGGCCTGCGGTCGCGCAGCCACCGCCGCCTCGTAGGTAGCCGCGGCGAGGCAAAGGTCTTCCCAGGCCTTGCCCTTCTCGAACGGGCTGCGCAGCAGGTACGACGGGTGGTAGGTCACGATCGCCGGCGTGCCACCGGCATGTGGCAGCGTGTGGACACGGCCGCGCAGCTTGCCGATCGGCTCGTCGCTGCCCAGCAGTGCCTGCACTGCAAAGCGGCCCATGGCCAGCACGATGCGCGGGCGCAGCAGCTCGACCTGCCGCGTCAGGTGCGGCAGGCAGCGCGCCACTTCGTCGGCCGTCGGGTTGCGGTTGTGCGGCGGGCGGCACTTCAGCGTGTTGGTGATGTAGACGCGCTGCGCGGGCGGCTCCTCGCCGTCGCTGCGGCGCGTGAGGTGCAGCGCTTGCAGCATGCGGTCGAGCAGCTGGCCGGCAGCGCCGACGAAGGGCTCGCCTTGCTGGTCCTCCTGCTCGCCCGGCGCTTCCCCGACCACGAGCCAATGCGCGCGCTCGTCGCCAGCGCCGAACACCGTCTGCTTGCGGCTGCTGCATAGGCTGCACGCGCGGCAGTCGGCCACTGCCTCGCGCAGCGCGGGCCAGCCGAGGGTGGCGATGTGCTCCGGGACCGGCCCGACCGGCGCGCCCGGCGCGCGCACGGCCGGCGCGGGTGCCGAGGCGGCGGTGGCCACGCGGGCAGGCAGCGGAGCCGGCGGCTTAGCGGCCACCGCCACCGGCATCACGGCCGAGCTGCGCACCGCCAGCGCGGGCATGCGTTCCTCGGCGACGGGCGTCTGCGGCACCTGCCACACCCGCAGCCCCATCGCTTCGAGCATGCGGGCCTGGCGATCAGTCCACGGCATCGTCGGCTCCTGGGTTGGTGGCAGCCGGTACAGGCGCCGACAGGGGCAACGACATCACGACCGCGTCTTCGCGTCGCCCGCTAGCCGGGTAGTAGCCGCGGCGCAGCGCCACTTCGGCGAAGCCGCGCCGTTGGTAGAGCGCTCGGGCGCGGGCGTTGCTCTCGCGCACCTCGAGCCACAGGCTCGCGAAGCCGCGTTCGCGGCCGATCGACTGCACCGCGTCGAGCAGCGCATGGCCCAGGCCGCGGCTCTGCCAGTCGGGCGCAACGGTGACGTTGAGCAGGTGCAACTCATCCGCACCCGGCATCGCGATGAAGTAGCCGGCCAGCGTGCGGCGGCCCAGCGCGTCGTCGAGGTACCAGGCCTCGGCCAGGTAGCCGGCGGCCAGCGAGTCGACGAAGTTGCCGTGGCTCCAAGGGTGGCTGTAGGCGCACACCTCGGCGGCGAGCACGGCATCGAGATCGCGCACCGTCATCGGCTGGCGGATCAGGCTGTCGAAAGTGGCGGGTGCCGTGCAGGGCATCGTCATACGGATTTCGCGGCGCGCGCCGCGTCGCGTTCGGCGGTGGTGAAAGCGACCTTGTCGCGCAGGTAGACGGGCAGCGCCAACGCCGGGTCGACGGCTTCGCCGGCCTGCCACGCCGTTTGCGCCAGGCGCCACAACGCGGCGGCGCGGTCGGCCTCGGCGGGTATCTGGCGCGCCGCGGCGGGCCAGGCGATGCGGCCCTGGAAGGCAGTCAGCGCGGTGCCTGCCACGCAGTGCGGCGATGGGTCGGCAGCCCACGCGGCTGCCAACCCTTCGGGCGCGCACAAGGCCTGCACTTCGGCCGTCAGCCACCGGATGCCGTCGAAGCGGTAACGGCCTGCGTAGACCTCGCCCATGCGCGCATCCATCGCCACGCCGACGTCGAAACCCGCACCGCCGTCGAGTGCCACGCGGGCGTCTTCGGCGACGATCAGCAGGCTGTCGATCGGCAGCACCGGAACGCCCAGTCCGAACGCCAGCCCCTGGGCCACCGCCGCGCTCGTGCGCACGCCGGTGAACGCGCCCGGGCCTTGGCCGAAGCCGATGGCCGTCACGTCGGCCCAGGTGTGGCCGGCTTCGGCGAGCAAGGCGCGCAGCGTCGGCAGCAGCGTGGCCGACGCCGCAGCACCGCCTTCTGCGCCCCGCGTGACCACGCGCCCCGGTATGCCGGCGGCCAGCGCCATGCGCTCGGTGGCGGTGTCAAAAACCAGCAGGCAGGGCTGCCGCTCAGGGGCCACGCTCGTCACGCCAGCAATCAGGTGGTTTGCACGCGCGCGGGTGCTGACAAGGCCCCCCCAGCCGGCGCGCGCAGCCCGACCAGCAGGCCCAGCGTCACGCAGGCCAGGCCGCCCAGCGCCGCGGCACTCAGCGGCTCACCCAGCAGCGGCACCGCCGCCAGCGCAGCCAACGGCGGTACCACGGAGGTCATCATGGTCGAGCGCAGCGGGCCGAAGGTCTGCACCACCTGCGTGTACGCCAGCCCGGCCAGCCACATCGAGAGGCCGCCCTGGAAAGTGGCCTGCCAGGCCAGTTCGGACCACGGTGCTGTCGTCAGGCCCGTGGGCACGGCACCGGCCGCCACCGCCAGCCCGTACAGCGGCACGGCGCTGAACAGGCAGCCGAGCGCAATCGCCAGCGTGGCGTCGAGCGCACCCACCCGCCAGCGCCGGCACAACACGCCGTACAGCGCCCAGACCACGCCACCCAGCATGAAGAGCACGTCGCCGCGCCACACCGTGCCGGCACCGGTGAACGCCAGCCACACGCTCTGGCCGCCGACCAGCAGCCCACCCGCGGCGATCAACAAGAGCCCGGCGATGCGCTGAGAGCTGAAACGCTCGTCGATCAGCAGCCATGCGAACAGCGCCGTCCACAACGGCAGCGAACCCGGCATCAACACCGCGGCGTGCGCCACCGGCGCGAAGAAGAAGCCCGAATACGCCAGCGCGCAGTAGCCCACGCCGGCCGTGGCCGTGAGTGCCGCGCCGCGTTGCAGCGCGGTTCGCGCGTCACCGCCCAGACCGTCGATCAACGGTTGCCAGCCGCGCCAGAGCAGGACCGGCAGCGCGACCGCGCCAGCAAACGCAAAGCGCAGCCAGGCGATGTCGAAAGGCGGCAGGCTTCGGGTGGCGCTGGCCCGGGCGACGAGGATGAAGCTGGTCCAGATCGCGATCACTGCCAACGCGCAGGCCACACCGATCCAGATAACACGCCTGGGGGGACGCAAGGAACCGGGGGCAGGCATGCAATCAGTTTAGCCGTGCCATGATGGCTGCCATGTTCCAGCGTGGCCTGTGGGTGGTGGGTGTGTGGTGGGCCACCGCCGCGGGCGTGGCAGCCGCGGCTGCGGCGCCGCCGACGACGACGCCCAGCACCCGCAAGTTCGGCGGCACGGCCCGTTCGCCGCTGCCGCCCTCGACGCTGCCCGCACCCGACGACGGCACCGAAGAGCGGCAGCTCCCGCCCGAAGTCCGCGCCGCGCTGCACCGCGCCGGCATCCCCGCCGACGCACTGGGCACCGTGGTGCTGGACGCGCAGAACGGCCGCCGCGTGCTGGCCGCACAGGCGCAGCGGCCGATGAACCCGGCCTCGCTGATGAAACTGCTGACGACGATGGCGGCACTCGACCGCCTGGGCCCCGCATGGAGCTGGGCTACGCCGGTGTGGCTGAACGGCAGCGTCAACAACGGCGTGCTTGAAGGCAACCTGCACATCAGGGGCAGCGGCGACCCCAAGCTCGTGCAGGAGCGTTTGTGGCTGCTGCTGCGCCGTGTGCAGCAGCTCGGCGTGCGCGAGATCCGCGGCGACATCGTCATTGACCAGAGCGCCTTCAGCGTACCCAAGGTGAACCCGGGCGAGTTCGACGGCGAATCGCTGCGCCCGTACAACGTGCGCGCGGCGGCGCTGCTGCTGAACTACCGCTCGGTGGTCTACAGCTTCATCCCCGACGCGGCAGCGGGCGTAGCCCGCGTGCTGACCGAGCCGCCGATGGCCGGCCTGAACGCTGACCGCACGGTACCGCTGTCGGCCGCGGCTTGCGGCGACTGGCGCGCGGCGTTGAAGGCTTCGTTCGAGCCGGGCCGCACACGTTTCGGCGGCAGCTACGCAGCAGCCTGCGGCGAACTCAACTGGCCGTTGGCCGATCCCGATCCGGCCAGCTTCGAAGCCCGCGCGCTGCTGGGCATGTGGCGCGAGATGGGCGGCACGCTGAGCGGCGGCGTGCGCGAAGGGCCGGCGCCCGTCAGTACACCGCCGAGCTTCGAGCACCGCTCGCCGCCCCTGTTGGAAGCGGTGCGCGAGATCAACAAGTTCAGCAACAACGTGATGGCGCAGCAGCTGTTCCTGACACTGGCGCTGCAAGCCGCGCCAGAACGAAGTGCCACGCCCGAGGCGGCGCGCGAGGTCGTTAAACGCTGGGTTGTGGGCCGCGCGCCTGAACGCGCCAGCGAGGTCGTCATCGACAACGGCTCCGGCCTTTCACGCGAGACGCGCATCAGCCCGGCCCTGCTGGCGCGGCTGCTGCTGCTGGCCTACGACAGCCCGGTGATGAGCGAGCTGATGTCGTCGCTGCCGATCTCGGGTGTCGACGGCACGCTGCGCCGCAGCCGCGCAACTGCTGGCCGCGCGCACCTGAAGACCGGCTCGCTGCGCGACGTGGCTGGCGTGGCAGGCTACGTGCTGTCGCCCAATGGCCGCCGCTACGTGGTGGTGGCGCTGGTCAACCACCCGCAGGCCGGCGCGGCGCGGCCGGCGTTGGAAGCATTGGTGCAGTGGGCGATGCGCGACGCGCCGTTGCGCTGAGCGCTGAAGCCTAGTAGCGGTACGACAGGCCGGCCGAGTACACGCGCGGCCTGAAGTCGATGCTGGTCTTCAGTACCGTGGCGCCGACGGCTGTGAGGTCGGTCTTGACCTCGGACGCGGCGAAGCTCGCGTACAGGCCCCACTGCTTGTTCAGCCGCCAGTCGATGCCGGCGTGCGTCGCCCAGCCGATCGAATCGGTGAGACCGACCTGCCACGCGTACGGCGTCTTGATATCGCCAAAGCGGGTGTAGTTCAGGCCGATGCCCATGTAGGGCCGGATGGTCGAAGACACATCGGGAAGGTGGTACGTCAGCAGCACCGTCGACGAGTAGTTGCGCGCTTCCAGCACCCTGCCCAGGAAGGCTACGCTACCCGCCGCGCGAGCCTCGATCTTCGGCGGAATGCCGAGCGCGAGTTCCAGCCCCCAGTTCGGCTGGAAGTGGTATTCGTAGGTCACGATGGCCGTGTTGGCGTTGCCGGTGGTCACGTCACCGCCAGCGGGAATACCGATGCCGCTGATGCCGCTGGTCACGGTGTTCGTCTCGTACCGCGCGGCGCCGAGTTTGAAGACATGCGGGTTGGGCGGCGGGTTGATCGGTGCGGGCTGCGCCGTGGCGGTGCTAGCGACAGCCAGGCCGCCCAGGGTGAGCGCCGCCGCGCGGGCGATGGAGGAGAGTTGTGCGTGTGATTGCATGTGCGTGCCCCTGCGCGAGCCCTCAGATCCAGCCAAAGGCGCGCAACCGCGCCGCCACGTAGTCGCTGATCACCTTGTGCCCGCCCGGCGTGGGGTGGACGCCGTCGGCGAACTGCCAGGTTGTCGCACTGGCGCCGGCGCGCACGCCGTTGAAAGGCACGCCCGGCGTGCTGTTGCAGAACAGCGAAGAGCCGTCGGTCACTGCACCGCGGGTGATGGCGCTGATCTTCGCTGCATCGCACGCCGGCACGGTGTTGTTCGTCAGGCCATAACGCGCCGGGTTGGCGTACACGTCCTTGCCCGGCGTGTTCTGGTCGACGATCTGTACCGGCAGCCCACCCAAGCCTTCGCGCAACCACAGGTTGAAGGTGTCGACCAGCGCCGTCAGCACCGGCCGCGCGGTCGCCGGCAGCGTGGTGCCGAAAGGCGTGAGTGTGGAGTCGGGCAGATTGAACACCGCCACGTAGCGGCCGCCCTTGGCCAGGATCTCGGTCTTGACATAACCGGCCAGCTCGAGCGCGGCCTTCTTCATCTCATCTTCGGCCGCGGTCTGCGCGCTGAACAAGCGGCGGTTGGCTTCGTCGGCGCTGATGCGGCCGGCCGCGGCGTCGGTCTGGATCTGCGTGGCCGTGGCGCTGAAAGTGCTGAACTGCACGAAGGCGTCGTTGTTGCCGCCCCAGAGCAGGATCAGGTCAGTCGCCTTGAACGACGTGAAACGCGCCAGGTGGTTGGCGATCTGCGTCTTCACCGGCACCGTCAGTGCGCCGCCGGCTTTGCCAATGCCATTGGGATCGGTCACGCGCGAGCCACCCTGGCCATAGGCCGTGCAGGTGCCGGCCAGCGCCGCGTTGGCCGCTGCCGGGCACTTGACCGAGGTGGCGCCGAAACCCACTTCCGCCGGCGTGACGACGACACCGACCGTGGCCGCGATGTTCTCGACCCACACCGTGCCACCCGGGCCGTTGACGGTGAACTTGCCGCCGAAGTAAGGCGCGCTGCCGTTGCCGGCCAGCGACGTCGCGGGGGCATAGGCGCCGATGTCCGACAGGCTGTCGCCGAAGGTGACGAGCGTGGTGAAGCTGCCCTTGGTGGCGGGCGCGCCCGCGGTCGGTGTGGTGCCGGGTTCGTCGATGCCGCCGCCGCCGCAGCCGCTGAGCGTGCCGGCCACCAGGCCGAACGCCGCGGCCACGACCAGTGCCGTTCGGGCCCACGCGCGGGCCGGGTTTGGACACGGGTTCATGGCTGTCTCCATCCCTGGTTGCACGCGGCGTGGCAAGGCGGCACGCAGCCCGGGTGGGCGGCACCGAAGCGCACGACCGTTCGATTCGCGGCTGACTCTAAGAGTGCCAGCGCGGGGCCTCGGCCGGGGTAAACCCGTCGCGCGCCCGTTCCGGGCTAGGGCCGTCGCGCGCCCGTTGCGCGCTGCGGCCGTCGCGCGTCAGAACGGGTTGCGCTGGGCCCGGTCCACGGCCAGCACCGCCAGCTGCGACTGGCCGGCGGGGGACAGCCGCGTCGCATCGGCCCACAGGTAGATGTTGGGGTCGGCGCCGGTGGGCACGGTGGCAGTGGTGCAGTCGGGCAGCGGCGTGGTGCAGACGCCTTCGGTGATGTTGGCGAAGCCGAAACTCACCGGCGAGCGGCCGATGGCCGCGAAGCGCAGATCGACCTGCGCCAGCCCGACGAAGCGGCCGTCGAGCAGCACCTTCACGCCGAGCTGGTTGTTCATCTCGGTGGTCAGGCGCGTCATCAACGCGGCGCGGTCGATGTCCGTGAAGGCCGCCTTCTGCACCACGGCGTAAGGCGTCAGCCCGACATCGGGCACGCTGGCCACGACAACTTTGGCGCCCAGGTCGACCAGCCGGTTGACGACCTGCGCGATGCGTTCGCCGCGCGCACGCGCATCGCCGAGCAGGCTGGCTTCGGAGCGCGCTGGGTACTGCTGGTAAAGCTCGAGCACGTCGTTGATGCCGACGAACACGGTCGCGATGTCCTTGTTGCGGAAGCCACCGGCCGCGACCTGCGCGTCGATCTGCGCAGCCACGTCGGCCACCTTGGCGCCGGCGAAAGCCAGCGTCTTGGCCTTGATGTCGGTCTTGTTCTCGGGGTTGCACTCTGCGAACACGAAGCCGTACAGCCCGGCCACCTGCTGGATCCACAACGGCTGCGCGTTGCAATCGCGTGCGCCGGTGGTGGCGTTCAGGCCGTTCATGCTGTATTTGCGGCCGTCGCTGGTGAACGCGCTGGCGTCGTCACCGAAGGCGAAGTACCGCTCGGGAACAAACGGCTCCTGCTGCTCGGTGCCGCCGCCGCAGGCCGCCAGCAACAGGCTGGTGAGGGTGGCCAAGGTGGCCGCTCGGGTGAAGTTCATCGGGGCTTTCGGGTCTTGCGCAAATCGAATGAAGGATGGCGCCGCAGCGGGTAGGCTGAAAAGAGTCGGCCTGGTCGAAGAAGGTTCAGTGGCGGCTGCGTCAAAAGGCTTCAGGTGTTGGCGGCGGCGCGTTGCAGCCGGTCACGCACGCCATCCCACGCGGGTGCGGCGGGCGGCGCTTCGACCCAGATCGCCACCACCCCGGCGGCGTCAAAATCGCGCAGCACGGCGAACAATTCGTGCGCCACGGCGGCCGGGTCTGCGGGCATCGGCCGCCAGCGGCAACCGGTGTCGCCAGCGCTGCTTGCGCCGGCCCGCCTTGGCGGCGCGAGGCGGGAATATACCCCGATGGCCCCGCCCCCCGAGGCGTCAACGGTGACGCCTTTTCCGGCATCGAACAGGTATACCGGCGCGGTGGGCGCGTAGTGGGCTTCGAGGGTGCCGGAGGCGCGTGGCGAGTCGTGGTTGCGGGCGGCCAGCGGCCGGCCGAGCACCGCTTCCAGTGCCCCGCGGCCGAGTTGCCCTGGGCGCAGCAATGCGGGTTGTGCGCGGGTGCAGTCGACGATGGCCGACTCGATGCCAACCGCGCAATCACCGCCGTCGAGCACGCGCAGTTCGGGGCCGAATTCGGCGCGCACGTGCGCCGCGCGGGTCGGGCTGACGCGGCCGAAGCGGTTGGCGCTGGGCCCGGCGACGCCGGGGACGCCGAGTTCGGCGCAGCGTTTCAACCAGGCCCGCGCCATCGGATGGGCGGGCAGACGCAGACCGATGCTGTCCTGCCCACCGGCCGCAGCCGCGGCGCGGCCGGTGTGGCGCGGCACGATCACGGTCAATGGGCCGGGCCAGAAGGCTCCGATCAGCCGCTGCGCAGCGCTGTCGGGCACGCCGAGGTTGCCGAACCACGCGGCCGAAGCGGCGTCGGCCACATGCACGATCAACGGGTGGGCGGCCGGCCGACCCTTGGCTTGGAAGATGCGCGCAACAGCGGCATCGTCGTCGGCGCGCGCGCCAAGGCCGTACACCGTCTCGGTCGGGAATGCGACGAGTTCACCGGCGACCAGCGCCGCGGCGGCCTCGTCGATGGCACGGGCATGGGCCTGCGACATGGCACGCGATCAGAACGCCGGCAGGCCGAGCGTGGCAGCGGCTTCGAGCGCGACGTTGCGTGCCATGGCCGGCTCGGCGGCGGTGACCGTGAGGTGCCCCATCTTGCGACCGGGCCGCGCTTCGGCCTTGCCGTACAGGTGCAATGCCACGCCGGGAAGCGCGAGCACGGCCGGCCAGTCGGGTGGTGTGCCATCGGCTGACCACAGGTCGCCGAGCAGGTTCAGCATCACGGCCGCCGAGTGCGCGCGAGGCGGGTTCAGTGGCCAGCCCGCGAGTGTGCGCACCTGCAACTCGAACTGCGAGAGGTCGCAGCCGTCGATGCTCCAGTGGCCGGAGTTGTGCGGGCGCGGCGCCATCTCGTTGGCCACCAACGCGCCGGTTGCGCTGCCGTCTTCGGTGACGAAGAACTCGACGCACAACACGCCCACGTAGTCCAGCGCTGCGGCCATCTTGGCGGCCTGCTCGACCGCCTGGAGCGCGAGCGCGGGCGCGACATCGGGCGCTGGCACCTGCGTGACGGCCAGGATGCCGCCGCGATGCAGGTTCTGCTGGACCGGCAGGTTGACGAGCGCGCCATCACGGCCGCGCGCGACGACCACGCTGATCTCCTGGCGCAGCGCGAGCTTGGCTTCGAGCACGCACGGCACGCCGCCGAGTGCCTGCCAGGCGCTGCGCAAAGCGGCGGCATCGGCGACCACCCGCTGGCCTTTGCCGTCGTAGCCGAGGCTGGCAGTCTTGAGGATGCCGGGCAGCAGAGGGCTGGTTTCCCTGCGGTCGTCGATGGCCGCGGCCAGGTCTGCGGGCGATTCGATCAGCGCGTGCGGCGCACACGGAACGCCTGCAAGCACGAAGGCGGCCTTCTCGTGCGCGCGGTGCTGGCAGATACGAACTGCTTGTGCCGCGGGTGCGACGGGCCGCCCGGCTGCGGCCAGACGGGCGAGCGAGTCGGAGGGCACGTTCTCGAATTCGGTGGTGATGGCGGCGCAGGCGGTGGCCAACGTGACCAGCGCCGCTGCGTCGTCGTAGGGCGCTTGCACATGACGGTCAGCAGCGGCCGCCGCGGGGCTGCCGGGGTCGGGCTCGAGCACCATCACCTTGAAACCCAAGCGCTGCGCCGCGTGCACGAACATGCGGCCGAGCTGGCCACCGCCGAGCACACCGAGCCAGGCGCCGGCCGGCACCGAAGGCTCCATGGCGTTCACTTCAGGTCCTGCGTCATCGCCCGCGCCGCATCGGTCTGGCGGGCGCGAAAGGCGACGAGTTGGACATTCAGCGCTTCGTCGGACGTGGCGAGCATCGCAATCGCAAACAGCGCTGCGTTCGCAGCGCCAGCGGGGCCGATCGCGAAGGTGGCAACGGGAATGCCCTTGGGCATCTGGACGATCGAGTACAGCGAATCGAGCCCCGACAGATGCAGGCTCGCGACCGGCACGCCTAGCACCGGCACGGTCGTCTTCGCTGCCAGCATGCCGGGCAGATGCGCAGCGCCGCCGGCACCCGCGATGATCGCCCTCAGGCCGCGCGCCCGCGCCTCTTCCGCAAACCGAAACATGTCGTCGGGCATTCGATGGGCGGACAGCACCCGCTTCTCATACGCGATGCCGAATTCGTCGAGAAGGGCGGCGGCGGCGCTGAGGGTCTCCCAGTCGCTGGAGGAGCCCATGACAAGGGCGAGGGCAGGCAAATCAAGCATGGCTCGTTGTAGGCGTAGGCGTGAATCTAATGGCTACTGGACGCCGCCCGTCGAACCAACTGCGGTACCGATGCAAATCGACTCATCTGACCTCGCAAACGAACCAATTCTGCTTCCATTGCGCTTGTCAGCTCCGCCACGGACCGGGAGCGTGCGGACTGAATTGGGGCTTGCTTTAGCAGCACGGCGGCCTGATCAACTTGCGAAAGGAAGAGAGCTTGATCATCGATAGGTAGCGACTCCACACCGACTGCGTCACATCGCTCGAGCAGGTTGGCCGCAGTTGAAGGGTCTCCAGATGCCGCTGAACAGAAGGCGGCGTCGGCGAGCAGCAATGAGTGCTGCGGTGACCCGAATTGAATGGTATTCGACTGCAGCAGCGAGATAGCTTGATCGCGCGCCAAAGTGAATTGACGGCGAAGCACATGAGTTCCAACCTGCGCGCTGCCCAACAAGTGATCGAGGGAGCGAAGTTCGGCAAGGGCCTGATAATTGACTGCGCTACGAACCTCAGCATCAAGAAGGGCGAGTTCATCGTCCGCCAGTTCCTGCGTTATTGCTCGCAGGCGCAGTTCGAATACCTTCAGTGCGGCTCGGTTGTATGTGATTGCACCAACCGAAGCATGGTCTCCAAGCTTGACCGCGAAATCTCGTGCCACCGCATACCAAGCTTGAGAAGATGGTCTATCTCTGAGATAGGCGAATAGATCACCCATAACTAATGTGATCCGCGAAAGCGCGCTTAGGTCACGTTCAGATGCTGACGCTAAGCAATCGTCAGCAGCGATAGCCATCAGATCAAACTGATTTCTGTTGAAGGCAATGTGTGCCTGCCACGCCGATGTAAACGCGACCAAGCTTTGGTCTTGTATGGCGCCTGCAAGCAATCTTGCCCGATCAAGGCGATCTTTCGCGCCTTGACCGAGATCTCGAAAGTAAACGAGTAGGCCCTCGAGGCACATGATCATGATCGAGACTCGAGGACTCTTGCCGTCCCCAAATTCGGATCGAAGTTGAGTGCGAAACTCCTCGGCCCGCTGAAACTCGCCAACCCTAGCCCAATAGCAAGCGAGTTCTACACGCATCAAGGACCGGGTTAGCCGATCAGGCTCTGACTCGATCTTCTTGACTGTGCGCTCAACATACGGTGCGGTCATGCATACTCCCGACGCCCTGCCTGACTCGGCACGGCATTGTCCCGCTGTCCGCGTGTGGTGTCACACCTTGCGCGGTCAAAAAAATAGAGCCCGACTTGCGACGGGCTCCTAGGAATCAAGAGCTGGCTAGCAGCTCCATCTGTTCACCTACCTTAGGGCTTGTTTCCCGTCGGGAATGGCCAAGCAGCCGCAGGATTCAGCGTGGTCTTCGCGGGCGCTAATGCTGCAGGAGCAGCGGGCGCCGCGGGCGCCGCCTTCTTTGCTGCTTTCTTGGCCGCAGGCTTCTTGGCGCTCGGCTTCTTCGCCGCCGCCTTCTTCGCAGGCGCCTTCTTAGCTGCCGCCTTCTTGGCCGGTGCTTTCTTGGCCGGTGCAGCCTT
>Ga0209490_10000247_pt1 | contig 58184 bp, 38 predicted proteins | sample MAT06_FD_187209 | JGI IMG/M metagenome (GOLD analysis project Ga0209490, IMG submission 187209) | Freshwater microbial communities from Lake Fryxell liftoff mats and glacier meltwater in Antarctica - MAT-06 (SPAdes) (version 2) | ecosystem: Environmental > Aquatic > Freshwater > Ice > Liftoff...
CCGGCTTAGGTGGCACCGGCTTAGGTGGCACCGGCTTCCAAGCCGGTGATCCTCAAGCTATCAGACACCATCACCTCCCCATAAGCTCCGTCACCGCCGCCTCAAGCTGCCGGTCTCGCCCCGCCGCTTCATCCGCCGGCGTCTGCGCGACTTCGACATCAGGCTGCGCGCCATTGTTCTCCATGTCGCGCCCATCGGGCAAATACCACCCACGCCCGGGCAGGCGGATGGTCGTGCCGTCGATGAGCGCCTTGGCCCCGGTCGAGATCACACCCCCGAAGGTCGCCGTGCCGATGAGCTTGCCGCGTCCCGTGGTCTTGATGGCGTGCGCGAAGATCTCGGCGTTCGAGAAGGAGTTCTGATTGATCAGCACGTTCACGGGCCGGTTCCACGAATAAATCAGGCGCCGATCGCGCGGGTAGGCATCACGAGGAATGTCCTTGAGCTCAACGCCGCGCGGCTGGGTGTAGGCGTGGTTCGGCGCGGTCAGGGCCGCCAGCAGAATGTCCGCCGTCGAGCCGCCCCCGTTGTCACGCACATCAATGATCAGACCCTGCTTCCCGTGCGCCGCGGCGTAAAGATCACGCTCGAAGTCGCGCACCGCCGCCGCGCCCATCGCGCGGATGTGCAGGTAGCCGAGCTTGCCGCCCGAGAGCTCATCAACGCGCTTGCGGCGCAGCCCGACCTCATCCCAATACTGCGCCTCATCCCACGCCGAGTAGCCAAGCGGGACCATCAGCAGCAATCGCGTGGGCTTGGCGTCAGACGCAACAACCACTTCGGCTGGCGCAACCGGCGGAATAGCTGGCGCAGCCGGCGGCACCTCGGGCGCAGCGCTCTTTCGCGCCTCCACTCGCCGTACTTCAACAAGTGTCTCCTTCCCCGCCCGCCCAGCCAACGCAGCATCCAGATCCACCGTCGGCATCGCACCCTCATCGGCCGCCAGTTTGCGCCCATCGATCGCGGTGATGATGTCGCCGACGACCAGCCGCGAGAGCTTGGCATCAGCGGGTGTGCCCATCGCGATGTGCATCACGCGGAAGCCGCCCGGCGCGGGCACCGTCACGACGCCGAGGTACCCCGTCGCCACCGGTGGGCCGCCCGATGAGCCAGCCCCACCACCAATGCCCAGGTGCGAACCGTCGAGCTCTCCAAAGAGCAGCGTGACGACGCGGTTGAACTCCTCGTTGGTGCGTGTGCGTTGGGCGAGCGCAAGGTACCGCGCGCTGAGCGCATCCCAATCAAGCCCCTTGAGCGTCGGGTGATAAAACGTCGTGCCAATGACCCGGGCCGCCTCACCAAACTTCTGCATTTGCTGCCGCGCGATGTCGATCGTGATCGGCGCATCGATGGGAAGCGCATCAACCTTGCCGCCCGTCTTGGGATTGGTCGTGAAGACCTGCCCCGTCTTGATGAACGCTACCTTGTCGCCGGTAAGCGTGAGGGTCACGTTGCCGACCGCGCCCGCCTGAAGCACCTTGCGGTCGCCACCCTTGAAGTCGATCGAAACCAGCGATCGCTCGGTCTCACCAGAGGCGACAAAGAGCACGCGGTCGCCACCGGGTGTAAGCGCGAGTGATGACTCCGCGCCCGGTGTACTCGTGAGCCGCCGCACACGCAAATAGGCATCCTCAGCATCGAACTCGAAGGGGAGCGCGGGCGCAGGCGGGGTCTTGTCCTTCTCTTTTTCCTTTTCACCCTCGGCCTTACCATCGTCGGGCTTCTTATCGTCAGCTTTCTTCTCGTCCGCCTTCTCGTCTTTCGGGCCCGGCGCAGAAACGGGCGCATCAAGCGGCTTGCGTTTCCCCGCCGCTTCTGCGGCCTTCTTGTAATACTCATCACGCTCATAGGCCGTCATCGCGTCGATGGCGCGATCGAGGTTGATGGTCCACACATCAAACTCACCGTTCTCGCCCGCACGCTCTGAGATGAAGGCCAGCACCTTTCCATCGGCGCTCAAGCGCGGCGAGGCATCCGTATCCGGATGCTGCGTCAGATTCACCGGGTTTGTCCACCGCCGCGCGCTGGTATCGCCCGCTTCCGACGCGGGCGAGGTATCCATCAGCCAGATGTCGCTGTTATAATCCAGATCGCTCACGGCATAGATGATGTGCCGCGAATCGCCCGCCCAGATCGCCTCGGGTTCATCCCAGCTCTTGAGCAGCACGCGCTCGCTCTTATCGGCGAGGGTCATCAGCACGAGGTCTCCGCGGCCCCGCGTGAACAGCAGTTTCTTGCCATCGGGCGAAGGGACCGGGCGGTAGAGGTCTTCAACGCTCAACGCCCGCGCGCTGCCGGTCGCGATGAGCGGTTCAACCTTGTACCGCAGCGAATCGGCCCACCGCTTGCCATGGTCAGGCTTCTTCTCAACCTTCTTGTCAGACTTCTTGTCGGTCTTGCTCTCGGCAGGCTTCTCGGCCTTGGCGTCAGGTTGCTCACCTTCGGGCTTGGCCTCCACCTTTTCATCCGTGCTCTTCTTCTCTTCCGGCGAAGTGATCGGCTTGGCGGGCACGGGCGGCGCGATATCCTCGCGTGCCAGCTCAACCGTTGCCATGAACAGCCCATATGCCCCGCTCTCGGTATTGTCGGAGGCGAAGTAGAGCACGCGCCCGTCGGGCGACCACGCCAGGTCAAGCTCACGCCCCGCCGTCTCAGTAACTCGACGCGTGGGGTAGCCCTCCTGCGTGCTGCGCACGAAGACCTCGCCCCGCGCAATGACCGCGAGCGTCTTCCCGTCCGGTGAGATCGCCTGATCGCTGATCTCCCGCTCGAGGTTCATGCGCTGAAAATCGAGCGCGGCCGAATCGCCCGCGGCTTCCGCCACGATCGCCTTCGGCTTCGCGCTGCCGGATGTAAGATCCAATGAATACATAGTATCCCATACGACAAATACCGCTCGCTTTCCATTCGCGCTCACCGCCAGATCACGCACCCCATGCCCGATCGTCGCCTCGCCCGGCGCAGGCGCAAACTTCGTGAGCTGCACCGCATCCGCATCGGCCGCGCCCTTCGCGAGTCGCCACACATTGTTCTGCCCATCACGCGACGAGATGAACACAACCGACCCATCCGGCATCGGCCACCCATCCGAATCGTTCGCCATGTTGCTCGTGAGCGCGGTGAATATCCCATCACCAAAGTTCACCCGTGCCAGATCCTGGTTCCCCGACCCCCGATACTTCGGCCGCTCCATCCCCGCATAGCCGCGCACAAACACCAACGTCGCACCATCCGCCGCGACACGCGGCATCATCCCGAACGCATCCGTCAAGCGCGACACCGCCCCGCCACCAACAACTCCCCCGGCCTGATCAAACATCAACTCAACCTTGTACATCCGCGCAGACCGATAGACCGCTGGCTCGCGCGTTGAGGCAAACACCAACCCCTTTCCATCCGCCGTGAACCCGCCAAGCGACTGCGCCTGATCCGAGTTCGTCACTCGAACCGCCGCTCCCACGACCATGCTTATCCCCAAGTTATCCACAGGAGCCACATACAGGTTTCTCGCACCTTCTCGTCCGGATTCAAAGGCCAACCAACGGCCATCGGGCGAAAAGATCGGGCGACGCTCTTCGGCCGGATGGGCCGTCACTCTTGATGAAATCCCCCCATTCAGGGGAACGCTCCAGAGGTCTCCGCTCCAGACGAAGACCACCGTTTCGCCTTCCGGGCTTAGACTCGGATACTGCGGAAAGCCCATGACAAAGGGTGAACGGCCCTCCCTTGGGGGTGCGGTGCGTGCGGCCGGGGCGGCCAGGTCTGTGTCTTGAACAGGTTGCCCGGCTGGTGCGGCAGGATCAGGAACTAAACTCAATCCTGTGGCCAGAGCAAGACAGGCGATTTGGTTGTTGAAACGTGTGATACGGGGCATATGACCTCACTGGATGCGCGAGCGATCGGATATCTTGGTCGAAACTCAGGGGACGCGAGTGTATCGATGTAGGCACGTTCGTAGGGGAACCCCGACTTGCGTACAAACGAATCGGCTAAACTCAGGAGCCATCTGGGTTTTATGCCCAGTTGGGAATTCGTTGCGGATCGGCTATTCTGCCACTGACCGTTTTGTGCATGGGCGTGAAACGACCAGGGCAGACCTGATCCGCACCGATGGCACGGTCGTCGGTGGTGGTGTGGGTCTGGTACGAACAGGAACGAAGCAAGGGAGCTCGCGCCATGCGCAACTGGCTGAAGTGTGTCGGTACCGCTCGGGGACGTTCGGATTGGATGAACCCCGTTGATCAGTTGGAGCCGCGGGTGCTGCTGACCGGCGCGAGCGAGGCGAGCGAGTTTTACTCCGGCAACTGGCGGGGGATGTCGTACCAGATGGTGCGCGACTCGTGGGTGCTGACGTTCGATCATGCCTTGGGGCGTGATGCGGCCCGCGCCAGTGCGCAGCAGGTTGCGCAGTCGATGGGCCTGCAAGTCGAGTCGATCGACGTCACGGTTCGCGGGCGGTTCGCCAACATCAAGACGCGCACCGCCGTTACCGAGAACGCGGTCGATGGTGCCAAGGCGCGGTTTGGCTTCCTTAAGCAGGTCGAGCCCGAGTACGTGCGTTTGACGGCGATTGCGCCGAACGATGCCCGCTATCCCGAGCAGTGGGCTCTCAACAACACCGGGCAGCCCGAGATTGATTCGGGCACGGGGCAGAACACCCCCGGTCTTCCCGGTGCGGATCTTGATCTCGAACGTGCATGGAATATCAGCACCGGTTCAGATCGTGTGGTCATCGTGGTGATTGATTCAGGTGTTGATATCCGCCATCCCGACCTCGCGGCCAATATCTGGACAAACCCCGGCGAGATCCCCGGCAACAATGTCGATGACGATGGCAACGGCCTGGTCGATGACATCAACGGGTACGACTTTGCCGGCAACGGGGCCGGTCAACCCGCCGATGCCGACCCGAGCGACGATGTGGACCCTGGACACGGTACGGCCGTGGCGGGCACCATCGGCGCGGTGGGTGGCAATGGCATCGGCGTTTCAGGCACGGCGTGGAACATCTCGATCATGGCGATCAAGATCGGCGCGGGCGGTCCCGCGTTCGGCGGCTTCGCCATTCTTCAGGCCTACGACTACATCACGCAGTTGAAGACCGAGTACGGAATCAACATCGTCGCGAGCAACAACAGCTACGGCGCGCTGGCCCCGGACGACTTCGACAACTTCGACTCGGCCGAAGAGACCGGCATTCTCGATACCACCGCTGCGGGCATTCTGTTTGTGGCCGCGGCGGGCAACGATTCGCTTGACAATGACAGTCAGCTCGCGGCCTTCCCCGCGTCCTACCCCAACCCCGACATCATCTCGGTGGCCGCGACGAACAACCGCGATCAGATCGCGTCGTTCTCCAACTTTGGCGCAATCCGTGTGGATGTGGGTGCGCCCGGCGAGCAGGTGCTGACCACGCAGGTTGGCGGCGGGTATCAACTCATCGATGGCACTTCGTTTGCCTCACCCTACACCGCAGGTGTGATCGGGCTGATCGCATCGGTCAATCAGTTCCTGACTCCGGCTGAGTTGAAGGCCGCGCTTTATTCGAGCGTGGATGTGGTTCCCGGCCTGGTCGGGCGTGTGGCGACCAACGGGCGCGTGAACGCGTATCGCGCGCTCCTCTCGGCCCAGTTTGCCGGACCGATTGTTACGGCGATCACACCCGGCTCGCAGACCGCGCCGGTGACTCAGATCCGCGTCTCTTTCAGCAAGGATATTGATCCTTCGTTCTTCAATGTGAGCGGAATCACGCTCCGCCGCACCAACTCGGACGGTCGGTTTGACTCGAACGATATCTTCATCACGATCGATCCGAGCAACATCACGCTTTCCGCGCGAGAGTTGACGATCAATCTTGCCGCGCCGCTCGCTCGCGATCAGCACCGGCTCTTGCTCACGGCCTCCAACTTCCGAGATACCACGCTTCCCACGGGGCGCTTCCTCAACGGTGATATCGGCACGGGCAACGACGAGATTTACGACTTCAACGTCGTCGCGTTCCGCGGCCCGCTCGAGCCGAACGATTCGATCACTCAGTCCTCACCACTTTTGCTGAACCCGCAGGGTCTGGTTGAGGTGCAGGATCTGGTGATCGGTGATGGTCTGAACGGCGATCGCGATGTTGACATCTTCCGCGTGTTCAGCAGCGGACCGGGGCTCATTACGGCCGAGATTGTTGCCCGTGGCCTTGCGGTCCCGAGCGACCTCGACAGCTATGTGCGGCTCTTTGATGCTAGCGGTGTGGAGTTGGCGGCAAACGACAACTTCACAGGGCTCGACTCGAAAATTCAGTTCTTTGTCGCCGCGGCGGGGCAGTATTACATCGGCGTCTCGGCCTTCCCCAATGCGGGCTACAACGCGAACACGGAGAACACCGGCGCGTCGAGCAATCAGGGCGGCATCTACAACATCCTCGTTCAGGTGCAGACAACCGTCAGTGAGCAGACCACGCGGAGCAACAACACCACGGTGACCATCCCGCCCACCGGTTCGATCACGAGCACGATAGAGGTCACGGATGGCCGGTCGATCCTTGATGTCAATGCACGCATCAACATCTCTCACTCGTTTGTGGGCGATTTGCAGATCACGCTGACCGGCCCCGGTGGGCAGGTGGTGACACTGGTGAATCGTCGTGGAGGCTCGGGCGACAACTTTACTCTCACGACCTTTGACGACGAGGCCGGAACCTCGATTGTTGCGGGAATCGCACCCTACAGCGCCAGCTTCCGCCCCGAAGTTGCGCTCGCCGCCTTTGACAGCACCGACGCGGCGGGCACATGGACATTGACGATCAACGACCTCAAGGCCGGTGATGCGGGCACACTGCTCGGATGGACACTCGACCTCACGGTCGCGAACGATATCTTCGGGCCATTTGAGGTCAACGACACGAACATCGTCTCGACGGATCTGGGCATCATCGGTGCAGGATCACGCACGATCGATGCGCGGATTGGCGATGGCGCGTTCGGCCTGCGAGATGTGGATCTCTTCCGCGTCAATGCCGGTTCGGGCACGACCATCACGACACTTGCCAACCCCACCTCCGGCTCGCTCGACACGATCCTGCGGCTGTTTGATAGCGAGGGCAACGAGATCGCGATCGACAAGCGCCGCGGCTCGGTGGCCAGCGCCATCACGTACGTGGTGGCCGACGCCGGAATCTATTACATCGGCGTCTCGGGTGGCAACACCACCAGCACGACCGACTTCGGCAACGACAGTTACATCATCACCACCGGTGGCTCGGGCACCGTGACCGATGCGACCGGAAACTACCGGCTCACGATCACCGTCGCGGGCGGGATCAGCGAAGGCCCGATCGTGCTGCAGGGCGGCTCGCTCGGCGTGGGCATCAATGGCAACGGTGCCATCGGCATCGTGACCGGCGAGAATCCGACAGGCCTCACCCTCGACGGGCGTGACTTCCTGCTCAAGGGCGGCGGGATCGATTCTTACTTCGGCGCATCGCTCGACGGGTTCAGCCTGTTGAACGCGGCGGATGGCTCACAATCGGATGTTTCGATCGCGATCGCCAACGAGTCGGACTTTGCCAACCAGCGCGTGGTGGCGACCGGCACGTACCGCAACCTCGGCCTGCGCCGCGTGCTTGCATTTGGTGCCAACGACAAGTATCTCTCGATCGACATCACGCTGACCAACCGCTCGCTCGCCCCGATGAACAACATCGCGTGGATGGAAGGTTTCAACCCTGACCAGGGCTTCAACGGCGCGCTCCCCCTCACCCGCGCGACGAGCAACAATGTCTTGAACTCCACCCAGCGGCTGGCCACGGCGAGCTTCACAAGCGGTATGTTCCCCGGGGGCCTAACCCTCGGACTTGGCGCGCCGACCACGGGCTCGGGCGTATTCATGAGCTTCGAGACGCGCGGCACGGTGCGCGATCCCTTCCAGATCATCAACTCGGCGGTCGATCCCGATCCCGCGGGCGATGTCGGCGTCTCGTCCGACAGCGATATGACGGTGGCCTTCAACGTCGGCTCGCTCGGGCCGAACCAATCGGCGACCTTCCGCTACTTCCTCTTCCTCGATACGACCGTTGGCGGCGTGCTCAACGCATACTCCAGCCTCGTCGATGGAACCGGCGGCGGGCACCTCGCGGGCGATCCCAAGTCACCAGCACTCGACACCGAGGGCGTTGCCGATCTGCCCTATCGCGTGTATTACCCCGAGGGATACGCGAACAGCCGCGCCAGCACCTTCCTGCCGCTGGTCAATGGAAACAGCGAGGCCATCCGCGTGGTGGTGATCGCTCGGTATGAAGGCACCGCCAGCTTTGACGTGCTGTTTGACAGCACGACCGACACGGCCGGTGGCACGATCGCCGCGAACAAGCGTGATGGCATCACGCTCACCACACCCGCAAACTTCGCCGACGGCACCAGCGACCGCGTGAAGAGCGAAGTGGTCAACGCAACAACCATGGTCGCGCGCAACGGCGTTCGCAAAGACACGCCCTACTCGATCGAAGTGCGCTCGAGCGCTCCGGTTGGCGCGATCCTCAGCCACTACGACTTCGGCATCTCGACGGGTGATTCATTCACCTCAACGCTCAGCAACACCTGGTTGCTCGGCGAGGGCCAGAAGGGCGCGGGCATCAGCGACTTTGTGGTCTTCTACAACCCTTCCGCACTTGAGGTCAAGGTTACCCTCACCGCGTATTCTTCAACCGGTGGCACGCCGTTCAGCACGTTCCAGTATGTACAATCGCACCGTCGCGGCGGATGGGCGGTCAGCGACCTGGCCTCACTCGCGAATGGCAACTATTCGTTTAAGGTTGAGGCGGAAGCACCGATCTCGGTCGCCCTTACACACTTCAACACCAACACCAACTCGGGCTACGGCACCATCGCGGCGGCGGGCAGTGGCTCAACCACCGGTGGCAGTGGCGATGGTGAGTTTGGTGTCAGCTCCAGCGCGGAACAGATCGCGATCGTGAACGCCAACACAACACCAGCGGAAGTGAACTTCACGTTCAGCTTTGCAAATGGCAGCTCATTCCGCAAACAGGTGACTCTTGCGGGTCAGCGGCGCGGAACGCTCGAGCTTGCCACGCTCGTTGGCTTCCCCACCGGACAGCCCTACACCGTAAGTTACACCTCGAATGTCCCCGTGGGCATGAACATCGCCAGCTCGACACTGGGCGAAGAAACCGGCTCGGTCTTTACCAGCCAGGCCAGCACGCAGTGGCTCTTCGCCGAAGGTTTCAGACCCATTGCGGGCGATGCGGTGACCGAATATCTGCGGCTCTACAACCCTTCTCCGCTTCCCACCACGATCGAGATCACCGTCAACTTCAACAACGGCGAATCTGAAGTCTTCCGGCGCGCGTTGCCCTCACGCTCGGGAACCCACATCAACATCTTCGAGCTGATCACCGGCACGCGTGCGACGGTTGGCACCGTTCCGGGCGTCGGTTCGTTCTATGGCCTCAAGGTGCAATCGGCGGTGCCCATCGTGGCGTTTGCCGGACACTTTGACGACTTCTTGGGCGGCGGCTTTGGCACACTGGGCACGCCGCTCGGTACTACCGGCCTGGTGGCCTGATCGATCATTTGAACTGAAACGGGCGGAGCATCGCGGCCCACGCATGCTTTGCCCGTTGTCGGAGTGCGGCGACTCGCCAGTCGGCGTTGGCGTGTGTGATTGGCGTCTGCTTCAGAAGGCGGCCCTTTGAGTGAACCTGAACGGGCTTGCCGACGAATCGCGGGGTGTTGGGGAGAGGTGTTGGGGTCGTTTCCAGGGTGAGAAGTTCGTGCCATGCCTCAAAGCGGCGTGATACGCGGCGTGCGCCGCCTACCATCCGAACTGGTCACGACTCGGCGGGGTGGCCCGGCCAAACCGTACCCGAGTCTGTGAGGGCGTAGCTCAGTTGGTAGAGCAGCGGACTTTTAATCCGTCGGTCCCGAGTTCGAGTCTCGGCGCCCTCATTCCTCGTTGATTTCCGCCCAGCATGGAGGCGCCGTGTGGTCTCTGAGTCTGTTGTGACACCGTCCTTGTTCGTCGTACATGCGCAGTGGACCGATCAAAGCGCGGTCGGTCGGGCTACGGGTACGGTCAAAGTCGCGGCGGCCAACACGGGTGGTCCCGGGCACGCGCCGGGAATGCTGCACATCTGGGCTGAAGATGCCGGGCGGGTGGGTCGCGGGAGTGACTCCTTCACACCCGATCAGCCCGAAGGAACGCAGATTCACCCGTTTGCCGCGTCGAGTGAGGATCTGATTGAAAGCCTGATGCACCTTCTCATCGATCAGCCGCGCAGTGTGGATCTGGTCGCTTCATCGATCGAACTTATGCTTCCGGCTACGCAGTCCGGGAGCGGAGAGGGTGTTCGTTTCTCGCCGCAACCAAGCCCCGGGGTTTCGCATGTGGTGATGAGCGATGCTGAGGTTGTGGGTGAAGAGGACGAGTCGTCCGAACCGATCACCATCGAAGAGCCAAAACCCATCGTGGTTGTCAAGTTTCGCGTGCCGACGGTCATGGTGAAACCGGCCGATGTGCCGCGGCTGCTCGATCTGCTGGAAGACAGCGGGAGCGCCGATGCGGAACTCGATCTTGGTGCGGATGGAACCGACGAGTCTGGACTGTCCGACGATGCTGGCCCGAGTGCTGATGCAACGGTTCATCGTCGCGTCGTGCTCTCGGAGTCGGCAAAGTTCTTTGGTGCCGCGTCGCGATTCGTGCGCCACTTGCTGGCGCAGCAGCGGTTTGTGCCCATGCTGGCTCAAGACCCGACCGGCTCGCTGCGCGGCGTGTGGCAGCCGTGGCTGGGGGACAAGGCGACGGCCGAGCGCGCCGACCGGCTCTCGGCGGGAATGCCGCCCGCGGCACGGTGTGTGGTGGATGGCTTTGTGCACGACGGACACGCCACGCTGGATGACTTCGTGCTGCGTGTTGGCGATGCGCTCTGCCGACAGACATTGCTCACCGAGACGATGGCCGATGCGCTCGACGGTCGCGATGCCCGCGCCGACGCACATGTTGCGTGGCTGTCGGGATTGTTGGGCGCGGGAGATGCGATCGAGTCGTCGCAATCCGGGCCTGTTCGCAGCGAGCTGGTCAAGCAGGTTCGTCGCTGGGTGGGCGGGTTGGAAGAGCGCGGTTCGGGAGCCTCATGGCGGCTTTTGATCCGGCTTCAGGAGCCGCTTGATCTGACGGGCCTTGGCGAGTTTTCCGCGCCGGGCGAGCGGGTGCGCTGGCCGCTCTCGTTCCTCTTGCAATCAACCCTCGATGAGCGCGTGAAAGTTGAGGCCGCGGAACTCTGGATGCTTCCCGCCGGCGCGGCGAGCGTCGAGGGGATGCGCATTGAAGCTCCACAGGAGCTGTTGCTGGCCGAGCTCGGTCGTGCGGCGCGGCTCTTCCGCAAGCTCGAAAAAGCGCTTGAGCAATCCGAACCAACGGATCTCGACCTCACGACCTCGGAAGCGTACCAGTTTTTGCGGGAGATTCGGCCGCTGTTGATCGAGCAGGGGTTCGGGGTCGATGCGCCCGAGTGGTGGGATTCGCCGACTGTGCGGCTTGGGGCCAGGTTGCAGGTCGAGAGCGAGGATGTGGACTTTGCCGGGCCGAAGGCCAGCGCAGGCGCACCGGGCACGGCGGTCACGCACCTTGGGCTGTCATCGCTGGTGAGCTATCGGTGGCAGATCGCGGTGGGCGAGACAAACCTGACGCTCGAGCAGTTCGAGCGGCTGGCCTCGCAGCACTCGCCGCTGGTGCGGGTGAATGGCCGCTGGGTTGAGATCCGGCCTGAAGATGTGAAGGCCGCGATGCGGTTCATTCGTGAGAACCCGGGCGGGCAGATGGAAGTCGGGCGTGCGCTGCGGCTGGCGTATTCATCGGATGCGGGCGAGACAGGCATTCCTGTGCTGGGGATGGATTCGACCGGATGGGTGGCGACGGTCTTTGGCGATGCGAAGAGCAACGAGAAGCTGCCGCTGCTCGAATCGCCGCTCGGGTTCATCGGAACGCTGCGTCCGTACCAGGTGAAGGGCTTGTCATGGTTGGCGTTTCTCGATCGGTTCGGGCTTGGCTCGTGTCTGGCCGACGACATGGGCCTGGGCAAGACGATTCAGTTGCTTGCGCTGCTGGCGCACGAGCGGGCCACACTGCCGCCCGGCTCTGAGCGCCTCGCGCCCACGCTGCTGATCGTGCCAATGTCGGTTGTTTCAAACTGGGTTCACGAGGCCAAGCGTTTCACGCCCGATCTGAAGGTGCTGGTTCAGCACGGGGCCGAGCGGAAGATCGGCGAGGCCTTGTTCGAGGCTTCGCTGCGCGCCGATATGGTCATCACCACGTACGCGCTGGCCCACCGCGACCGCGAACACCTCTCCAAGATCGCCTGGACGCGCGTCGTGCTCGATGAAGCACAGAACATCAAGAACCCCGGTGCCAAGCAGACGCGCGCGATTCACGCGATCAACGCCCCGCGCCGGATCGCCCTCACCGGCACGCCTCTCGAAAATCGCCTGACCGAACTCTGGTCGATCATGGACTTTCTCAACCCGTCCTATCTCGGGTCGGGCGGCGAGTTCAGGCGCAAGTTTGCGCTGCCGATCGAGCGTTACCACGACAAGCAGAAGGGCGCACAGCTTCGCGGCCTGGTGCAGCCCTTCGTGCTGCGAAGGCTGAAGTCTGATCCGAGCGTGATCACCGATCTGCCCGAGAAGGTGGAAAGCCGCGAGTATTGCTACCTCACGCCCGAGCAGGCCACGCTCTATCAGACCGTGGTGAGCGACATGCTCTCCGCCGCCGAAAGGGCCGAGGGCATACAGCGTCGGGGGCTGGTACTCGCCGGTTTGATCAAGCTCAAACAGGTCTGCAACCACCCCGCGCACTTCCTCAAGGAAATGGCCGATGGGGTAAACAGCCCGGCCGCCGCAAACGCGCTCGTACCATCACGTTCGGGCAAGACGCAGCGGCTGGTCGAGATGTTGCAGGAAGTTGTGGCCGCGGGCGACAAGGCGCTCGTCTTCACACAGTTCCGGCAGATGGGTCACCTGCTGCAAGCCATGCTCAGGCATCATCTTGATCGCGACATCCTCTTCCTGCACGGCGGCACACCCGCGGCCCAGCGGCCCCAGATAGTCAACGAGTTTCAGGGCACGGCGGGCCCGATCGGCCGCGCTGGCCGCGCGCGCGAGCGTTCATCCGCCGGCGCGCCGCCGATCCTTCTGCTCAGCCTAAAGGCCGGCGGTGTGGGTCTCAACTTGACAGCCGCGAACCACGTCTTTCACTTCGACCGCTGGTGGAACCCCGCGGTCGAAGCGCAGGCGACCGACCGTGCATACCGAATCGGGCAGACACGCACGGTGCAGGTCCACAAGTTCGTGGTGAGCGGCACGCTCGAAGAGCGCATCGACCAGATGATTGAGGAAAAGACCGCGCTCGCCAGCGAGATCATCGGCTCGGGCGAAGAGTGGTTGACCGAGCTCTCCACCGGACAGCTCCGCGATCTGCTCATGTTGCGGGCCGATGCTGTTGGTGATGACGATGAGGAGGGCGCGTGATGAATCAATCGCGGTTCGAGCGACGACCGGCCAAACCCACTGTCCATCCACGCCGCGTGGTCGGTGGTGTGCGACTTCAGGCCCGCGCCGCAGCCGCGGCGGGTTCTCACCTCACCGCGACCGAGCCCGTGGTCGGTGGCGCACCCGGGGCGCCCGTCGCAAGCACCCTGCCAGATCAATCCGCGCCCGCCGCGGCCACTGGATGGAACTGGGGCAGCGCACGTTGGATCAGGCTCGCCGAGACGCACGCACCCGGCGATCAGCTCGCCGAAGGTCTTGAATACGCACGCGCCGGCCAGACCCGCTCGCTCGAGATCGCGCCCGGTGTCATCACCGGTCGAGTACAGGGCCGCAACATCGCGGCCTATCACACCTCGCTGCGCCTGCCGACCTTCGCGCACGAACAGTGGGAAGCGGTCATCAACGCAATGAACGCCCAGGCGCGATACTCCGCCTCGGTGCTTGCCGGCGAGCTGCCCGCGAATATCGAAGATCTGTTCGCGCCGCAATCGCTCAAGCTCTTTCCGACCGAGGCGCACGAACTTTCGCTCTCGTGCAACTGCTCGGTCTTCACCGGTCGCGTGCAGGAGTCCATGTCCGCCCCCGCACGAGGGCCAGATGATGTCGGCATCGCTTTTCAACAGCAGACGCCCTGGTGCAAGCACATCTGCTGCCTCATGTACCTCGTCGCCGAACGCCTCGGGCAGCAACCGCTGGTCATCCTCTCAGTCCGCGGCATGGCCGAGGCCGATCTGGTTGAGCGGCTTCGCCAACACCGTGCCCTCGCCGGCCTTCAACGCTCCAGCGGCGGACCCGTCGGACCAACACCCGTGTATGTGCCCCACGTGCCGCGAACATCCGGCAGTCCCGCGGCCATTCCCCTCGCCGAACTCGCCGACGAGTTCTGGCTTCCCGCCGACCCCGATGCGCTCGCCACGCTCGATATGCCGATCGGCAAGCCCGAGGTCACGCACCCACTGCTCAGGCGGCTCGGCCCGAGCCCCTTCGCGGGTGCCAAGTTCCCGCTCGTGGGCCTGCTGGCAACGTGTTATGATGTGATCAGCGAAGCGGCGATCAAGAGTGCGGCCGCACCGGCGGTGGATGAGATATCGCGTTTGCTCGGACCCGATGCGGCAGTCAATAGTGGTGATGGTGAGCCGCTGATTGATGATGACGAGCACTAAAGCCCCTTGATTCACGGAGCATCGATAACAGTTCACGCTGATGTTGAACGACGAAGCTTGTCGTACGCGTGATTTCTGTTTCTCCGACCTCAACCAGTTTCCAACGGCGATTGATAGAAAGCAAGAATGCTGAGCCAACTCTCTGAGTCGGTTTTGCGAGCGATTGCCTTATCGCTCTTTGTCGCCGTACCCGCATTCGCACACGCAGTTACTACTCCACAACCAGTTGTTGCTGAGCCTACAGACTGGGCCTCCTTTCCTCAAGCGATATCGAGCGGCGAGAATTGCGACGGTATGCTTACGTTTGTCAATAGCTCTGATCAGGCTCGGAGCTTCACTTGGTTGGTCGGCGTATTTGCGGCATCGTTTCTCGGCGGTACTCCTCAAGAGCACGTTGTGCCGGAAATGGTCGGCACCGTTGAAGTTGTCGCAGGCCAAACATTAAACTTGCCCATATTTGTTTCTACTGAAGCTATTGCTTTAAGCGGTGCTTCGATGCTTGTGATCAACGCCTCCGCCACATTTGGTGAAGGCGACGACGACATCTTTCTTAAATCTGCTCGTGTGGCCATGACTGAACCTCAACTGACGGTAGAAGTTACACGAAGAGCAACGCACATCAGCGGTTCAGCAACGATCCGCATTCGGAGCGTTGAGCCTCTGGCCGCACCGATCACCAACGCCTCACTTGAAATCACCATGACCGAAGAAAAGGGGTGGCTCGCGCCCAATCAAACATCCATCACCTATCCGCTCGGCACACTCGCAGCCGGTTATGTGATCGACACTTCCGTCTTTCTGCGCAGCCCCTTCCCCGGGTCCGACGTTGTCAGGGCGGAACTTAAGGGAATGGGCATCTTCTGGGTTGAATTTTCAGAGGAAGTGCTGATCAGCGGGTGTGCGGGCGACTTCGACGACGGCGGCGATGTCACCACAGGCGACATCTTCGCATTCCTCTCGGCTTTCTTTGTCGAGTCGGCACTCCCCTGTCAATGGGGGCGCATCGCGGATGTCAACGCCGACGGCTGCGTAACTGTTGGCGACCTTTTCGACTTCCTCGCCAACTACTTTGCAATGTGCCAGCCTGAATGAGGACGACTTGAACGACCTGATGAGTGATGGATCAGGCCTCATTCTCGTGCGCGAGTCAGGGCACGCACGCACAAACGGATGCGCTCGGGCGTGAGTCTTTGCCACGCCTCGGCACCGGCGTCCAGCAGGTGTTGATAGTCGTCGAACACGCGGTTGGCCAGGTAGTGGCTCCGCATGTACGCCCACAGCCGCTCGACGGGGTTGAGCTCCGGCGAGTACGGCGGCAACAACAGCGTTGTGATGTTCTCCGGCATCTTCAGCGTCCCGCTCTTGTGCCAGCCGGCCTGGTCCATGATCAGCACCGCGTGATCGTTCTGCGCGAGTTCTTCGCCCAGCATCTTCAGGAACACGTTCATGGTCCCGGTGTTCACCAGCGGGGCTTGCAACGCCACGCTCACACCGGTCATCGGCTCCACGGCCGCGTAGAGATAGACCCACTGGTAGCGTGTCTGCTTCACGGCCGTCGGACGCGAGCCACGCGGGGCCTATATCCGCGTCAGCGAGCCCTGCTGGCCGAACCTCGCCTCGTCCATGAAGAACACTCGAACACGCCCACCATGAGGAGCGAGCGCTTCGCGCAGGGTGCTTACAACAAGGGGGCGGACTCATCCTTGAACTTCGCCTGAGCCTCGAGATCCTGCTTCTCGTGGCGTGGCCGCGGGGCCAGGCACGAATAGCCCATCGTGTGCAGCACGCGATAGACGCTGGTGAGCGACACGTCGGCGTTGAACTCGTCTTTGGCGATACGCTGGATGTCCTTGCCGCGGAGTGTGCACACGCCGTCGGCCTGGGTCTGGCCCGCATCGATGCGGGCCTTGAGCTTCAGGGCGTTCTCGCCGGTGATCTTGGCGACGCTCCCGCCGCACGGCTTGTCCTTGAGGGCCTCGATCCCGCAGTCGCGATAGGCGTACGCCCACCGCTGCACGAACGCGCGGCTGCGGCCAAGGGCCCGCTGGATGTCCGAGGTCTCACGCTTCTGGATGGCCAATGCCGCGGCCATCCAGCGATCCTTCTGTTCGGCGATCTTCTCGCGGCGAGCCATCCGCCCAAGACGCTGAAGATCTCCCGCCGTTCGTTCCTCGATGAGCACGCCCGGCCACCTTGCCGAGCACATCATGCCACCAACTTCAGCCCCGCGCAACCCGATCATGCGCCGAACGCGCGCGAGTTTCGGCGGTGATCCGTATGTTCTCCTCGATCAGTCCTCTCCTGCCGTAATGCACGTTCTCACCATCTACAGGCCAGCCAGCAAATGCTGCCGGAAAGAGGGTTTATTCATTAGGTTCGCAAGATCCATCTTTTGAAGTGGGCCATAAACTGCGTCGTTATCAACGACCCGCAAAGTCCGACTTGCTTGCGAAATCTAGCGTACGCCGGCCGCAGCGATCACGGCCCTGACCAGCACGCAACGTCGTTCCGAAGGCCCGATCGAGTAATACACAAACACCTTTGAACAGCGCACGTCAACTCCAGCCCGGCGTGGCGGCGATGTAACGCCGCCACGCCGCGGTGTGACCCTTGACCGATGCCTGAGCCGTCTAGCACCCGGCGAAGTAGGCGGCCAGATAATCAAAGATGTCCTGCACGCTCACCGAGCCCGAGCCGTTGACATCGGTCGCGGGATCGTTTCCGAAGTATGCGCTCAGGAAGTCGAAAATGTCCTGAACACTGACCACACCCGAGTTGTTGAAGTCGGCGATGCACACGGTCAGGCTCACTGCGGAACTCGTGATCGTTCCGCACGCGCCGGTCAACTGGAGCGTGTACTGCCCGGCCGCGTTACGCTTGATCTCGGCGATGGTCAGCGCGAGCGGCGTCTGGTCCGCGGCGACGCTGATCGTGCCTGAACTGCCCGCAACCGTTCCGCCGCCGGGCGCCGCACCGTCGGGCCCGTCGGCGATCGGCTGCCCGTTGCGGAGCCATTGATACGAGATAGGAGGCGCGCCGCGCACGCTCGCGAGGATGGTTAGGCCCGTTGCGCTGTTGACGGTTGCGGGGATGGTCGGCCCGCTGAGCACCAGCGCGCATCGCGGCGCGAGCCGCACCTTCAGCGCGGGGGCGAAGTCGGGCACGCTCCACTCCTTGGTAAACCACGACTGGTTGTCATTGCTGGCGTCAAGGCGCTTGGCCAGGAACGTGAGCCGGCCGTCGGTATCGGCGTTGATCTGCTCGATCAGACGCGGGCCGCCAAAGAAGAACTTGTCGGGCTGGTAGTTGTTCTGGAAGTTGGTGTTATCGAGGAAGTACGTCGACATCCATCGGGCGGTGTCGGCGTTGGCTTGGCTGCCGCTGCCACTGTTGCCGGCGGCGGTCAACCAAGTGACGAAGCCCGGGCCCGACTCGTTCCAGAAGTCGGCCCCCGGTGCCTGCTTGACGGCGAAGACGTTGATCAGGCGTCGGCCATCGCCCACGCCGAAGAACGTCTGGCTGAGTGTGCCCACGGCGTCCAGGACGTAGTTGTTGGCAAGGTTCAGCGACGCGAGATCCAAGCGCCAATACGAAGCGTTGTGGAATGCGCCCTGCGCGGACGAGTGGAAGGCGTTCATCGAGTTGTTCAGCCCGTCGTCGCCCGGGAATGCGCGGTTGAGGTACGTGTCTGCGCCAGCGCCGAAGGAGGTCCGCACCGTCGTCATGATCGGCGTGGGGAACAGTGCCGACTGCGGGATGATCTGGCGGGGTTGGCTGGCGCTCTGCCAGAACAGCTCGACCGAGGCCCCGAAGCCGCCTTCATAGAACTCAACCACCAGGTCGTACTCGCGGGAGGAGTCGAGCGGGATGTTCACGCCGCGCTCGGTGGGGCCTTGATCGAACCAGTTGCCGACGATCAGTCGGCCGTCGAGGAAGATCCGGCTGCCATCATCGCTGCGGATGGACAGGCTGTAGGTTTCAGTGAAAGAGGGGCGAAGTCGTCCGGTCCATCGAGCGGCGAAGTTGTCTGCGGGAACACTCGGATCCGGCGAGCCAAGGTCGTAGATGAAGTTCACGGTCGGATCAATGCGAGTGAGCAACGGCGACCCGACAAAGTCTCGATTGTTGTAGTAGCGGCCGGTCAGGCCGGTGCCGCTTGAAGAGTTCACTTTCGCAAACGAGGCGATGGTGCTCGTCGCGATCGTATTGGGCGTTGTGGCCCGATCCGTCAGGCCGGTGATGCTGACGGTGTGCTCGCCGGGCTGCATGGGTGCGGTCGTAAGGGTGACGGACTGACCGTCCGTTGAGAGCGCCGCGCTCGTCGTTGCGACCAAGCCCGCGGGTCCGCGGACGGTGTACGGAGCGATGGATTCTGCGATGGTGCGATTCAGGGGCTCGCTGAAGGCCAGGGTAATGAAGCGCGGATCGAGCCCCGCGGTGATGTTCACAAGCCGCGCGGGTGTCTGGTCCTCCAGCGTCGAGGTGCTCAGCAGCTCGGATTGCCCGGACTCGATCCCAGCGCCGTTGACGGCCGCGATGCGGTACTCATACTCGGTCCCGTCGGGCAGGCCGATCTCGACCAGCGCGGGCGTCATCGTGGCGCGATGGAAGACCCCGTCGCGGTACACGTTGTAGCGCGCGATGCCCGACTCCGCGTCGGTGCTCGCGGGCCATGAGATCGAGATCGAGTCGAGCGATTGGGAGACCAGCGTCGGGGCTGCGGGCACCGACGCGGGCGTGGCGTCGGCGACGTAGCCGTTGTAGAGGGCGATCTGCCCGCCGCAGTTCGAGTGGATGCGGCCCAGGGGGAGCATGGCGCGGGTGAAGTCTGCTGTGACGCCGTTCCTGGTCTCGCGGACCCAGACGGCGTAGAAGCCGTCGTTGACGTAGCAGCTCTCGGGCAGGCTCAGCGAGAGGCTGGACTCGTTGTTGATGACGATGGGGCGGGTGCGGTCGCTGATGACGGTGGCGGGGTAGATGAGCCCGCCCATGATGGCGGCGCGGGCGCGGTTGCGGTTATCGAGGGTGATGGACGAGCCCTCGGTCTTGAGGCCCAGCACGTAGAGGTCGCCGCCGTCGTTGATGACGTGAGTGAAGGTGCTGCCCTCGGGGTTGAGCTGGCGGGCCCAGACCTTCTGGCCTGTGAAGGTCATGTTGGCACCGACGAGGTTCTCGATGAAGAGCTTGCCGCCGGGGACGGTGTTGCGATAGGTGATGTCGCCGTCGCGGATCACCATCGTGTTGGCGGTGGCCTGCTCATACTGCACGCCGCCGCCGGTCTGAGCGGGACTCTGGAAGGAGGTGTTGATCCCGCTGAAGTGGACGATCGCCTGCGAGCCCGGGGGCACGCGGAAGACGGGCTTGTCCTCCGTGGTCAGCGGAGCGTTGAGCGAGAGATCGGACATCAGGCCCTCGACACGCTGCACGGCGGGGCCGACGGTGATGGTGTCGCTGACGTAATAGAGGCCCGAGGGGAAGTACACCACCCGGGCACCGCTGTTCATCGCGGCCTGGATGGCGGCGGTGTCGTCGAGGTTGTCGTTCTCGATGGCACCGAAGGTCTTGATGCTGGCCCACTGGGCCAAGGGGATCGCCGGGGCATCGGGGGTCTCTTCGATGGGGAGATTGAGGATCGCGCTGGGCGTGGCGTTGAGTGAGGCGGGGGCATCGGTGGTGAACTGCGTCACCACGCCGCCGGGAACCAGGACCGGGTTGCTGACGCTGAAGCTCTTGTCACTCACGGCGTTGGCGTAGCCCGAAGTCGTGATGTTGCGGAGGATCAAGACGCCCGCGCTGTTCTCATTGCTGATCGCGTCGGTGCCCGGCGCTCCGCCGGTGAACGTGCCGCCGTCGATGACCACGTGGCCCGAAGCGCCGGGGTTGCCGTCGTTAAATAGGACGGGGACAGAGTTCTGGCTGACAAGGTTGCGGATCTGGAGCGGGAGACGCCAGACATAGATGCCGCGGGTGCGCTGGTTTAGGAGGGTGAGGTTCTCGAAGACAACCGAATACTCCTGCGGGGCGCCGACATAGCCGGTCTCGAAGCCGTCGATGGTGAGGTTGCGGATGAGTAGCGGCCCGGGGAACTCGAAGCCCTGGTTAAGGCCGGTGAGGCCGCGCTTCTGCGGATCGCTGCTGCGGATGGTGACGTTCTCGATCCGGCCTGTGTTGTTGGCCTGGAACTCGAGGCCGATCGCGCCGAGGTTGTTGGCCCCGATGTCGATGGTGACATCGCGGAGGTAGTTGCGGAACTGGTTGGCGGTGTTGCCCTCGTATGCGTCGATGAAGGCCCGCGGGGCGGCTGGGTCGGTGAAGCCCACGGCGGAGTCATTGAGCTTGAGGATCACGCCCTCTTTGCTCTGGCCCTGCATGGTGAAGAACCCGCCCAAGCCGATGCCGCCCCAGTTGAGCCGCCCGGAGAAGTTGTACACGCCGTCGGGCACATACAGGATGCGCGAGGTGCCGACGGTGGCGTTGAGCGCGGCTTGAAACGCGGCTATGTCGTCGCCGCCGTCATTCGGGATCGCGCCGAAGGTCAGCACGTTGCGGACGTTGGCGTCAGCGGGAAGCACGATGCCGGTCTGGGCGCACAGGCAGCTTGTCGCTGCTCCTGTGGCCGCCATCACCATGAATGAGATAAGCCTGCGGTCGCGGGTACGCGTATTCGGCATTGAAGGAACTCCTTAGAGATAACTCGAGCGGGACATTCGTGCAATATGTTCAATGAAGATTGGATCGGCAATCAATTACCTTAGTCTGGCCAAGTTTTTCACAAGATTCACGGTAATCCGTTCACGGATACCGATTCGCATCGCGCCATGTGCGTATCACCGATACCGTGGCCACACATAAGAAGCCCGCGACACCTGGTTGTCGTCAGCACATCACCCCGCCCTCGAGCTCCTGAGCCGCGCCGCACACTCCCAGATGATGGCCGCGGCACGGTCAACCTCCGACTCGGTGATGTCGTGGCGGGATCGATCTTACTGACGGCCCAACGGGTAACGGCTCGATCGTCATTGGATCGACGACGGCGACACTCGGCGCCGTCAACGCACGAACGGCGGATAGAGGTGGGTATGACTGTGTCGTGACGACAAGCTACGGCGTGGGAATCTCAACCCCCGCGCCCCTCACCGTAAGCGGCTGCTGCAATGGCGATTTCAATGGCAACGGTTCGGTGAGTACGCAGGACCTCTTCGACTTTCTTGCCAGCTACTTTACGATTTGCCAGCCTGAGTAAAGTCGACTTGAACGACCTGATGAGTGATGGATCAGGCCTCATTCTCGTGCGCGAGTCAGGGCACGCACGCACAAACGGATGCGCTCGGGCGTGAGTCTTGGCCATGCTTGGTCACCGGCGTCCAGCACGTGCTGAGTCTTCGAGATCGCGGTTGCTGAGCGAGCGGCTCCGCAGGTACGCCCATAGCCGTCCGATCATGCGGAAGCGGCACGAGCTTCGGCGGCGATCCGTACCAAAAATGTGCACTGTTCATGCCGAAAGCACCGGCCCGATGATCCCGATTTCACTGGATGCTCAGTCTAACTTCACCCGTTGATGCGAGACTTACGCATGGCTATGAACACTGTCACCCACCAAGAGTCCAATCCCGTCAACACATCCACGCCAATTGCCAACCATTCTGGCGCAAGCTATGGAGACCTGAACCATTCATCCGGCACGAGTTCTGGCACCAAAGTTGAGAACCGAACCGAGGATCAGACGGCCTTCGGCGGTAATCGCACCGACACCCACGGCACCTCGGGCGGCCGGGCGAGCCAGAGCGGGGACACCGAAGCGTTCCGAGAGGGACCAGTGGCGACCGCGATCGAGAACGAAACCGCCAAGATTCCCTCCGACGTGTTCATGTGGGCCGCTGGCGGTGCGATACTGACTTCACTGGCCCTGCAGGTCGCCGGGTCAAAGCACGCTTCAAACTTCATCGGACAATGGGCCCCCACTCTGCTGATCATCGGTGTGTACAACAAAATCGTGAAGACACAGGGTCATGACCGTGCCAGCCGACGAGCATGAGCCTGTTGTCGTGATTGTTTGACGTGCGCCATGGCCACGCCCGGTTTGGGCGTGGCTGTGCGCTGTACGCGCTGCGAGTTCAGATGCGGCTGTGCCGCGCCGAAGCTCCCACCAGCAATCGTGCAGGAACTCGTCGCGCAACTGGCCGTTGAACGGGCTCGTCGAACCCGTTCTGACACCGCTCCCGGCTCGATGCACTCCCACATGTGCTCATCCGCCACCGGCGGGATCTTTACCGGCGTTCCACCCGGCGCCTGGTCCTTCACGATTTCGTATATTCACACATGGTCGATGTGGATCAACAAGACCGCTTGTTCGCGATCAGTTTGGTTTTTGCCCGAAGAATCTCTATAAAAGTTCGAGACTCGCAGCCCTTTGACTCAAACCTCTCCCGACCTACCATTCCGACCTGTTTCGCAGGAGCCGTTCGCGACGGAAGCGTGCAGTCGATCGTTCAAGCGATCGCTCGCACGCCGAGGCACGAACATGGGCTTTCCCATCGCGGCTGATGGAAGGTTCAGCTCCGGCCCGTTGGTCGGTTTCGTCACATTGACGGCACCACCGCCGGGCACCTGTTGCCGCGGCCTCTGACCTTCCGACTGTTGCGGCCTGTCCGCACAGGGTTGGACCCGAGGACCGCGATCGTTCGGTCCTTAGGCACCCGTCGCACTGGGCACCCTTGCCCCGCGCGGCTCAAAATCGGAGGTCAGCGTTTCGCGTCGGGCTCACGGTGGAGCCTCATCTCAAACACCCGTCCCTGCCTCGCGGTGCTGGTTCACTGAACACCAACACCCGCGATCAATTGGACAGTTCAATTGGTTGGATAGCTCACTGGGCGATGGTGTAACGGCAGCACAGCAGATTTTGATTCTGCTTGTCCTGGTTCGAATCCAGGTCGCCCAGCTTCCGTTCCCGAGCCGGTCTGCTTTGAGATTGTCCGCTTCCACCTCTGCTCTCGACGCTGTCACGTATCGGTCATGACGGCGCTCACGCCCAACCAGTCTTCCGCCACCTCGCGCCCCGCGCCGAGCGCGATTATTCTTGCCGCGGGAATGGGCAAGCGGATGCAGTCCGACCTTCCCAAAGTCCTTCACCCCGTAGGCTCGCCCGCGCGGCCAATGGTGCAGGCGGTGGTCGATGCCTGCCGCGCCACCGGGTGTCGGCGCGTGGTGCTGGTCGTTGGGTACAAACAGGAACTGGTCCGCGACGCCATGCGCGGCCAAAGCGATGTCGAGTTTGCCGTACAACCCGAGCAGCTCGGCACGGGCCACGCGGTGCGATGTGCCGAACCGCTCTTCACAACCGAACGTTCCGCCCCCGGTCACGATGTCTTCGTCCTCGCGGGCGATGGTCCGTTGATCCGCGCACAAACACTCAAACGCCTGCTTGATCGCCACCGCACGGCCTCTGCCGCCGCGACACTGGCCACAAGCCGCATTCCCGATCCGACCGGCTACGGTCGCATCGTCCGCAACGCGCGCAACGAGTTCACCGCGATTGTCGAGCAGAAAGATTGCACACCCGAGCAACTGCGGATCAACGAGGTCAACCCAAGCTATTACTGCTTCGACACACTCGCGATGTTCAGCACGCTCGCGGCCGTCAAGCGCAACCAGGCCAGCGGCGAATACTTCATCACCGATGTGCCGGGAATGCTTCTCGCCGCGGGCAGGCGTGTCGAGGTCATCGACGCTGTTCCGCCCGAAGACATCCTCAGCATCAACACGCCCGAGCAGCTTGCCGAGGTCGATCGCATCTTCCGTTCGCGCCCTTCATCGGTCGGCCTATCCGTCGGTTCAGGAGCAACGCTTTGAGCCGCGACGATGCGAACCAACTGAAGATCTTCGCCGGGCGCAACAGCATCGACCTTGCCGAGCGAGTCTGTCGCCATCTCGAACTTCCCCTCGGCGCGGCACGCACCGAGTCGTTCCCCGATGGCGAAGTAATCGTCAAGCTCGAAGAAGACGTTCGCGGGCGCGATTGCTACGTGATCCTCAGCACCTGCTCGCCGGTCAATGAAAACCTGATGGAGCTGCTGGTATTCATGGATTGCCTGCGCCGGGCCAGCGCGAACCGCATCACGGTCGTGGCCCCTTACTTTGGCTACGCGCGGCAGGACCGCAAAGACGCCGGGCGCGTTCCCATCACCGCCAAGCTCGTCGCCAACCTCATTGTCGCCGCCGGCGCGCAGCGTGTGGTCGCCCTCGACCTTCACGCCGCCCAGATTCAGGGCTTCTTTGATATTCCCGTCGATCACCTCTCCGCCACGCCCGTCTTCTTCGATTACTTCGTCCGCATCCGCGATGAGCTTGAAAACCTCTGTCTCGTCAGCCCCGATGTCGGCAACGTCAAGGTCGCCGAGAGTTTCGCCAACATGCTCGGCGGCGAGTTGGCCATCATCCACAAACGACGCATCGATGGCAAGGATGTCAAGACCGGCGGCCTCATCGGCTCGGTCAAGGGCAAGACTGTCCTCATGTACGACGACATGATCACCACCGCCGGCACAGTTGTTGAAGCCGCGCGGCTGGTTCTCGAAGAGGGCGCGGCCAAAATCATCGTGGCCGCCACGCACCCGGTCATGGTCGGCCTCGCGATGGAGCGTCTGGCCTCAAGCCCCATCAGCCGTATCGTCTGCACCAACACCATCCCCTCGTACGGCTCGGGTGGCGGCGTTGATCGTCTCGCGGCGATCCGCGATCGGTACGTCGAGATCTGCGTCTCCGAGCTTCTCGGCAACGCCATTCACAACATCCACCACAACAAGTCGGTCTCCGCCTTGTTCAAGTTTCCCGGCGGCGGGAAGCGTTAGTTTCTGTTCGACCCATTGTTCAAGTCACCCGTGTCTCCAAGCGTCAACCACAGCTTGCTTAAGGAAGATCAATCATGCATGAGAAGTCACCACTCCTGAACGCCGAGAAGCGCACCCGTCTTGGCACCCGCTACGCCAAGCGCGACCGCGCCGCCGGCAAGCTCCCCGCCGTTGTGTATGGACACGGCCGCGAACCCCTCGCCATCACGCTTGATGCGAAGTTCGCCCTCACGCAGATCCACAAAGGGGAGAAAGTCTATCGGCTTGATTTCCCCGGTCACACAGAGGCCGACGAGATGCAAATGGTGCTTCTCAAGGAAGTTCAGTTCGACTACCTCGGCACGAACATCGTTCACGCCGACTTTGCCCGCGTCGATCTCAACGAGCGCGTCACCACACACGTTCACGTCCGGCTTGTGGGCGACCCCAAGGGCCTCAAGAACGCGGGCAACATGCTCATGCACCCCGTCAGCGAACTCGAGATCGAGTGCCGCGTTATCGATCTGCCCGACCACGTTGAAGTGAACATCGCCGACCTCGACCTCGGCGACATGATCAGCGCCGAGCAGGTCAAGCTGCCCTCCGAAGACATGAAGTTGCTCACCGATCCGCACGCCGTCGTCGCGCAGATCATCCTCGCCGGTTCGACCAAGACCGCCGAAGAAGAGACCGTGGCCGCTGAGGGCGCTGCAAATCCCGAAGTTCTTACCGCCAAGAAGCCCGGCGAGGCCGATGCCAAGGCCGCTCCTGGTGCCAAGGGCGCAGCTCCGGCCAAGGGCGCGGCTCCGGCCAAGGGCGCGGCTCCGGCCAAGGGTGCCTCTCCCGCCAAGGGCGCAGCCCCGGCCAAGGGTGCAGCACCCGCCAAGGGCGCGGCTCCGGCCAAGGGCGGCGGCGACAAGAAGAAGTAATCCACCCAGCAACAGCGGCAGCGTGGGTTGGTCGTTCCTTATCGCGACCAACGGCCAGACCAATAAGCCGACCAACCCACTTCCCTTGCTCTCAACCAACACCACCCATGACCTTCCGTGAAACTCATCATCGGACTCGGCAACCCCGGCTCGGAATACGTCAAGACCCGCCACAACGCGGGCTTCATGGCGATCGACCGGCTGGTGGCCCGCCGCGCACCGACGCAGATCTTCAAGGCAAGGTTCGGCGGTCTCACGGTCGAGTGCTCGTTGCGGGGCGGCAAGGCCCTGCTGCTCAAGCCGCTCACATTCATGAATCGCTCGGGTCAATCGGTCGCGCAGGCAATCGCCTTTTACAAACTCGACCCAGCGAGCGATCTGCTTGTGCTCGTCGACGATGTGGCCCTGTCTGCCGGCTCCATCCGTCTGCGGCCCGCCGGATCGGCGGGCGGGCACAACGGGCTTGCGGATATTCAGCGGGCCTTGGGCAGCGAGAACTACCCGCGACTGCGGATCGGTATCGATGCCAAGCCACCGATGATGGCCCTGCACGACTACGTGCTCGGTCGTTTCACCGACGAGCAGATGTCCCTGCTCGCGCCGGCGATCGACAAAGCCTGCGATGCGATCGAGCTCTTCGTCTCCGATGGCCTTGACCTTGCCATGAACCGCTTCAACAAGAAAGACGAACCTCCAGCCCCTCCCTCCCCGCCCCCACCACACCCCGTGGTGTACTGAACTCCAACATCATTGTCCGTCACCCGACCCCGACTCCAGACACCCACCCAGGATCACCACATGGCCACACGAGTTGTCAACTACGAAGCGATGTTCCTCCTCTCCCAGGCCCAGGCGGCCCAGTTCGGCGAGGTCATCGCCCACCTCCGCCACACCCTCGAGCGTTACCACGCCACCATCATCGCGATGCGCAAGTGGGACGAGCGCCGTCTCGCCTTCGAGATCCAGAAGCAGAAGCGCGGCCTCTACATCCTCTGCTACTTCTCCTGCGACACTTCAAACCTCGGCGATATCGAGCGCGCCTTCAACCTCTCCGAGAACATCATGCGGCACCTCATGGTTCGTGCCGACCACATGACCATGGAAGAGATGAAGGGTGCCGATGCGCAGAAGGAACTCGAGGCCGAGGCGAAGCTCCGTGCCGCTCAGCCCTCGCTCCCGATCGCCGCGAGCGCACCCGAGCCCGCCGCCATGCTCGATGACGACCTCGAAGACCTCTAAGCACTTCGGCAGCCAGTTGATTGGCTCTTACGCCTCTTAACAGCCCTCTGATCAGGCCTCTGATCAGGCCTCTGATCAGGCCTCTGATCGGGCCTCTGATCGGGCCTCTGATCGGGCCTCTGATCAGGCGGCCTCTGATCAGGCCTTTAAAAAGGTACACTCGTCTCGCGCCAGGATGGCGAATATAATCCGAACAGTCTGGATCGCCATCTCAACCGGAGAATCGACATGGGCAACTACAACAAAGTCCTCCTTATGGGCAACATCACGCGCGACATCGAGGTCCGCTACCTGCCTACTTCCAACACGGCCGTCACCTCGATCGGGCTTGCGGTCAATCGCAAGTGGCGCGATCAGAGCGGCGAGTTGAAAGAGGAAGTCACGTTTGTCGATTGCGAGGCCTTCGGCAAAACCGCCGAGAACATCTCCAAGTTCTTCAGCAAGGGCAAGCCGATCTTCATCGAAGGTCGTCTCAAGCTCGACACTTGGAAGGACAAGACCGACGGATCAAACCGATCCAAGCTCAAGATCGTTATTGAGAATTTCGAGTTTGTTGAATCCCGCGCTGGCGGCGGTGGTGGTGGCGGGGGAAGCAGCGCCGGCAACGAGGGCGGATCTCGACCCGCGGCCTCCCGACCTGCACCCGCGGCCGCTGGCCGCGGTGCCCAGCAGCAGGAGCAGCCCGCCTACGAGCAGATTCAGGAAGACGATATCCCGTTCTAACATGTTCTAAGAAGTTCTTAGAACCCATTTCCGTTGGGGTCGAGACCTCCGGCGTGTTGCCGGTTGTTTGCGGCTCCTCAACTTTCCCCGACCGTTCAACGGCGGAGCAAAGGACAGCAAGACCATGGCCAAGACCATCGAACTTCTACTTACCGAGTCGGTTGAAAACCTCGGCATCGTCGGCGATGTCGTGAAAGTCCGCACGGGTTACGCCCGAAACTTTCTCCTCCCCCGTGAACTGGCCACCGAGCCCAGTGCCGAACTCATCAAGGGCCTGCAGGTCAAGCGTGCCGAGGCCGAGAAGCAGCTCGCCGAGCAGCGGCAGATGCGCACGTCAACCGTCGAGCGCCTCACCGGTTACGAGCTGACGCTCGAGCGTTCGTGCAACGATCTGGGCATTCTCTACGCCGCGGTCACGCAGCAGGAAATCGCCAGCGCGCTCACCGCCGCCGGCTACGGCGTGCGCCCTCGCGATGTGCGCCTCTCGGGGGCCATCAAGCGCGTGGACACCTACGACATTCACATCAAGTACGAGACCGACCTTGAGACCTTCATCAAGCTCAACATCAAGTCTGACCGCGTCATGAGCAAGGAAGACCGCAACGACATGGACTTCGACAACGAGGGTAACCTTGTCGAGAAGCGTGAGCGTCGCGGCGACCGTCGCGAACGCGCCGAGCGCGCCGAGCAGGCCGAGGGCAAGGGCGACAAGCCAGAAGCCAAGAAGGATGAGCCGAAGGCCGACAAGAAGGCTGCGGCACCCGCGGCCGCCGAAGAGGCCACTCAGAGGGCCGTCAAAAAGCCCCGCGTCGACGTCAAGAAAGACCCCGCCAAAAAGGCCTGATCACAAAGAAGAGCCCCGAGTGCAAGCCCGGGTCGTCACCTTCAGCCCCCCTTTAAGACACGATTTCGCAACTCTTCACAACCCCGGGCAATCGCTCGGGGTTTTTCACGCGCCCTCACCCGTCAACCGCTGCCAAGCTCAGCCCGCAGTGCGCTGGCCAGATACTCAACCTGCTCGATCGTGTTGTACACCTGCATCGAGATGCGCACCAGTCGCTTCCGGCTCCGCGCCGGAAACACAACGATCGGAACCTGAACGCCCCAGCGTGCGATCAGCCGATCCTGCAACGCATCGTGATACTTCGTCGGCAACGCTTCCTCTTCAGCACGACGATCCGCGATGGGCACGCTCACGAGCGCACCGATCATCTCATCCGGCGCAGGCGCATCCGATCGCAGCTCGCGGCAGAGCACATCGCGCCCGCGCAGGGCCATCGCACGGTTCTGGGCCATCAGCCCTGTCCAGCCTCCCGGAAGCATCGCGTTCATATGCTCGATCAGCGCGGGCAGCACAAGAAATGCCGAGACATCCGCCGTCCCGGTGTAGTCAAACTCAAGCCGGAACCCTGAGCGATCGGTGCGTGCAGAGTTGGCCCCGTGCGAGGTGATGAGCGGGCGAATGAGATGCCGACGATCGGCTCGCACCCAGAGAAAGCCCGCGCCCTTGGGTGCGCACATCCACTTGTGACAGTTGCCCGCGTAGTACGGAGCATTGATCGCGGTGAGGTCCAGCGCGATCATGCCCGGCGCGTGCGCACCGTCAACAAGCGTGTCAATCCCACGCCCGTTGAGTTCCTGCACGATCTCGCCCACCGGAAAGATGACACCGGTCGGGCTGGTCACATGGCTGAGAAGCACGAGCCTGGTCCGGCCCGTCACGCCGCCGAGCACCGCGTCGATGACCTGCCGCTTGTTGTGCAGCGGCCAGGGAACATCAACGCTCACAACCCGCGCGCCCCAGCGTGCCGCCGTCTCGAGCATCGCGTTGTTGCAGGCGTTGTACTCATGGTTGCTGGTCAGCAGCTCATCGCCCGCTTCAAACCGCAGCGATTTCAGCACCGTGTTCACGCCCTCGGTGGCGTTGGTCATCCGAGCAAATCCTTCGGGGTCCGCGTTCATGAACCGACCGAGCGCATGGCGCACACCGTCGAGCAATCCTTCAAGGTCTTCGACGAAATACCTGATCGGTTCGCGCTCCACGCGCATCTGCAACTCGCGCTGCCGCGCGATGATGGCCAGCGGGCACGCGCCGAATGAGCCGTGGTTCAAAAAGACCATACCAGGATCGAGCGCGAACAGTTCCCCGAACTCGGAGGGTGATGGTCTTGAACTTGCAGTCATGGTGCGGAGTTTATCCGCTGGTATCAAGTCTGCGGCCAACCTGCACCGCCGTTGCCGCGGCGTTCTTGTCGGCGGGGTGACGATACATCTGCAGTGCGGGCGAACTGGGCTGCGCACCGCTCTCGCTCTTGCCCGTGAACTCAATGCCGCCGGACACCACACCCGCGATCAAGGATTGAGGCACACTTGATGGTGCTGGGCGGGGCTGCTCTGGCTGTATGCGCCCGATCGAGCCGATGCGATCCGCTTCAACCGCGGGTAGCTGCGCCCGCACGCCATAGGCGCGAGCAACATGAAAGGGGTTGCTCGGTGCGGGAGGTATCTGACCGGCGTTTGAAGGATCGATCCGCATAGGTGTGCTGACAAGCATCGGACAACGACAGGGTTTAGGGCATCACAATAACTCACGACGGACGATCAATGACGCGAGATGGCCCCCGAGATGGCACCATTGTGCGCAGAACTTGCCGCGATTGTGACCCTTGGAGTATCGACGACGGGTTGGATGATGCTCGACAATGTGAGCGGTGGTCGCTGAAGCAGGGCGCGGAAACCACCATACGCCTGCGGGTGGGCTTTGTGCGATGAGACCTCATCACGAACAAACGTGAAGCCCCCCACTTCGCCGAGCAACCTGCGCACCTTCTGCTCGTTCATCGCGTGCGGGTGCATCTGATCGATGTGGTTCGAGAGATCGACAAAGAACCAGATCAAACCACCGGGCTTGAGCAATCGGAACATCTCGCGAATGACCGCATCAGGATCGGTCACGTGGTCGAGGCAGTTCTCATTGATGATCAGGTCAGCAAAGCCTGATGGTAGCGGGATCTGTTCGCCCTTGGCTTCGATGTAGACAATGTCTCCGCAACAGTCGGGCACAAGACTCTCTTCAACATAGCCGCGCGCGATCGGATCGACCGCAACCGCGCGCTTCCAACCCTTGGCCGCCGCCCCGAGTGCTGGGTAAGGCCCGGCTCCGATCTCGATCGCCGAACGCGATGAGCACCAATCGTCAATGCCGCCGGGACCATCGATCGCGATGCTCATGAACTCGGCCAGCTTGTCGAGCCGTCGGCGTTGCCATCGCCCAAAGACCACCTCGAACGAATCGCCGAAGTCGCGCTGTGAGCCACCCTCACGAACCAGGTATCGCCAATAGGCAAGCTCGCTCTGGTACTTGTACCGATCTTCCTTTTCAAGCGTCAGCACCTGCTCGATCTGGTCGAGACGCTCTTGCACCGTGGCAAGTCCCGGGCGGATAACCCGTGCCGCGAGCGGCTTGAGGGCCGACTTGATCCGGGATGCGAAACCTTGGTCAGACATTCGATGGTGACCCGGAAGTATGGCCCAATCAGGCCGGGAACTTTACGCTTGAGCACCTGTGGGTGCGACCGCAGACACGGCCGCGACCTATGCTCACAATGCAGACGCCGCGGCGGGCGAACCAGCCCGAAGACCGCCACGCGCCAGAATATGGTAGGGTGCAGGCCATGATCGATCCGAACGACCAATCCGACCCAAACAGCTCGCGAGCGCAGCGACCGGATGCCATGCCCATCGCTCCGACCGGCTCGCTCGAACCGCACATGCTGCGCGACATCCGCGCCGTGAAGCGACGCCTGGGTGAAGAGGCCACCAGCGTGGTCGCCATGCTTGAGACTTCGCTGACCGCGCTCTGGAATCTCGATACCGAGAAGGCCGGCGAGACCTTGAAGTTCGATGACCGGATCGATCGTGAGGAAGTGGCGATTGAAGAAGCCTGCTTCCGCGTGATGACCCTGCGGGCCCCGGTCGCTCGTGACTTCCGCCTGCTTACATTCATTCTCAAGGTCAACAGCGATATCGAGCGCGTTGCCGATCACGCATGTTCTATCGCCAAGATCACGTTCAAGCTCGCAGACAGTCCCCCGCCGGTCTGGCCCATATCACTCACGGAAATGGGGCAGCGCGTGCCTATCACCTGCCACGCCCTGCTCCGCGCCATGCACGATGAAGATGCGGACGCGGCCCGCCAGATCGTGATCGGCGACAAGGCCATCGACCGGCTGAACCGTCAGTTGTATGACGAGGTCATTGATCTGATGACCTCGCTCACCCATCCGCACAGCACGGGCCTGCTGATGTTCCGGGTCGGTCGCGAGCTCGAGCGCGTGGGCGACCTGATGACCAACATCGCTGAAGACATTGTCTATCTTGTAACAGGCGAGATCATTCGGCATACCAAGAAGCGGCTCAGAGCGCAGCTTGAGCAGCAGCCGTGATGCTCGTCATGGGATAAGCCAGCTTGTCCAACGATTGCGGCGGAGCAGCCAGGCGATCGCAAGACTGCCCGCAAAGGCCGCAGCGAAGATCAGCAGATCGGCCCACCAGGCCGGCTCAATCCGCTGCGATCTTCTGAACGAGTGCAGACACTCGATCACAAGGACGTGCGAAAGGTAGATCCCATACCCATAGGTGCCAAGGACCGAGATGCGGTTGATCAGCGGGCTTTTCCAGTTGGCAAAGGCCACAAAGAGAATGCACGCCGCGGCGAGACGGACGAAGAGAATGGCCTCTGAAGGCTCAACCATGCCATCGTTCGACTCAAGCCGCTCTTGCCTGAACACGATTACGAAGAGCATCAGAAAGACCGCGGCGGCCCCAGCAACCCATGCCGCGGCACGCCGGTTCATTTCGGGTGGACGACCAGAGCGACAGAGCAGACCGAGCGCAAGCCCCCAGAAAAATGAAGGCGAACGATAGTATAACAAACCAAGAAACGTTTGCGTGTCAAAGAAACGGAGCCATGCCGGGATATACGGCTTGTCGAATGTAAATGTCATGAACAGGCCTGTCGCGACCAGAACGGTGGCCAGGAACAACTCGCGCCGTCGATGACCGATGGTCACGAAGAGGATGGGCAAGGCGAGCATCGACATGGTGAAGAGAAAGGGCAGGAACCAGAGCTGATAGCTGGTGCCGGCCCAGAAAAGACTCCACCCGCTGTTGGCGTTCATCGCGCTGAAGAATGTGCTGAAGCTGGGCTCGGCCCGGAGCGATCTGCAGAGATCAAAGATCCAAAAGAGATCTGATTGCTTCTGGAAGACCAGACGATTCGCTTCGCGTGCGATCAGGTAGATTCCGCTCCAAGCCACAAAGGGCACCAAGAGGCGCTTGAGGCGGCTCTCAAGGTAGAATGCCATGCCTTCGGTGCGATTCATGCGCACATGGCGTACAAGAAAGAACGCGGCCAGCAGGCTGAACAACGGCGTGGAAAAACGCCCGACCATCGAGATGTCTTTGATGAAGCCGTCGGACCTCGGAGCGTGATGGAAGACGATCGCCAATCCTGCGATCAAACGAGCAAAGTCGATCCCGTTGAGCCGGTTGGCACCAAGGGATGCGGGAGCGGCTAAGCTGGCGCTCGCAGCCTCGTGGTTGATCGCGGCGGCTTCACTCGGCGAAATGGAACGTGTGAGGCTTGTCAAGGGGTTGATCGACTTGGGTCAGGTTGAACCTGGCGGGGTATGGTTTATGGAATGGATCGGGCTCAAGTATCGGCATGGCCTGAAACCAAAGCCATTGCCGAAGCCAACACCGAAAACGGTCACCAAGTCGTCTGGACAAAGAGATCGAGAACTGGCTGGGGTGAGCACGTTTCAAGCTCAAGCTAGCTCCCGAGTCGATATTATGCGACGGAGGAACGCACCGACCAACGAGATACGATATCTGTGCAGATTCTGATGAAATCTGAACAGAGAAGGAGATTGAACGGAAACGAAGTGTTGAAAAACGACAACACCCGCCGCGAGACGCGACGGGTGCTGAGCCTGACAAGCAGGATATATCATAAAGACAGTTGGGGGTCCGTTGACCGTGTGTTGCCACACGAATATCTCGGCAGGCCGAGACGAGGATGTACTGACGAACTCGGTGTGGGTCGCCCCACGGACTTCTAAGAAGCTTGGCCGAGTCTAAGGAAATCCCTTAGAAAGGAGGTGATCCAGCCGCAGGTTCTCCTACGGCTACCTTGTTACGACTTAGTCCCAGTCACCGATCTTGCCGTAGACACCACAGTATCGTGGCGGCTTCGGGCTCTACCGGCTCCCATGACTTGACGGGCGGTGTGTACAAGGCTCAGGAACGTATTCACCGGAGCGTAGCTGATCTCCGATTACTAGCGATTCCGACTTCATGAAGGCGGGTTGCAGCCTTCAATCCGAACTGGGGTACGTTTTTTGCGATTTGCTCCGCCTTGCGGCCTTGCTTCGCTCTGTACGCACCATTGTAGCACGTTTGCAACCCCGGATGTAAGGGCCATGAGGACTTGACGTCATCCCCACCTTCCTCCGGCTTGACGCCGGCAGTCTCGCTAGAGTCCTCAGCATTACCTGTTAGCAACTAACGACAAGGGTTGCGCTCGTTAATGGACTTAACCAAACACTTCACAGCACGAGCTGACGACAGCCATGCAGCACCTGTGCACGTTCCAATCTTGCGATTGTCATCACTGTTTCCAATGACTAATCCGTGCATGTCAAACCCGGGTAAGGTTCTTCGCGTTGCTTCGAATTAAGCAACATGCTCCACCGCTTGTGTGAGCCCCCGTCAATTTCTTTGAGTTTTAGCCTTGCGACCGTACTCCCCAGGCGGCACATTTAGCAATTTCTCTACGACCAATACGACGTCAGAGCCGCATCGGTCTAATGTGCATCGTTTAGGGCGTGGACTACCAGGGTATCTAATCCTGTTTGATCCCCACGCTTTCGTGCCTCAGCGTCAGGAAAGCCCCAGCCGGTTGTCTTCACCTTTGGCATTCCGATAGATATCTACGCATTCCACCGCTCCACCTATCGTTCTACCGGCCTCTAGCTTCCTCGAGGCTTGCAGTATGCCCTGCGATTCCATGGTTGAGCCGTGGGATTTCACAGAACACTTACAAGCCCGCCTACGCACCCTTTAAGCCCAGTGATTCCGACTAACGCTTGGACCTCTCGTATTACCGCGGCTGCTGGCACGAGATTAGCCGGTCCTTCCTCTGGAGCTCTTCATGGTTAGTAGCTCCTGACAGCAGTTTACACAGCGAAGCTGCTTCATCCTGCACGCGGCATTGCTCCGTCACGCTTTCGCGCATTGCGGAATATTCGTTACTGCAGCCTCCCGTAGGAGTCCGGGCAGTGTCTCAGTCCCGATGTGGCCGGCCGTGCTCTCACACCGGCTACCCGTCTTCGGCTTGGTGGGCCTTTACCCCGCCAACTACCTGATAGGTATATCGCTGCTCCCAAGGCGCCGTAGCTTTGCTCTTTCGAGATCATGAGGTATTACGCACAGTTTCCCGTGCCTATCCCCCACCTCGGGGTACATTCGATACTTTTACTCACCCTTCCGCCACTAACCCTTGCGGGTTCGTTCGACTTGCATGTTTTAGCCATGCCGCCAGCGTTCAATCTGAGCCAGAATCAAACTCTTCAATTTTTGTTCGTTACTCCCCACTTGCGCAGGGTTGATATCAAACTTGAAAGGTTCGACCTGTTTCCCCGTTGACTAAACAAACAGTCTTAGTCAATCGGAGGGTCGCACCCTACGCCAGCCTTTAAGGGCCGGTTTCAGGTGTCATTGACTGGCTAGTCAATGATATTTGCTGAACTCAACAAGTCTTCTCGCACTCTCCGGGGGGAAAGCACGAGAATAGGGTCTTGGTGGTTCGAGAGAATCAGCACTCGATCGCTGTGACACGATCGAGAAACTTGGATCGGCTCAGACTGTCCTGTTCAGGGACGTGGCTCGAACGCCACTGTCTGGCCGCACATTCTCGCGGACCACCCAACTGTCTTTACTTTTCAAGGATGGTGGACACCTATCACCATTTCCGGGCCATCGTTTGATGGCTTGGTGACTCGTTGTCCGGCCTCAGTTGTTTCCTTCAGAGGCGGGGGAGAGTTTAGCCCCCGCGACCCCTCAGTCAAGATCCTTGCGCAACTTCTCGAAGTTTCCGCGAAGGTCTTTTGATCATCCACACACTTTACACCGATCGACCACATTTCCGGTAGCCTATTCGTGGGATTACTTCCGTCTCAGCAAACTCGGTCAGGCAAGATGATCGGGCTCCGTTCGGGCCAACACGGCGGTCCAAATCGTCGTTAAATTTGCCTTACTCTCTGTCCGGCAAGCATTTGCGATCAATCTTGCGCATGTTCGCAGCGTTGCGCCTGTCGTGCAAACATCATCAACCAAAATTATCGATCGGCCCGCGAGGTGGGAACACGAGTAGCGCGATCGAAGTACGAACGACTTCGAGACGTTTGAAGCGCGCTGGCTTGGTGCCACCGAAAGCTGCGAGGGGCCGAACCGTCGGGCCAGCGGCGTGGCGATCGACCATCCGGTGATGTGGTTGATACCCCGTGCGATGACCATGGCGTGGTCGATGCCGCGAACGATGCGGCGAAGGCCCGAATCGGGAACGGGCACAAGCACGGGTGGAAGCGAAGAGTCCTGTGCGGTCGATTGGACCGAGAGCAGTTGTTGGCCGAGAAGCTCGCCCAGATCATTGCCCAGTCTTCGCCAGCGGGTGAACTTCACTTCGTGGACCCACTCCCGCAACGGGTAGTTGAATGGCCCCAAGCGGACCATTCTCTGCCACGCAAGCTTCACATCACGGCAGCTTGAGCAGCCGCTGGCCGCCGCTTCTTGGGGACGGAGACTTAGCCCGCATCGGTTGCAGTAGTCGGAGAAGTCATCGGGTTGCCAGTTGGCATCGAGTGCTCGATCGGCAAGGGGGCCAGCGGTCAGATCGAGAAAGGCCTGCTCGATGGCCGCCCAGAGCGACTGGCGCGGGACGAGGAGGGGAATGGCCGCAGGACCGGGATGGTTATGAAGTTGACCTGTACGCTCAACCACGACGGGTGCTGATGTCGATCGCGGCGGCCAGGTGAATGGTCGTTGATCGCGGTTTGGGGTGGAGGTCTGGTCGTTGGGCATGGAATCTATGGCGCAGCATGTGCGGACTGAACGCGGGCGCAGTGTATCGAAGGGCGGTGGACCTTGGGGAGAAGGCAGGCCGAGTCAGATGGCGAGCCGCTCGCGGACCAGATCGGCCCGGGCCTCGCGGCGTTCGCCCTGATCCATGTCTCGACCGAGGATGCGCTGGAGGTGCGCGGGCTGGGTGAGCAGGATGAGCTGATTGACATCCTGTTCGGTCACTTCGCGAATAAGCCCCGTGACAATGCCCAGACGCACATCGCTCAGCAGGGCGAGAGCCTCTTCGGGGGTCAGAAGTCGAGCGTGCCGCAGTGCGCCGAGTGCGCGGAAGACTTTGTCTTCAATGAGTCGCCGGCGTTTCTCGAGCAAATGGCGGCGTGCTTCACGCTCATAGCGGATGATCTGGGGGATGATCTCACGCTCGAACTCATGCAGGATCTCGCGCTCGGCGCGCCCGAGCGTCGTTTGGTTCGAGATCTGGAAGAACTCACCGAGCGCATCCGAACCTTCGCCGTAGTACCCTCGAACCGCCAGAGCCATATCACGGGTTGCGCGGCGGACTTTGTCCATCTCGCCCGCGAGCTTGAGGGCCGGCAGGTGCAGCATGACCGAAACGCGGATGCCGGTGCCGACATTGGTCGGGCAGGCGGTGAGATAACCGAAGCGCGGGGCGAATGCGTAGGCCAGTTCGCCGCCGGTTGCAGGGCAGAGACCTTCGAGCAGATCATCGACACGGTCGATGTGTTCAAACGCGGCGGAGAGTTCGAGGCCCGAACGAAGCACCTGCAAGCGCAGATGATCTTCTTCGTTGACCATGACCGAGAGGGTTTCGTCGGGGAGGGAGATGGCGACGCCGCGAGGCTCGCCGGAGTTCGTTTCTTTATCGGCGGGAGGTGGAGCATCGGGCCTTGGTGGCTGACCGGGAACCAGGCCGCGTGCGTGCTCTTTGGAGATGAGGTGGCGCTCGACCATGAGGGTTCGGTCAAGCGGTGGCGCGGCTTGAACATCGACCCAGATCATCTGCTGTGCGCCGATCGCGCCCGCGGCGAGAAGCCGCTCGCGGCAGAGATCAACGATGGCCTGCCGCTGCGGTCGCGAGGCGCGTGTGAGGAAGGGAAAGCCCACGAGGTTGCGTGCCAGCCGCACGCGGGAAGAGACGACGACATCAGAATCGGCACCCTGGCCGCGAAGCCAGTCGGCACCGCGTTTGACGGCGGCGGTGGTGAAGGTAAAGGGCGAGGGCTGGCTCACGAGGGCTCCTCGGGCTTGACCTTGGGCTTGGAAGGTGCGATGGCCGGATCATCGCCTGCGGACTTGGCATTTGGTTTGGCTGGTGGTTTGGTGGGTGTCGCCTTGCGTGCCGCTTTGGGTGGCGATTCGAGGCGGATCAACTCATCACGGAGCGCGGCGGCTTGCTCGTAGTTTTCGGTGGCGATGGCCTCGGCGAGATGCTTGCGCGTCTCGGCAATCTGCGAGGCGACCTGTGTAGCGACCTGTGCCGCCAGTTGTGCGGCGGCCTGCGCAGAAGGCTGCGCGGCGACATCGGGCGCAGGTTGCTTGTCGGACTTGGCTTTGGCGGGCGGCCGCTCGGGCGACATCTGGGGCACTTGGGCCTGCGTTGTCGAGATGCGGCGCGGTGATTTGCCGGTGTGCTGGGTGCCGCCATCGTGCGCACGAGCGAGGAGCGGGCTGAGCTGACCCTCGAACGCGGCGTAGCAGTGTGGACACCCGAGCAGGCCGGTCTGGCGGAACTGTGCGTGGGTAAGAGCGCAGACGGGGCAGGAGTTGGACGGGGGCGCTCTGCCGGCGGCTGTGGGCTTGTGCGCTCCAGCGAGACCCGTGGCCTGAACCTGCGAAGTGATGTATTGCGTGAGGAGCTGGGTGATCGGCGCGTGCGGTTGCACGGGCAGCCCATCGGCCTTGGCGCACGATTCGCAGAGGTGGCGTTCCTGACGCTTGCCACCTTTGATGGTGACTTCGTGGACGGTCGCTTCGCTTTCACACCGGTCGCATTTCACAGTCAATGATATCGGCGTTCGGGCCCGGTGGCCCGCGAGTCTTGCGTGCACTTTGCAAAACTGTGGTGACGACTCTACTCGAGGAGGATTGCGAACGTGGCGGAACGCATCCTGATCTATACCGACAAGCCGGTGGTTGGCACCGACGAGTTGTCGCGCCGATATCTCCAAACGATGGCATTTTTCAACGGATACAAGCGGGCCGAGGCCTCGAAGCAGGCGTTCGAGCTGGCGGAGATGCTGGAGAAGGTTCCGGAGGGGCGGCGCGGGTTGCACCCCTTTTACCTGCTGGCGTTTCAGCTCAAGCTCGCCGAGCATCCGGTGGATGCGGTCTCGATTTTCGAGCGAGGCGAGATCGATGTGAGCAAGGATACCGAAACGCTGGGAAGACTTGGTGAGCAGTTGTCCAAGCGAGGGATCGTGCTCGACTACATCTACTGCGACAATGAGAACGATCTCTCCGTCTGGACACTGGGTGATGAGCGTATCAAGGAAGTTTACCGGAGTGAAAAGGCGAAGAATCGCTTCCCGCCCGCGGCATTGCGGCATGATGTTTCAAAGTTGAAGTTCATGACCCCGGAGTACCACGAATGGCTGCTGCACTTCGGTTCGTATGCGCAGCAGATCAAGATCGAGGGAATCCGAAAGGTGCTGATTGAGTCGGGGCTGATGTCGCCATGGGGCGAAAGGACCATGGCCACCAACTTTTATGGCGTGCGCACTTCGTTTCGCATCTATGACCTGAATGGCTGGGAATATGAATGGCAGACGCTGGTGGACACCCGCACAAGCTGCCCGGTGTGCATGCCCGCGCCGCAGGGTCAGCGGTATGCCGGGCGTGTGCATCACCGCGCGTGGAACTCGTTCATTGATCTGATCAACCATGCGCGAAGTGCGGGCGCGACCGGGCCGATCAATCCCATCATTCGCGAACCGTTCCGCGTGCAGGGGCAGGCACCAGGGACGGTTGACCCCGGAGCACGCTGGTACTGGGACCAGTTGATGGGTCACCTGATCCGCACGGGAGCCTCGACGTACATGATGTTTCATGAATATGCGACGGCCGCGGATGACCGGGCGATTGCGGAGATTGTGCGAGGACACGAAGCGGCGCTGCCGGCCGCGCGCCCGGTGTTGCCGGAGATCAGGCTGGATGTCGATGAGGTAGTAACGGGGGACTGGCGGACGACGTACTCGGACTTTTTGCGGCAGGAGCCGGATCGGTGGCTTCAGCAGTTTTGAGTTGGCATTATGTTGGCGAAAAACAAACAACGCCAGCCCAAAGGGACCGGCGTTGCAAGAGGTCAAACAACTGGTGATTTGGCTCGGCCGTAACGTGGCTCAGCGCTTGGTGCCGAGGGCCGCGAGCTTCTGCTGACGGGTGTAGCCATACTTACGCTTCAGCGGCTTGATGACCAGGCCACTCTTGATGGCGTTGGTGGAGACCTTGATGCGTGTGGGCACACCGTCGATCATCGCGGTGAGGTTTTTGAGGTTGGGGCGAAACTTGCGGCGGGTGATGCCGGTGGGCTTAAGGCCGAAGCCGCCGCGCTTGACGGCTTGGCCGCGCCAGGTGCGCTGCTTGCCGAAGGAGGACTTCTTACCGGTGAAATGGCAGACGTAGGGCATAGGAAACTCCGATCGTGACCCGACAGAGCGGGTCGGAATAAGGGAGGGGAGTTTAGGCGTGAGGATTGTCGCGGCAACATCTGAAAGTGTCATTCGTTGATCGGTGATTGAAGTGAATGATCTCTTATACCAAACATTCTCCAATCATAATCGCCAAGCATGGACATGCAGCCACCCGAAGCTCGTAGCTGGGGGTACGACAAGGCAGAAGCCTCGATCGCCTCTGACTTGTTCTGGATCGTCTCGTCGAGCCAATCACCCAGGGTATGGCTGGGAATGGCGTCCCGGTGAAGCGGGGGACGATGCGTAAAGTCCGCCGCCGGGTTCACGGTCAAGCGATCATGGAGTAAAGATGCGTTGTAAACGCGTAGCTCCGTACACCGGGACATCTGACAAAGATCTCTAACGGTCGTTCGCGGGGATGTACGGCCAGTGTCCTAGAGGCTTCTTCGGCATCCGCCGATACGGCTCGGCCATATGAGACCTGCCCGCACCCTCGCCCTCGCCTGTCTCGTCACTGCCCCGCCTGTCTCGTCACTGCCCCGCCTGTCTCGTCACTGCCCCGCCTTGCTCTTCTGCACCACCTTGCCATCCTTGAAAACGACCTGGTAGGTGATCGTGCTTTCTTTCCAGATGTAGGTTTTTTCGGCCGCGGCCTTGGAGTCGAGCACACCGCCGGTTGAGACACCGTATCCGGCCGAAGAGGTATCGTCGGTTCCGCTGCCGAGCAGGTTCTCGACCTGCGAGAGCGTCATGCCGTTGGTCACTTTGTTGAACTCGACACCGAGGTCTTTCTGCTCGCACGCGGCGAACGAGAGGCAAAGGCAAGTGATCGCGGCCGCGACGGTGGTACGCAGGTGGTTCATGGTGCGAGTTTATCACCATGCGGGCGCGATATGAAGGCTGGGTGGCCGCGCCGCTTGATGAAATTGCGTCGGGAGTGTCTAGGTTCGCTTGACGTTCTCGCGCTCGATCATGTGTTCGAGTGTGTCGCAGACGATCGAGATGTCCTTATCGCTGAGGCGGTTGTGGAACGGGAGTGCGATGGTGCGCTGACTGACGCTCTCGGCGATGGGGAACGAGCCGGGGCGGAACCCGAAGTCGGCTCGGTAGAAGGGTTGAAGATGGATGCAGGGGAAGTAATCATTGGCGCCGATCTCATGCCGGCGCAGGCCCTGAATGATCCGGTCGCGCTCATCGCGTGCATATTGCGTTGCCAGACGCACAACGAAGACGAACCAGCTCATGCTCGTCGCCGGATCAACCGTCGGGAGTATGATGTTCGGGTTGCCCATCAACCTCTTCATGTAGACGCTGGCAACGTGCTGGCGCATGGCGAGGATTTCGCCGAGCCTGCGCATCTGCGCCACGCCGAGCGCGGCGGACATTTCAGGCAGACGATAGTTGTAGCCAAGTCGTTCGTGCATCAGCCACGACCCCATGGCCGCGCCGCTGCCGACACCGCCGAGCCCGGCGGTAGGGCCGAGTTGCGGCGGACCATCGCCGGTGAACCGACCCTGGTTGCGCAGCGATCGGCAGAGGCTGGCCAGACGCTTGTCGTTGGTAACGATGCACCCGCCCTCGCCGGTGGTGATCTGCTTATTCGGATAGAACGCGAAGACGCCGATACGCCCGAAGCTGCCCGCGGGGCGACCGTTGTGGACCGCGCCGAGAGCTTCGCAGCAATCTTCGATCAGGGGAATCTCGTAGCGCTTGGCGATGGCCTCGTAGGCCGCCATGTGCTGAGGGTTTCCGAAGGTTTCGACGGCGATGATGGCGCGGGTTCGGGGCGTGATGGCCGCTTCGAGCTTGGCCGGGTCCATGTTGAGCGACCTGGGGCAAATGTCCACGAAGACCGGCTTGGCCCCGACATAGAGCAAGCAGTTCGCGCTGGCGACAAAGCTGAAGGGCGTGGTGATGACCTCGTCACCCGGGCCGATGCCGAGGGCAAGGATCGCAAGATGGAGGCCGCACGTCCCACTTGAGACACCGATGCCGTAGAGGCGTTCGGCGCGATAGGCGACCATTTCCTCGAACTGTTCGAGGCGCGGCCCCATCGAAAGGCGCCCGGAACGCAGGGTTTGCACCACGAGCTCGATCTCGAGCTCGGTGATGTCGGGTCGGCTGAGGGCAATCTCTGCGGCGTGAACTTCGGGCATGTCGCTCCGGGCCGGGCGGCTGTTGTTCGTGGCCACACCGGGGCAGTTCAGTTATCGGCAGAATCCGTATCCGGGTCTAAGCAGAATGAGAATCAATCGTTCAGATTCCCCAACACACGCCGTCCACACCAAACGATTGTGCCGCTGCGCGCTACTTGCGGGCCAGCGTTGCCGCGAGGTGATTGACCAGGCCGCCAACCGTCATCGCTTCGCCATCAGGACCGATGCCAAAGGTTTCACCAGCAAGAATCTGTTTGGCGAGTCGTTGGTGGGCGGTGATCACGGTCGAGTGGCTCGGGCGCCCGATGGCTCGGGCGATTTCCGGGAAGCTCATCGTGGTGAGTTCTCGTGCAAGGTGCGTGACGATCGCGCGGGCGAGCACCACACGCTTGTGCCGGGTGGGTGCGCCCAGGTCGGGCGCATCGACACCGAGCGCGGTGCAGGTCTGGGCGATGATTGTTTCGATGCGAACCGGTCGGCGTATGCGTGGGCCAATCGCGTCGGTGGAGTTGGTCTCTGAGCCGGATCCTCGACCGTGCGCATCGCCCAGAGCGCGCTCGATGGCCAGAACGCCGATCGCTCCGCCCGGATGACCCTGAGAAGGGAGCAGGGTGTGAATCGCCTGCACGCGGGTGACAAGCCCTTCGATCTCGCGGAGGCCGATCATCGGGCCACCGGGCAAGGTGCGCGTGCGCTCGACGAGCAGGCGAACGGCGGAATCGTCGAGCAACAGGGCGCGACGGATGGCGAGCAGCCTGATGGCGCGCTCGCGGACGAAGCCATCGGGTGGCTCGATGGCGGCGACCATGCCCGCCATGAAGCGCGAGACGAGCGCGGGGCTGAACTGCTTGATGGCCCGCGGGTGCTGATCGCAGACAAGCGCGATGCGTGCACCGGAGAGTGAGATCTCATCAAAGGTGTGCAGCAACTCCTGCTGCGTCGCCTGCTTGCTCGCAAGGAAGTGAACATCATCGATGCAGAGCAGGTCGCAGCGGCGATATTGCCTGCGAAACCGCTCGACACCCCCCCCACCCCCCGCACTGCCCCCACCACCACCGCCTGAACTGGCGCGCGCGTGCCCGGTCATCGGTGTGCCACCGCCTGCGCGAATCGCCTGAACAAAGTCGTTCATGAACGACTCGCCGGTCGTGACCCTTACGGTCGAGCCGGGGTGAAGTTCGCGATGCCGCTGCGCAAGACCTTGCAGAAGGTGCGTCTTACCGACGCCGCACGGCCCGTGGAGAAAGAGCATGGGTGCCCCGGTGCGAGAGTCGGTCTCGCCAGCAGCATCGGCGAGTTGCAGTGCCGCGTTGTAGGCGAGCCGGTTGGAATCTCCCACCACATAATCTTCAAGTCGATACACACGACCGGAGGCCGTCGCGCCACCCACCGGCGAAGCGACCGTGACTGAACGCGGCAACGGGGACGGGGTCGGCCTTGATGGCGACGGGGTACGAGCAAGCTCATCCGGGGCGGACTTGAACTTCGATGGCTCGGCGATAAAGACCACGAGGGTCGCCGAACCGACGACACCGAACTCCGCGGCCGCCGCGGCACGCAGGGCATCACCGAATCGGCGGTCGAGCAACCCCGCCATCGCGGGTGTGGGAGCTGAGACGCGCACGACATGCTCATCGCACTCGATGCAGGCCTGGTCGGCGAAGTAGCGTTGGAACCGAGCAGGGCCGATGGCTTCGGCGACACGATCGGCAATACGACCCGCTCGCCCGAGAGCCGAAGCAACAGGTGCTAGCGTGGTGGCCACATCGTTGATGAGTCGGAGCTTTGGTGCGCGGCGATCAAAGCGGTGAAGCTCACGAGCTCGGACAATCTCGGCCTGATCAGTCTCTTCGAGGATCGATGGTCGGCTTATCGCATCTTCATTTCGTGTGTGAAGCCGGAGGGCCAGCGTGGTTGGTGTGGGATCAGCAGAGGTCCGATCTGGGCCTCGACCGTGGGGGCGATCAACACGGCTCTTTGAGCCGGACGTGGTACCGGGCAATGACATACCCGGAGCGTGACGAGTCTCCACAGGTCACACCTCTCACCGGCAGCAGCCGGGGTCGCAGGTTCGATTGTCGCGGCGACAGATCGAGGACGATTCAACGTTGCCTTCGCAACCATGGCGTCGGCGGGGAATGAATCCTTCAGGGGTCAACCGGCACGCCGAACAATCGGATGGGACCGAGGCACAGCTTGGCCACGACTGATCGCGGGTTCGCCGCGATTGGTCGAGGGAGGGGCATCGGAAGTCCACAGATGCGTTCGTCGCGCCGGTCGCTGGTCCGTCCATGACCGGGGAGGTGAGCGTAACCCAGATCGCGAAGGATCTCAATCCCCAGAGCTGTGAGGATCTCAATCCACAGCGACGTTTGTCAAGATTCTGCGAGGACTTACGAGGCAAAAAAATACTTGTCCACGAACGGATTCGATTTCCGGATGCTTCGTGGAAAACTCGCGCGACTATTTTCCGTTGACTATGCGCGCGATGTGCGTAGGCCCATGACCACGGGCACACGAACCGCGAACCGTTCAAACCCCGCAGCCCGATACAGCCGTAACGCGGCGGTATTTCGCGTATCGACCGCGCACGTTACTCCGCCCGAACCGACCAGCACACGTCCAAGGTCCGCTGACGCGACTCCAGTATTCGGGCTGTGTGGTTGGCCCCACAAGTGGCGAAGCCCGAGTGTGAGCGCGGTGCGACCCAGCCCACGCCCGCGCACAATCGGATCAAGCCCGAGGTAGACGAGTTCAACCGATTCCTGCTCAGGCAGCACGTTGAAGAGCATGCACCCTACAGGTTGTTCGCCAGCAAAGATCAGCCACCATATGGAAGGGTCATATCGCCCGACCGCGCGGTGCGACTCAAGCACTTCTTCGGGAGTTCTCAGGCCGCAGAGTTCCGGACAGTCGAGCGTGTCGATGTACGAACGGTCGAGCACACGCATGAGCATGGCGTCGAGGTCGCGCTCGGGCGTTCCGGTCTGGAGAAGATCCGCGAAGCTGAAGATGCGAACATCATCGGGCAATGCGACGGGCGAGCCGCGAGCCGGAGTGGCGCGGCGGAGGTAGGCCAGATCCCCTACTTGGGTGAAGCCCGCCAGGCGAAAGGCCGCGAGCGCGTCCTTCTCGCGTTCTTCGAGCAAGGCTTGGGCGAGGCTCGCGGCGGGCCGCAGGTCATTTTCTGCTGAGACGTGCTGGCACGCGGTTTGAATGACCGCACATCGCTCGTCGGCTGCGTTGGCTGGAGATCCGAAGAGATCAGCCGACGCTTTGAACCGTCGCGCTCGCCGCGCGGCACCTGAGACAAAGAGCATGGCCGTTCGACCCGAGCCTAACACCGCCAGACAGACCTGGCGAACCTGAACAGCGCCCGTTTGCCCACCTTGAGCTTTGGCTGGGAAACTTGAGCGTGTGATGGTGGCCCATAGGAGTGAGAGATCGATCCCGATTCGATCCGCATTCTCAAGGAACCGGTGCGCGGCGAAGAGCGGATCGTCGGACTGATCGCCCACCAGCCGGGCCGCGGCGGGCACAACCAGGTCTGTGGTCACCCTGATGATCTCGACACCTGCCCCGAGTGCCTGTGGGAAAGGTGCTGAGCCCGAGAGCGGGTTAGGCAAATCGGGCCGTGATGGGTCTGGAGGACTGGTGGACACGGCGTGCTGTTCCGGCGAGGGGGGCGAGGGGGGAGGAGGTCGGGGGACCGAAGCGGCTGGGTACGTTTTCTGGGGAGTGTGCGAAGCGTCCGGTTGCACACTAGACTCATGACCCACGCCCGACCACGGAGAAGCTCATGCTTGGTGAACCGATATCGACCAACCGTCCCACCACCCTCACACGCACCACATTTACCGGGCGCACACTTGCGGCCAGACTTGTGCTTGGTCTGCGTGCGGTTATGCATTTGGGTCTCGCGGCGTGTCTGCTTGCGCCGTTGATGGCGATTGCCCCCGAGCCTGACCCTGTGCCGCGACGATGGCAGTTGGAGATTGAGCCCGGCCCGCTGCGGGTGGCGACGGTGAATGTGAAAGATCTCGGGCCGCGTTCGTACATCTACATGACGTATCGCGTGACGAACAGCTCGGGTGACGATTTGCTCTTCGCCCCGTTGTTCGAGCTTTCGACGGGCGACGGGCAGACGCTGCGATCCGGGCGCGATGTGCCGCAGGCCGTGACCAACGAACTGCTGGCGAGCGCACAGGACCCGTTCATGCAGGACCAGATCTCGATCATTGATGAGCTGTTGCAGGGTGAAGAGAACGCGAAGCGCGGGATCATTGTCTGGCCGCTGAAGGAACTTAGCCCTGCAAAGGTCACGATCTACGCGGCGGGCTTCTCGGGCGAAACCAAGACTGTTGAATCACCCGATGGGAAGCAGAAGTTCGTGCTGCGCAAGACGCTCATGCTCGATTTTGACACTCCGGGCAGCCTGCTTGGCCAGAAGTCTCAGCCGATCCCAGTGCGGAGCAAGAACTGGATCATGCGTTAACGCGTTAAGGCGAGATTGAACTCAAGGTGATGTGAAAGCTGGGAGGCTGGACGCTGACCTTTGACGGGTCTAACCTTCCCTCCCACACCCGACCACCGGGTTTGGTTTTTGATAGAGGATTTTTTCCATGGCACACAAAAAGGGACAGGGCTCGACCCAGAACGGTCGCGACTCCAACCCGAAGTATCTGGGCATCAAGCTGTACGGTGGCGAGATCGCCATTCCCGGGGCCATCATTGTGCGCCAGCGCGGCACACCGCTGAAGGCGGGCTTTCTGGTTCAGCAGGGGCGTGATGACACGCTCTACTCGATTGGGCACGGCAAGGTCGTGTACCAAGGCCGCAAGGTGAGTGTCGATCCGCTCGACCCCGCCACGCCGCGGCCGAGCTGGCTGAAGGTCTGATTCGGTTCTGAATCCACGAAGCCCGGGCGATACTTGTCGCCCGGGCTTTTCTTTTGTCCAGTTGCTTTGTTCGACGCTTGCGAAGTCCAAGGCGGTACACTGCAGGCTCGGAGGGTTCGCGGAGATCACAGAGAAATGCCAAAGGCTGGCGATGAGCTCACACCCCGCCTTTGCCCATTGCCGCTGCTCACTCGCATCACCCTGAGTTCGATCCCGCTTGGTGAGTGTCCGTGAAGGACGGTCGTTCTACTTCCACTTCGCCTCGCCCTTGCCCTTGACGACCTTGCCGATGATGTAGACAGTTTCGCCAAGTTTTTCCAGCTTCTCCTTCACCGCCTGGGCGAAGGTCGGGCGCACGATGAGTGTGTAGCCGATGCCGCAGTTGAAGACGCGGCGCATCTCATCTTCATCGATGCGCCCGTGCTTCTGCAAAAAGGTAAACAGCGGCGGGCGCGGCCACGACTCGATATCGACAACCGCATCGACCCCACCCATTCCCCCCTCACCCGCGTGCAACGCGCGGCAGAGGTTGCCCTCCATCCCGCTGCCGGTGATGTGGGCCATGCCGGTGACGACCTTCTTCACCTTGTATTGGCGGAGGAGCTTGACGATGCTCTCGGCATAGAGTCGCGTCGGGGTGAGCAGCACATCACCCAGGGTTTGGGGTTGGCCAGCACTCCGAGCCGGACCACGATTGAGTTCTGCGTACACCTTGCCCAGATCAAGCCCGGCCGTCTCGACCACCTTGCGCACCAGCGAGTAGCCGTTGCTGTGGACCCCGCTTGAGGCGAGGCCCAGGACGATATCGCCCTTCTCGACGCGCTGCGGGTCGGTCGCGCGTGCGAGTTCGACCACCCCGACCGCGAAGCCCGCGAGGTCGAAGTCGCCGGGCGCGTAGACATCGGGCATCTCCGCCGTCTCACCGCCGAGCAGGGCGCACCCGCTGCGTGTACACCCGTCGGCCACACCACGCACGATGTCGGTGAGCATCTTTGAATCGACCTTGCTGACAGCGATGTAGTCAAGGAAGAAGAGCGGCTCGGCCCCCTGCACCACCATGTCGTTCACGTTCATCGCGACCAAGTCGATGCCGATCGTGTCAAACTTCTTGAGCTGTGTTGCCAGCTTGACCTTTGTGCCGCAACCGTCGGTGCAGGAGACCAGCACTGGGTCTTTGTAGTTGCGTTGAAAGAGTTTCTGGTTGAAGTCGAGCCGGAACAACCCCGCGAACCCGCCCGGGTTGTCGATCACCCGCGGCCCGTGCGTGCGACGCATGATCGAGCCGAGCGAGTCGGTGAAGGTGTCCTTTGCGATCAGGTTGACACCGGAGGCGGCGTAGGTGAGAGGGATTGCGGGTGACGGAGGGGTGGGCATGGCGGAAGCGTAGAACGAGGCAACGAGCCGCGCACGCAGTAAGGGAGACGGGGTGTGTTGAGCGTGCGTGCAGGGTGGTCGTTTGTTCTTCGATTTGCGAAAAGGAGTCGGGTCCCGTGCGCCCCCACATCGACACGGTGCGGTGGTTTGGGACGGACCCTCGAAAGCAGTGGGTTGACCGGCGCGCGGCTAGCGCGGCGGTCCCTGCCTTCTTCGGCCCCCGAGTCGCTTGATCTCACTGTGTCCGGGCCAAAGGGCCGTGCCGAGTCCTTCCGCGCGCGTGCCCCGACCCACTCACAAGAAGGTCTTGAAGAACAAGGAGAAGTGACGCCGCAACACCTTCACACCTGCACCACGCGCTGGCCGCACAATCGTCACAGATGGAACGCGCTTCCCTTCCTGTTCCCCCTCCGTTCGCACATTCTGGCCGGGTTTGCGCGTGCGGAGGGAGGAAGCATCCTTGCGCTTTTGGCAACAACCCTTGCGCGAGTTGAAATCGCGCACGCGCGATCACAAACAACCCTTGCGCTGATCCGTTCCGCGCAAGCGCTGGCGGTGTTTCTTCAAGGTTTTTTGAGGGAGGGGTTGGGGCGCGCGCACTGCTACATTATAAAGCCCCCTCACTTGGCCCGGACCCACGAATGCGAAAGGCCAACACAGTCCGAGCGGCTACACGACTCCGCTCACCCTCCGGAGGTCCGGCCCAAGTTGCGCACGGAGTCTTTGTGCGCACGAGGCCCGACCCTGCCCCAAAAAATCCATCGACTCTCGCGCGGTGTTGGCCTTTCGGCATAGCCATGTGCGGCCGAAAGTCTGTCTATTCTCAGTTCATGGCAAAGCAAAGCTTTAGCCGAGACAAGGGTTACGATTTCACCGCAGTTGTCGATGCAGCCATCGCCAAGCGTTGACGATGGGCCAAACGATACCTTGAGGACTTGGCTGATGGCGAGATGGACGACTCGACGGCGTTCAAGTTGCTGCTCGACCTCGTAGTTACCGAGTTAAAAGCCAGTCGTCGCACAGACCGTCTTCACGACCAGGGCGTGATCCTTCGAGGCGAGAAATGGAGGCCGACCCGGGGGTATAGCGGGGTCTACGAAGTATCGGATTGCGGTCGCGTTCGGCGGATTTGGCCCAATAACGACGGCTCGGTTCGATACAAGGTGAATCGACCCAACGACCGCGCGGGCTGTCGGTATATCAGACTTTATAAGAACGGTCGTGTATCTCGCTTGCTGCCGGTACATAGGCTTGTTGCCCGAGCATTCTTGTCTGGTCCGCCTTCACGGCGATACACGCAGATCGACCACAAAGACACCAACAAGGGAAACAACAGCGCGAAGAATCTTGCGTGGGAAACGCCGTCACGCAATCGAACCCTAGTTCATGTCCGAACGTAGATCACTTTCATCCAGAGCGTGGCATTTCGCGCCGTCGGGTCGAACGGCCCGTCACCCGTAGCGGGTGGCACTTTCCGTACCCGTGCCACTGCTGCTGACCCTGCGGGAGCAGCGCGTACTCATTGATCGCGTGATCTTACCCAGCCGGTCAACAACGCCCCACAAAGCAAAAGGCACACGGCCTGCTCGGGGCAGCAGGCCGTGGCACGGAAACCGCTTGGGTCTCTGATTCTCTTATGGGCAACCGGCGAAGTAGGCGGAGAGGAAGTCGAAGATGTCCTGCACGCTGACTGAGCCGGAGTTGTTGAAGTCGCCGGGGCAGTTTGCGGACTCGGTGATCAGCAGGTGTCCGGTGCCGATGGTGGTGTCTGAGTACCCGGCGATACGGACCAGGTAGCTGGAGCCGGCACGAATCGGCATGTCGATGCGCGAAATGGTCAGGCCGTCACCGTTATCAGACAAATACCAAAGTCTGGCTTTGCATTCATACCCGTCCCCTCCTCTCCCATGGCCTCCTCACGCTCCCATAGCTCCGAGTTCCATACCGCCTTTCCGTGCGGTGCGTGACGACACCCCCCCGACCCCCGCCTACCCTTGCCCTCACCTTTCGAGAGAGAACACCGACCATGCCGCAATCACGCCTGTTTACCTCCGAATCCGTCTCCATGGGCCACCCTGACAAGGTCTCTGACCAGATCTCGGATGCAGTGCTTGACGCGATGATCTCTGATGATCCGTTCAGCCGCGTCGCTTGCGAGACACTCTGCTGTACGGGGCTGGTGGTGGTGGCGGGCGAGGTGACGACCAAGACGTATGTGAACATTCCCGACCTGGTGCGCGAGACGGTTCGCGAGATCGGCTACACCTCGGGTGACATGCGCTTCGATGCCGACAGTTGCGGCGTGATGGTCGCGCTCAACAAGCAATCGGCCCACATCGCGATGGGGGTTGATCGCGAGGGGGCGGGCGATCAGGGGATGATGTTCGGCTTTGCCTGCAAGGACACACCCGAGTTGATGCCCCTGCCCATCCAGCTCTCGCACCAGTTGGTCGAGCGTCAGGCCGAGGTTCGTCGCACCGGCAAGATCGCAGGCCTGCGTCCAGATGCCAAGAGCCAGGTGACGGTCGAATACGATGAAACAGCCGGGGGCACCGGCAAGCCGGTGCGCATCGACACGGTGGTGCTCAGCACGCAGCACGACGCCTCGTGGAACGAGCGGCAGGATGAGCTGAAGAAGCAGGTCATCGAGCACATCATCAAGCCCGTGCTGGGTACGTGGTGGAACCCCGGAATCACTGTTCACGTCAACCCAACCGGGTGCTTCGAGATCGGTGGGCCGCACGGCGATACTGGCCTGACTGGTCGCAAGATTATTGTCGATACCTACGGTGGCATGGGACGCCACGGTGGCGGGGCCTTCAGCGGCAAGGACCCGACGAAGGTCGATCGCTCGGCCGCGTACATGGCCCGGTACATCGCCAAGAACGTCGTCGCGGCGGGGCTTGCCGATACGTGCGAGATTCAGCTCAGTTACGCCATCGGTGTTGCCGAGCCGACGAGCGTGTATGTCGATTGCTTTGGCACGGCCAAGGTTGCCGAAGAGAAGATCAGCAAGGCCATCCGCGAGACTTTCAAGCTCACCCCGCGCGGGATCATCGAAACGTTGAACCTGCGGACACCGATTTATTCTCCCACCGCGCGGCACGGCCACTTCGGGCGCGCTCCCGGCTCGATCACGTATAAAGGAAAGAAGTATGAGACCTTCACGTGGGAGAAGACCGACAAGGCCGAGGCGCTGAAGTCGGCCGCGAAGTAACGCGCCCGTTCATCGAAAGCCACCGATCGCACGCGGCGGGGAGAAAGCCCCTCATCGCGTGCCTGTCGTTTTATGGGAGAGACGGTGCGGGTGAGGCGGGTTCGAGGACGCGCTGCCGCGCTAACCACTCCTGTCCTTTGGTCGCGTGGCCCTTGCCCGGCTCAGCCTTCTCCCATGCGGCGTACATGGCCGCGAGATCGCCCATCGACTCAGCACGCTTCGCGATGGGAAGCCCCGGCAGATTCTCGATGAGTTCCTGCGATTCGAGCAGGCTGCGCTCGGCCTCGGTAAACCGAGCATCATCGGCGAGTGAACGCGACATGAGGTTCAGAAGCCGGGCCCGCTTGGTCAGGTCGGTCGGCGTGCGGGCCTCGGCGATGCGCAGGGCTTCCTGATAAAGCGTGATCGCCTCGCGGGACTTTGCTGGTCGATCTGCTGCCGCGCCGGCGCGCACGGTGCGTTGCAGGAAGCTTGCGAGTGTCTCGGCGCTGCTCCCCAGCAGCGGGTGGCCCTCACCGAGCACTTCGCGGCGCACCGCGAGCGACTCACGCAGCAGGGCCTCGGCCTCGGCGATCTTTCCGAGCTTCTCGACAATCCGACCGAGGGTGTTGGTGGTGTGCGCCAGGTTCGGGTGCCCGGCGGGTGAGACCTCGCGATCGATCGCAACGGCTTCGCGTGCGATTGGTTCGGCACCGGCATAATCCTTCTTTTCCGCGAGGATCACGGCGAGGTTCGCCATCGAGATGGCCGTATCCGATGAGCGGATGCCCGTTGTTTGCTGGCGGATGCGGAGTGACTCGCGGAGCATCGTCTCGGCCCCGTCGAAATCGCCGCGCTCTTTGAGCAACATTCCGAGGTTGTTGGTGCTGATGCCGATGTACTCCGCATCTGGCCCGAGCATTTTGCGGCGGATATCGAGCGCGCGGCGGAGCAGCTGCTCGGCTTCCTCGTAGTTGCGCACCTGCCAGAGGGTCTTCCCAAGATCATTGAGCGAGAGCGTGGTATCTTCGCTCTCCTCACCAGCGGCGGCGATCCGCAGACGCAGGGCTTCACGGTGCATAGTGATCGCGCGGTCGTAGAGCCCGAGATCCGAGAGGGTGACACCCACGATGTGACGCATGTCGGCTTCGACGAGCGGCTCATCCTTCAGTTCACCGTTGTCGAGTCGCTCGATGGTTTTATCGAGAATCTCGCGGACGATGCTCGTATCGCGCCCGCGCGCGACCGCAGGCCCGACGCCGCGCAGCATGTCGGTGACGAAGAGGGCGACGGTCTCGCTGCGCTCGGCCTGGAGTTTGACCTTGGTCTCACTCGACTCGGCAAGCTCACGGAGGTGGACCTGCTGCTGCTCGGCCTCGATCGCCCGGTCGCGCTGCCGGCGCGCCTGCACCAGCCCGATGGCCGTGCCCGCAATGCCGAGGATGAGTGCCATCGCGATCAGGCTTCCCGCAACAACACCGATGCGGTGCCTGAAAACAAACTTCCTGATGCGGTAGGCCGCGCTCGGCGGAGCGGCCTCGACCGCCTCGCCCGCGAGGTAGCGTTCAAGATCGGCCGCGAACGCACCGGGAGAATCGAAGCGACGGGCACGGTCCTTGTCGAGCGCTCGCATGACGATCCAATCCAGCTCACCGCGGATGATCGACCCAAGCCTCCGGGGCTCGGTGCGGCGATTCGCGGCGATTCCAGCGAGCGTTTCGGTCGATTGCGAGAGGCGCGTGCTGGGCGTGGGCGGATCAACTTCGCGAATGAGCCGCTGCATCTCGCCGTAGGCCGCCGAACGCAACCGCTGCGGCTCGATCGGCGTGACACCGGCGAGCAACTCGTACAGCAAGACACCGAGTGAGTAGACATCGGTGCGGGTGTCGATGTCGAGGCTCCCCGCCGCCTGCTCAGGGCTCATGTATTCAGGTGTACCAATGAGCTGGCGGAACTCGGTGAAGACGGTTTTTTCGGTCAGACGGTGCTGCGTGGCTTTGGCGATGCCGAAGTCGATGATCTTTACGAGCGGGCGGCCATCCTGCGTGCCGACGAGCACGTTGCTGGGCTTGATGTCGCGGTGAATGATGCCCTTGGTGTGCGCGTGCTGCACCGCGCGGCAGACCTGCGTGAAGAGTTCAAGCCGCTCGCGGATGCTCAGGTTGCCCGAATCGCAATACGCGGTGATGGGTTCGCCCTTGCAGAGTTCCATAACGAAGTACGGGCGACCGGTGGCCGTCTCACCCGCATCAAAGACCCTGGCGATGTTCTCGTGCTCCATGATCGCCAGGGCCTGACGCTCCTGCTCGAAGCGGGCCACGACCGCGCGCGTATCCATCCCGAGCTTGATGATCTTCATCGCCACGCGCCGGCGGATCGGCGTGATCTGCTCGGCCATGAACACAGAGCCGAACCCACCTTCGCCGATGAGCTCGAGCAGCTTGTAAGGACCGATCTTGGCGCCGGGGCTCTCGCGAATGCTCGCGGTGTCGGCACTCCGCCCGCCGCCGCTGGTCGGACCATTGGTCGTCGAGAGGTGCATCGTCGGGTCGCTCAGGAATGGGTCTTCCCTTTCCACGGCCGCCAGAAGCGACTCGACACGGGCGCGGAAGATCGGATCGCCAGCGCAGGCTCGATCGAGGTACTCTGAACGCGCAGAGGATGCGAGATCGATGACTTCATCCACGATCCTGCGTGCCCGTGCATCCATGGCGGGATCGTTCATGCCCAACTCCTAGTCATCTTCACGCTCCAAGGTATCGCGAAGCCATCCTCTGGCAAATGCCCAGTCTCGCCGCACGGTTCGCTCGGAAATCCCGAGCGCTTCGGCCACACCCTGCTCGGGCAAACCGGCGTAGAAGCGCAGCCGAACCACCGACGCGGCCTGTGCATCCACCTGTTCAAGGCGCACGATCGCATCATCCAAGGCCAGAAATCCGGACGGGCTGTCTGTGGAGGCCAGATCAGCGATACTGGAGATGGAGAGCGCGGCCTTGCCCCCGCCGCGTTTGTCGGCATTGCGAGCGCGTGCGTGGTCGATCAGGATCTTCCGCATGGCATCGGCCGCGGCACGGAAGAAGTGCGCCCGCCCCTCCCACTGCACTTCGGTCCGGCCGATCAGTCGCATATAGGCTTCATTGACGAGTGCGGTGGCTTGGAGCGTGTGCCCGGGACGCTCATGATTCATGCGTCGATGAGCAATCGCCCGCAGTTCGTCATACACCGTGGTGAGAAGCCGCTGCATGGCGGCCACATCGCCGGCTGCCGCGGCATTCAGCATAAGGGTGACCGATTCGGCCGGATGACCCTCGCCGGCATCATCTCGCGCTGGGCGGTTTTCAGGGTGAGGGGGGAACATTTGCTCAGACTAGAGGTTTCGCACCACGTTCACAAGGGGAACGGTCTGCAAACTTTGCGGGGATGAGGCGGTGATGCTCGCGCACCGTATCTCGGTCGCATAGCCCGCTGTGCTGCGGAAGGTATTTGGTGCATTCCCTTTCAGGACAAGTGGTTGCGATCAGAGGCGAGTCTTTGAACACGTTGCGAGACGGGCATGGAGAAATGCGGCCAATTCTGCTGAATGAAAGCGTTTTCTGAAAATTGACTGAAACAGTTGCAGAATAGTTACAGTGACGCCAGTCTATCTCAGAGAGCGCTGTTCAGACGGACGGGGGAGCGTCCGGGATGGCGAAAAAAAGAGAGTGCGTGATGGAGAATCTCAGGTGTTTTTCAAGAGTTTTGTGTGCTACGACAGGCTTGATGGTGTTTGCCTCCGGGGCATCAGCGAATGTGCTGGCCAACCCGGGCTTCGAATCCGGCCTCAGCGGATGGACGACCTTTTCAGCCGGTTTCAACCTCATACCAGAAACCACCACACCGAACTCCGGAACTGGTGTGGCCAAGATGTTCGGACAATTCTCGGGAGGATTCAACGTCAGCGGTCTCTTCCAGTCATTCCCTGCAACTGCCGGCGAACTCTGGTCGTTCGATGCCCACTTCCGCCACAACACGGGTGATGCAATGACGGGTGCGGGCCTGCCGGACTTCAACTGGGTCGTCATGAAGTTTGAGTTCCGCGATGCCTTTGATGTGGTCGTGCCCGGCGGAGCGGTCGAGAGTGTGGTGCTTGATGGGACCAGCCCCACCGATACATGGCTTCACGCCGCGCCGATCTCGCTGGCGGCACCAGCGGGAACCCAGAGTGTCTTTGCCTTTTTCCTCTACCTTCAGCCCGGAACCGACGGGGGTGCCGTCCTGATCGATGATGCCAACTTCATTCCTGCGCCCGGGACCGCCGCGTGCCTGCTGCTTGCGGGTGGATGTCTGGCCCGTCGTCGTCGCAGGGTTTGATTCGCCAGAAATCAACCGTTGTACGTAATGTCGTCGTTCGTGTTTGTTTCGATGAACCATTGTCTTTCTGTGATATTCTTGAATGTCAACTTCTAAGGAATCCTCAGATGCGTAGCACTTGTTTGAGCTTTGTTGCGGCCGCGGTCCTTGCCTGTACAGGCGGAACCGCTCTGGCCCAGTCACCCGTCGGTAACAGCGGGTTTGAGACCAACCTCACATTTGATACCCCCCCCGCTCTCGGGAACTGGGTCGGCTTCTTTGGTGGTTCGCCGTCAACGACGCTGTTTGGAGACCGGGACAACACCGCGCCCCGCACCGGCGCGTCGGCACTCCGCCTTTCAGCCTCAGGCGACGCGAACGCATTTGTTGGCCATCAGCAGCCGATCTCCGGCGTCCAGCCCGGCGTCACGTATGAGATGAAGATCTGGGCACGCAGTGCAGGTGCCGTCAACAACGGCGTTGAGTTCCGCTTCGAGTGGACGAATATCGCCAACGGCTTCATCGGAAACCAGTTCGGGCTGAACACCCCCATCCAAGGCTCGCTGACCAACCAATACCAGGAGTTCACCCTGCAGGCTGTCGCTCCGGCTGAGGTCGCGGGTGTCAACCTGGTTCTCGCTGTTCAGACGTTCACGTTCAATGTGGTCACGCCGCTCTTCGATACCAGCGTGTACTTCGACGATGTGTCCTTCGCGGCCATCTCTCTTCCAACGCAGAATGCCTGCTGCTTTGTTGATGGATCATGCCAAGTCGCCCTGATCGGCGCCTGCCCCCCCAACAGCACACCGCTCGCTTCCGGCTCGGTCTGCTCGCCCAATGGGTGCCCGCAGCCCTCTGGCTCTTGCTGCCTCGCCGATGGCTCGTGCTCGGTTGTCTTCGGCGCTGCCGCGTGCAGCGGCACCTTCACCATCGCGGGTGTCTGCTCGCCGAACCCGTGCCCACAGCCCATCTTCACGGGCGCGTGCTGCAACACTTCCACGGGTGCGTGC